>Ga0315294_10000145_pt1 | contig 74005 bp, 68 predicted proteins | sample YL17G13_40_MG_FD_203626 | JGI IMG/M metagenome (GOLD analysis project Ga0315294, IMG submission 203626) | Sediment microbial communities from Yellowstone Lake, YNP, Wyoming, USA - YL17G13_40 | ecosystem: Environmental > Aquatic > Freshwater > Lake > Sediment | place: USA: Wyoming | collected... | reverse complement strand
CTATCAGGCCTTCATGGAGAAGACGATAAAGATAAAAAGGTGAAACGATGAAGAATGGAAGTGTTGAGTCCGGTCAACGAGGGGACATTAATTCAGGACAACACACTCGAAATTTGTTCATGGATTCCATAAACGTCGTTTTCAGAATAAGATCGAATTTGAACATTGAAAAGGCAGTTGACCACATTGCGCGCGAAAGTTCAGTCGGAACGTGGACTGAAGTGAAAACAATGAAGCCGCGCATAAAAAAACTGCAGGCAAAGCCGGTTTCCATTGACAGGAAAAACGGGCTTGTGAAGATGGCGTATCCGATTGAGCTTTTTGAAGAGGGAAGCATTCCGCAGATACTTTCTGACATCGCGGGGAACATTTTCGGAATGAAGGATATTTATTTAAGACTGGAGAGCGCAGAATACCCAAAACATTTCGTCAAAACATTCCCCGGGCCTGGTTTCGGGATTGAGGGAGTGCGAAGGAAACTTGGAACAATGAAATCCAAAAGACCTCATCTGGGAACTATAGTGAAGCCAAAAGTGGGTTTGAATCCAACCGAAACTGCGAAAGTCGCTTATGATGCCTGGGTTGGAGGGCTTGATTTCGTGAAGGATGATGAGAACCTCACCCACCAGAAATTCTGCCCCTTTGAGGAGAGGGTTGTAAAAGTGCTTGATGTGCTTGACAGGGCTTGGGAGGAAACAGGGGAAAGGAAAATGTATGCTGCTAACATTACTGGAAACATTAAGGATATGGAGAGAAGGGCGATTTTCGTGAAGGAGCATGGGGGAACGTGCATAATGATGGACGTTCTTACAGCGGGTTTTGCAGCCGTGCAGCATATAAGGGAGATGAACCTTGGAATGGCGATTCACGGGCACAGGGCAATGCACGGCGCGTTCACGCGCATAAAACATCACGGAATGAGCATGGCTTTTGTCGCAGGGCTCGCGCGCTTTGCCGGAGTGGACCAGCTTCATGTAGGAGCAGTTGTGGGAAAAATGGATGCGCAGAAAAGCGAAACGCTGCAGACCGTAAGCGAATGCATTTCCAACAACGGATTGAAGAAAGTGTTTCCAGTTGCTTCTGGGGGTCTTTCAAGCCTTAGCGTTCCAGATGTTGTGCGCATATTTGGAAAAGATATCATCATACAGGCTGGAGGGGGAGTGCACGGACATCCCGGGGGCACTCTCGGGGGTGCGCGCGCAATGAGGCAGGCTCTTGATGCTGTACTTGAGGGAGTTTCCATTGAAGAGTATGCGAAAAGGAAAGAAGGAAAGGAATTGGCGCTTGCGTTGAGGGAGTGGGGGAAGAAATAGTATTTTAATTTTCATCGTGCTTATTCTTTTCAAGAGGTTTTGATCCATGGACTTTGACAAGAAGAATTTTTCGGAATGGTACACTGAAGTTTTGAAGGAGTGCGACATAGTTGATCTGCGCTATCCAGTGAAGGGGATGCCGGTTTACAGGGGATGGGGCTTTTCAATCATGCGCAAAATATTTTACATTCTTGAGAACATGCTGAATGATTCGGATCACCAGCAGATGCTTTTTCCCCTGTTCGTTCCGGATGATCAGTTTGGGAAGGAAGCAGACCACATAAAGGGTTTTGAAGGGCAGGTGCTCTGGACAACTCACGCTGGATTGGACAGGCTGGAAAGGAAGCTTGCCGTGAGGCCCACTTCGGAAACGGTAATGTATCCCATGTTCAGCTTGTGGATACAGAACCATGCTGATCTTCCGTTCAGGGTGCACCAAACAGTGTGCATTTACAGGCATGAAACCAAGGCAACAAGACCACTTATAAGAGGAAGGGAGGTTTACTGGAATGAGGCGCACACTGCACATGCGAGTAAAGAGGACTGCGAAAAACAAGTGAAGGAAGCCCTTGGAATCTATTCTTCTTTCTTCAAAAAACTTGGCTTGCCTTTCCTCATGCTTAAAAGGCCTGATTACGACAAGTTCGCAGGCTCTGAATATTCAATTGCATTCGACTGCCCAATGCCAGATGGAAGAGTTTTGCAGATAGGGACCGTGCACAATCTTGGGCAGAATTTCGCGAAAGTGTATGAAGTGAAATACGCAAAGGAAAATGGCGAGCAGGAATACTGCTTCCAGACGTGCTATGGGATAAGCATGAGGGCTCTTGCAGCGGTTATTTCAGTTCACGGGGACAAAAAGGGGCTTGTCCTTCCTCCTTCAATTTCTCCAATAGACGCAGTGGTGATTCCAATACTTTTTGGTGAAGGAAAAGAAATCCTTGAGAAAGCGAAGGAATTGAAAGAAAGAATGGCAAAAATCGGCTTGAAAACCGTCATTGATGATTCCAACAAGAGGCCAGGGGACAAATACTATTTCTGGGAAGCAAGGGGAGTTCCCCTGAGAATTGAAGTTGGGCCGAAAGACTTGCAGAGCAAGTCAGTCGTGCTTGCGGGAAGACTTGGGGAGAAAAAGAAAGTGATGGATGAGGAGCTTGAGGAAGAGATTATGGAGGAGAGGGAAGTAATTGGCAAAAAACTTCTTTCAATTTCAGAGGAGAATTTGGAGAAGAGCATTGGGGAAGCGCGCTCAATCAAGGATTTGGAAAAAGAGGGGAATGAAAAAACATTCGTGAAGATTTTCTGGTGCGAAGACGTGAAATGCGCTGAAGAGATTGAAAAAACTGGTGTGGAGATGAGGGGAATTCCCGCATGGAAGGAACCGGAAGAGGGAAAGTGCATTGCGTGCGGAAAGAAAGGCAAGGAAGCGTATTGCGCGAAAGCTTATTGACCTATTCCCGCCACTTTGCGTTCGCGCATGACTATATGGCGATGCATGGGTTAACTACACCTCCTAATAAATACCTGCAACAAATGTTTGCGATGGCGCGCGTTTGCATGCGCCGTAAGTGTGCGCGAAAGAGTGCGCGCATTAGGTGCAATTGATTAGTGAATGATGTAAGTTAACAATTCATTTTCGCCAGTTTACGTTTGCGCATAGCTGAATAGCACATGCAAACCTTTGCTGTAGCGCATCGCAAGCGCGCCGGCACGTATAAGGAAAAGGCTTATTGAGTATTGCTCTATTTCTCAGCCCGCATTATCTTCCTGACTGCCTCTTTTGTCAGGGGATCTGCGGCAAAGTAGTCTTTATCAGTTTTTTCAACAAACCCGTACCGCATTAATGAATCAAGGTAAATGCTCAGCTTTGCATCGCTAATTTTTTTTCCTAAATGCACCGCTAGATAGTTCTTGATTTCTTTTCTTCCAATTGATTCAGTTGAAAGCGCTTCAAGTATCCAAAGATATTTTTTTCTTGCCACTTCACGGGATTTGAGAAAATTATTAATTTCTTCGCTGACAATTTTGCTGCCTTCATTCATGACTTTCTTCAGACTCTCTTCATGTCCCGTTTCAATATGACTAAACCCATAATAAGTCAGCCACCCTATTATTCCATCCAGTTTGTCGACGGCCTCCTTTATTTCTTTCTCATCTGGCTTTTTCCCCGCCTGCCTGAAGCCTGCTAAAAGAAACTTTTCGCTTTCTTCCCTTTTAAGCCGTTTTGTTTCAACAATTTTTTTTACTCTCCCAAAAAGGGGTGAATCCGCCTTTTCTCCGATAAAATCGTCCATTAAACCTATTTCTGAACCAGCCAAAACGACTTTGATAAAATGAAGGCGGTCGTACATGAAAGCCAAAAACTTTTCAAAACCATATTTTTTAAACAGCTGGGCTTCGTCTATAAATATTACGAACATCCGGTTCTTTTTTTTCATTTCTTCATCTGTCTTTCTTAGGATATCTGAAAGCATCACGGCCTGCCTTCGCATGTTTATGGTTATCCCGAATTCAATTGATTCAACAAAGGAAAAGATGGTTTCAAGCATGCTCTCTTTTTTTGCGTACTGAATCATTCTTTTCAAAAAAAATTGGGAGGGGGTCTCGTTCTCTTCGAGCTCGCGCGCGTCGATATAAAGCTTTGGCCCGGAGCACTCGTTGAAAACAACATTCATGAGGCTTGTTTTGCCAGTTCTTCTTAATCCTTTAATTACAATAAGTTTGTGCCTTCCGTTTATTGCCTCCTTCAGATCATTATAGTGGTCTTCGAATCCAAAAAGGTCCTCTTTTTTTTCTTTAGGCTCAATGTCAAAATACATGGTTATATATAGGTAGAAAAGTATTAAATACACCCCCCCGGGGTGCCACACCCCCCCGGGGTGTAAAATACTAATTTTTTTCGTCGATGGGCATTGCCAGATTGTGTAGGTTGGCAATTCACAATATGCAAATTGAATTCCCGCATGGAAGGAACCGGAAGAGGGAAAGTGCGTTGCGTGCGGAAAGAAAGGCAAGGAAGCGTATTGCGCGAAAGCTTACTAACAAGTTGATTAAGTTACTACGAAAAGCATATAATATTTAAGTTAACTAAAATATTGGGATATTTATGAGAATTCCTCCATTGGCGTATGCATTGATTATTATCGCAATAATTATTATCTTGGCTGCTTTTATTGATCCAATTAAACAGACTATTTTGGATTTTCTAAATGCAATTTTCAAATGAACATATAGGATATATGAAATCATGAAATGAAGGACTATCTTTGTTCCAATTGATATTGGTGCAAATAGGCAGAAAAACTAAACAATTATTGATTGTTATTCTGAAACATTGGAACACTAGACAAATTCATCAATAACTCTTTTCTTAATTTTTTCATCTACAATCGGGAATTTAGTGAGAATGTATCCAAGTTCATCTTTGGTAACCCCGTAAAGCTTTGCAACGGCGCAGTCAAGCTTTGCTCTTACTACAATGCGGTCATTCTCATTGATTATCCCATATTCAATTCCCATTTCCTTTTTCAATTCTGAGAATTCATCAGTTGTTGCAATAAGCTGCGCGGACATTTTTGCTATGGCTTCGAACTCAGGACCTGAAGAGAGGCGAGGAATCGGAAGTTCAAGGAAATAAAACATGTTTAAATTTGCACTGACTTTCTGCCTCATGAAATAATCAACAACAAAACTATTCAAGACTCCTGCCAAAAAGCACAAATCCTGGATTTTTTTTGTTTTCACTATTGCAATTGAATTTCCACAGACATAACCCGGAGGGACAATTGTGCAAATCAGAGTTCTTTCATTCGTGGAACTAGCAATCAATCTGTATGCAAGCCAATATCTAGTATAGTAGGTTTTGTCTTCCCTCAGATTGTCTTTTACGTCTTTTTCATAAACTTTATAGCGCGCAACAGGCGCTTCCTTCCATTGGTGGGTAAATTGGTGGATATTCTTTCCTTCCAGAAGGGGAACTCCTGTTAGGCTTTCATGAAATAAATGGGCATCGTTTGTCATATGGAAACCACTCTGCATTTCAATATTCCATGTATCTTCATTTTTTTTGCCAATTTGCGGCTGCTGGAGAAGTTTCTGCATTATTTCATAATCCTTTTTTGATTTAATCTCAAGAACATTCCATGATGTGGGGGAGGATTTTTTTATAAAATCAACTGAAAGGATTGTCGGATTCTTCACTGAGTTTTCCAAATCCTCTTTTGAATGGAGGAAGAAGGCGCAGGGGAAGGAATCTGTTTTTCCTCCTTTTTTAAAGCTTAATAAAACATATTTGTAACGTTGGTCAATGTCAGGAAAAATAAATTTTCTATTCTCAAAAGAATAAACGCTTTTCAATTCACAGTGATCAAAAAGCATTGTGCGCAGGCCCTTGGCGCCCAAGTCCGTGTAAATTCCGCTCGGAACTAAGAAACCAATCATGCTCCCTTTCTTTGCAAGCATATATGCCCTCTCAGTGAACAATTTATAAAAGTCAATGTCGCTTGTGATTTTCTTACCATTAGCTTCAGCAGTCTGGAATTTGTAATTGGCTCTGAAATAATCAGAGTATGCATCGTATTCTGCAAGCTTCTGGCTCCATTCCTTTCTCACATAGGGGCGGGAGCGCAGGATTTCCTCCATTCTCTTTTTTGCTTCTTTTGTCGGGAGGCTCTTGAAGCCTTCTTCAGCTTCCTCAAAAAATTCCTGTGAATCGGGCTTCCATTTTTCCCATGGCGGGTTTCCCAGAATTACGTCAAATCCTCCTGCTTCGTGCACAAGTGGGAAATCCCTTTCAAAAATAAATGCATCCTTCCAATCCTTGTCCCAGACCAACGAATCCCTTTCAATAATTTTAAGTTCCGGAAGTTTTTTTGGATTGTCTGCTGCGCGGAGAAATAAATTCAGTTTTGCCAGTCTTGTGGCTTTTGGGTCCTTGTCGATTCCATAGAGGCAATTTTCAAGAACCGAATCCAGAAAACTACTCATTCCTGTTTCGCTTTCAGAATCAAGCATCATCTGATTCAGTCCGTTTCCATTGCCATTTTTTCTTTCGTGCTCTATGAACCATTTTTTGAATTCTTCATAAGCTCTCACAAGAAACGTTCCTGAACCGCATGCTGGGTCAAGAACCCTGATTTTTAATGCTTCCTGCACTGTTTTGCACGCTTTGAGCTTTTCCCCAAGGGTTGTACGAACAAGATGATCAACAAGAAACTCGGGAGTATAATAGATTCCTTGCTGCTTTCTTACATAAATTCCTTCGACTATGTCCATTCTTTTCTCGGTTCTTTTCAATTTAAATGAAAGATAATTTTCGTAAGCGTGGCCAAGTACATCTAGGGGAATTGCATCAAACCTATAGCCGAGCCCAGAAGGATGTGTATAGAAGGATTCAAAAATTGGAGCGAAATCCTCATTTTTTATTGAGAGTCTGTCAATCCTATCCTGATCAAATATGGTGCTGTCGTACTTTTCATGCATTTTAAGGAAAAATGGGCAAAGAAAATCTTTATAAAACTGGATTCTTTTATCGCCGTTTTTCCATTCCTCGTAAATATTACTTATCCTTAAATCAGGATCGATTCCATTGTCTTCAAGCATTCTGCAGAAAATCAGCCGATCGATAATATGCTGAACACAATATTCGCATGACTCGTTTGCATCCTGCCCTGTATCAAATTTCATTTTATTTTGGTCATATATGATTTTTGTCAATATTTTTCTTATCTCAAGTAGATGATTTTCAAGCAATTCTGTAATATCTGCGGTCTCTTTCCATTTTTTGTGCTTTTTTGCGTGATCGTCAAGTGCATTTGCGCCGTATTTTCTTTCAAAAAGCAGAAGCCATACTATATGTTCGGGATTAGTGAGAATGCTTTCAATATCAAATTCAAAAAGTTCACTGTGCTGTGGTTCATTAAAGTAGTCTGAATTGAATACTCTCCATTTTAAGAAGTTAGTGAGCACAACCCATCTTGTAGAACTGTTTTTTCCATAATCAATAGCCTGTTTTATATGCAGGGGGTTTTCAAGGTTATCTGAAAATTTCTTCACTTCAACATAAAAAGAAGCTCTTAAATCACCGTCTTTTTTGAAGGAATAGTCAACTCTTGTTGTGTGAGCTCCTCTTCTGATTCTTTTTTGCGGGATGACTTCCGTACCTAATTTATTCCAGCCAAGTTCCTCAAATATTTCCAGAACAAATTCTTCCGCTTTCCGCTCGGATTCTTCATGCTTTCCGGAAACTGAAGCGTGTTTTTTTAGAAGCGAAGCAATTTTTTCTTTCAGATGTTCTTGACTAGGCATTTCCCTCCACCACTAGCATAAATATCTGTTTAATCTTAAAAGGTTAGCGTTTTTTGAAACAATGATTTCAAAGCGGCTAGGGCTCTTAAATATACACTGAAGACTTCTCCGAGTACAAAAGTGTGGTATCCTGCGACTTCACGATGAAAAAAAGATTCTAGGATTCGGATGAACCCAGCGCTGTTTCGCACAGCCCAACGATTTCTCCAGTTATTCTTTCCATGTCTGAAACATAGACTCCTCTGAAGCTGCGCACGTTTGCATACCATTCAACTTTTGCCATGTCTGAAAAAAAGCCTATTTGCATGTATGGATTGATTTGCATTGCTTGCGTGACAAATTCTCCGATTCTATCAAAAATCACTCCCCCGTAATTTTCATCTGAAGAGGGGATTATGATGACTTTTATTCCCTGCGTTTCCATCAATTCCAAGGCTTCAAAGCCATTTTCTGCAGTGCTTATGTTTTTGAATCCGGAGACTCTCAGGAAGTCCACCATCCACATCCCGTGCCTTCCCAAAAGAAGGATTTCAACTTCCAAAACTTCTTCTGGAATTGGCTGCCGCATTTCATCATCAAGTTGGCCTCCTGAACTTTGCCCTTCCATCTCAACCATGGATGCGATTTTTGCTCTGTCCCCAGCTGGGACTCGTTGCGTTTCTCGTAAAGACGCTTTTGGTGATAGGGCAGCTAAATAAGCATATGATGAATCAATGGATTCATGAGCAAGAGCAAGAGAATCAGGGAAAATGGGAATTTGCGATAGTCTGAAAAGAATTGCATCAAGCCTTTCAAATAACTCTGCACTCGCAAGGCGCATCCTTGAAACAAATCTTGAATTTCTGTTTTGTTTTGCTGATGAAGCTGCGATACGAGTTTCCCTTTGAACGATTTTCCTACCCCCTTAAGGCATATTATGAAGACGTTTATTTATAAGAATATGCTGACTCCTCATTAAAGAAGGGGTGATACGAATCTCTTTTTATTATTCAAATCAACCTTCAATTGGCGGAATGCCCAACAAGGATAATGCTTTATGTAAATCTGATATTGCTTTTGATTCATCTACTGTATATTTGGTGATTAGAATATTCTGCATTGAACCTTGGGGGGAAGTTAATTTGAGGTTCAATAAATCTCCAGAGATGTTGACGGTTGCTTCAATAGCAACAGAATTTCTCTGGAAATGCCTAATCAATCCTATTATGCGCCTAATAGATTGCACTGTCCAATTTCCCTTTGAAAGAGTTCGTGAAATGAGTGTTCGGACAGCAATCTGCTCGCCGATAGTTGCCTCTTCCCGCGGCAGATAAATCCCAAGACGATCAAGAGATCTTTCGACATCTGCGACAGCTTTTTCGCGTAAAAGAGAATCTTTTCTAAACCAAAATTCCATATATCTTTCAGGAGTCCATAACGAAAAAAAATATGCTTTCTTGCGAAGTGCCTAAAACCGTATCGATATAGGCTAGGCTTTGAATTTGCTGAATGAGCTGAACGGTTGCCATTATGGTTTGTTCATGCCAACCCCAAATTTGCAAGTACTTTTGAAACAGCTCTACTGCTTGCCTGGCTTTTTGTTCTCTTTCGTGCTTGATTTCCCCCATTCTTGCTTGCAGCTGGCCCAAAACTACTTGGGGTTCGCTCTCCTGCTTTACAACTATGATACCAAGAGAACTGTTTCTTTCTTGTATTTTCTCTCTGATTGGTTGGGCATCCATCGTTCCTTGGATGGGAATATTTGGGCTTATGAAACCCAGACGCAAAAACAAGGAGAATTCCTCTTTAACCTCATCGTAAGTGTAAAAACCAATGTTTGATCTTGTACATTCTTCCAATATTTGAGATACTTGGGCTATTTGTGTTGGAGACCAGTTTAGCCTTTGAAGGGATTCTTCCATGAATTGCTTCATGATATCAAGCTTGCTTTTTCCAGGAATCGGAGCGGTATCTGAAGAGGATGTTCTTCGCCAAGCCAAAGCCGGGATTTGGGAAATCTGAACAGGCACGTTACTAAATGCATACAAGAGAATCACCAAAGGTTTATTTAGGAGCAGAATATTTATAAGGGCATTTTACTTGGATTCAGGTTTTGTAGTGCGCGTTTATTTCCACGTATTCCTTTGAGAGGTCTCCTGCAAGAATGGTCCAATTCCCGTTTCCCTTCCCCGCATTCACTTTGATTTTTATCAAATCTTCTTTCAGCAAGCCCTTTCTTTCAAGTGCAACGAGGATTCCCTTCTCAACGACCAATTCCCCCCCAACCCAAATGTCCGGCTTGGGGATTTTATTGTTTCCGCAGGTTGAGAGGATTCTTCCCCAATTCTCATCCTCTCCGTGGATTGCGGTTTTCACCAGGGGAGAATTCCCTATCGCAAAGGCAAGATTGCGCGCCCGCTCCTCATTCTTTTCCCCAACAACCTCTATCTCCATCACTTTCACAACTCCCTCGCCATCTCGGACAATCATCAGAGCAAGCTCATCGCAAACTTCCTTCAGCGCCTTCCTGAATTCCATGTCGCCCTGCCTTTTGTTTTTTGCTTCTCCATTTGAAAGCAGAAAAACGGAATCATTGGGGCTCGTGTCCCCGTCTATTGTGATTGAATTCAAAGAATGCTCAACTGCATCCTTCAATGCAGAATCTAAAAAATTTTTCTCAAAATCGCCATCAGTGAGGATAAAACAAAGCATGGTCGCCATGTTGGGAAATACCATTCCAGAGCCTTTTGCGATTGCAAGAATCCTGATTCCATTTGAAAGCTCGCGGGGGATTATTTTCATTTTTTTATCAGTAGTCATGATTGCTTTTGCGAATTCTTCAACGTTCTTTTCTTCTTCCCCGATGCTTACTCTTTCAAAAAGCGAGGATATCAGTTCAAGCTTCATCTGTTCTCCTATCACTCCTGTTGAAGCAACTAGAGTTTCATCCATCTGGGGGGAGAATTTTATTGAGGCAAGTTTTGCGAATTTTTTCGCATCCCTTTTTGCGCTCCTTGTGCATGCGTTTGCATTTCCGGAATTCACTGCAATCAATGTGCACTTAGAATTGCTCTTTCCAAGCTGCTTCCTGTCAAAGGGAATGTGCGCGCCAACAACCTTGTTTTTCGTGAACATAACTGAAACCAACGAGGGAGTTTGTGATTTGACTATTCCCAGCCCATATTTCCCCTCCTTTACTCCACCTAAAAAAAAGCCTTTTGGAATCATTTTCCCCCCTTCTTTTCATGCGTTTTCCCTTGAAATTTTCTTGGAAGCGATCTTCTTCTTAATCATCTTCAGCGTGAAAAAACTCTCCCTTTCCAATTCATCAAGCCTGAAGGATATCATTTTGGATTCGCCAGAAAGCCTTGGAATCACCACGTATTCCAAAGCATTCACCCTTCTTTTTGTTTTTTCAATCTCCCTTATCAATTTTCTCATTATATTCTCTGTTGCAGCCATCTCATAAACCAATCTCAGGACGTCTTCAAAGGCATTCTGCGCTTCGTCTATTTTTCCGCTTGTTTCCATTATCCACCTTGCCTGCTCTTCCTCGCTCTTCTGCTCCTCTTCGATGTAATGAACGTCTATTATGGGGACTTTCAAGCCCATGATGTTCTTCACCTGGAGGTTTATTTTGTCCCTTGCGATTGCATCCTTGGCGAACTTCTCCACTCCCCCGCCGTGGTATGCTTTTGCGATTCCGAGCGATGAATATGCACGCGCCATCTTGTCGTTTATCTCCCTGCTGATGTCCCTTGCCTTCTGCAAATATGCGAAGAATTCCATTATCAGTACGTCCCTCTTCTGCTTCAGCAGTTTGTGGCCTTTCCTGGCTAGTTTTATCTTGTTCCTTGCCCTGATCAATGCGCTTCTTGTCGGGGTTATTTTCATAGGATCACTTTTGTCCTGTAACCTGCACCACGATTCTTCGATGGTTCCTTGGGCCGTCGAATTCCAAAAGCATTATTCTCTGCCACGTACCAAGGAGAAGCGAAGAATCCCTCACTGGAATGGTTTTTCCGGAATGCAGAAGGGCGCTCTTTATGTGCGCTTCCGCATTGTCGTCAATCTGGTTGTGGCACCAATCTGATTTGGGGACCAGTTTTGAAAAGAAATCCAAAAAATCCTTTGCAATCCTCGGCTCGTATTCATTAACTATTATGGCGCAGGTTGCATGGGTTGCATACACTAAGCAAATTCCCTCTTTTATTTTGCTCTTTGAGACGATTGATTCGACTTTGTCCGTGAGGTCAATTACGCACCTTGTCTCAAGTGTATCTATGTAAAATTCTTCCTGCATATTATTTATTTCATGATAATGAATATATTCTTTTGTTTGTTTTTTATAAGCAAAGTTAAATATGGGTTCTGATAAATGCATACAACAAATGTTTGCGATGGCGCGCGTTTGCGTGCCCCATAAACTTGCGCGAAAGAGAGCGCACATTGGATGCAATTAATTGGTGAAGAGTGTAGTTAAAGAAACTGGGAAAAGATAGACTCCAATAAATCGGTGGGAATGTGGAATTCTGGGAAGAAAGATTTCAGAAGGAAGGAAAGATTTGGGGAGAATCCCCAAGCCCTTCGGCTGACATTGCGGCAAAGTTTTTCATGGAGAACAGCGCCGTAAAAGTGCTTGTGCCCGGATGCGGATACGGGAGGAATTCTGAAAAACTTGCGCTTGAAGGATTCAGGGTTTTTGGAATGGACATTTCAAAAACGGCAATTGAAATGGCGAAAAAATCAAGCGAAGAGAAGAATCTTAGGATAAGGTATTTTTTGGGGAGCGTCCTGGAGATGCCTTTTGAAGAGGACGAATTCGACGGAATTTTCTGCTTCAACGTGCTTCATCTGTTTTCAAAGCAGGAAAGGATGAGGATGATGCTCGAAATCAATTCTGTATTGAAGCCGATGGGGATTGCTGCATTCGTCGTGTTTTCAGAGCAGGATTTCTCTTACGGGAAAGGCGAGGAAGTTGAAAAAAATACTTTTGAGAGCAGGAAGGGAAGGATTGCGCATTACTTCACAAAAGAGGACTTGGAGGAGTATTTCCAGGGATATGAAATACTTGAGAACAAAGTGATTGAGGAAGCAGAGGACCATGATGAAGGCCCGCACGTGCATGAATTGAGATTGATTGCTGCAAAAAAGAAATAGCAGGTTTTCGGCTTTAGACTCCCTTGAGCAAATCCTGCAGCTGGCTTATTGAAAGCTCGCCTTCCTCTTTTTTTTCAGTCTTCTGCTCTGCTGGCGCCTGCGTAGCTGGCTGTGCCTGAGGCTGAGCCTCTGCTGGCTTTTGCTCCTTCTTTTCTATTGCCTTTTTGGGGATGCTCAATCCTTCCCCATTCAAATACTTCTTCATTAGTTCGACATCTACTGAAGCAGAAGAAACTGAAGGCGCTGGAGCAGGGGTGGTTTGTGGTGCGCTTTGAACCGGAGGCGGATTTTGCGCTGGCTGAATCGGAGTTGAAGTTTTCTGCTGCTCAATTAGCTTTGTTTGGATTTGGGGCAATGCTTTGGCAGCAGTGAGAGAGATTTTTGGAGCAGTCTGCTGCGGCGGGGGTTGGGTTTGCACAGGGGCTTGCTCTTTTTCTTCCTGCTCAACTTCCTTGATTATTTTCCCAATCAAACTATGGGCTTCTGAAGGAGTCATCTCAAGCTTGATTCCGACGATGCGGTTGTCTTTCATTATTTTTCCAGCCCGCAATTTTCCCCTTGGCGAAACTACCAGATGCCTGCTTGCGATCAGCTCCATTTTCTTGTCCAGGTTGTCTCCCAAAATTTCAACGAATTCCCCGACTTCCATCCCATTCACTGAGGATTTCAATATCTTGGCCAGCTCTTCCCCAAGTTCAGTCACTGCGACCATTTTTTCAAGCATCACGCTCATTTTTTCATCGTAAATGCTCAGGAACACTTTTCCATTGTCAACGTCTCTCAATTCGATTTTCCTGATTTTTCTTGCAGGTTCTTCGGAAGAAGGGACTCTCCCATTCTTTAAAAACTCGATTTCTTTTTTCAGTTCTTCAATCTCTTTTGTTGCAAGCAGTTTTCCCAATTCCCTTAATTTCCTTTTCATGGGATCTTCGCCGAGAATTTTTGCCTCGATTTCCGCGGGAATCTCCTTGAGCTTCTGCTCAATTCCCGCTTCCTTGAGTTTGAAACCAACCAATTCTGCTTTGCCCGTGAATTTTGAAGCGTCAATCGTTTTCCTTATTTCATCTATAAAACTATCGTCGATTTTTACAAATTGGAGATATTCCGTGATCTGCTCGTCTTTTGCGCCTAAAAGCATTTGAGAAACCTCCCCAACGTCCCTTGACACCATCAATTTGTCCATGAATGAGAGTTTCCTGTGCTTGACGCGGTGCTTCTTTACATGTGCTTCCTGTTTTTCATGCTTTTTGTGCTTTGGATGCTTGTGAACATGGGAAGCAGGCGCTTTGTGGGATGGGTGCTTTGCATGATGCTCTTCTGTTTTGTGCGCTGGATGGTGGGGGGGATTATTTTCATGATGGATTGGATGGGTTTCGGGATGGACCATATGCGCAGGATGGGAAATTGCGTGATGTTCGGCATGATGGTTGTGGGCATGGTTTGCTGCATGCGTATGATGGCTGGTTGTTTTGTGATTTGCATGATGCTCTGCGCGCGCATGGGGGTTTGCAGTTTTGTCTACGTGAAGAATCGTCTTGTGGTTGGGAGAATGGTTTGGATGCTTAGAATCTGAAGTTGAATGATGGGTGGAGTTTTTGCCGTGGGCGTGTTCGTCCCTGTGATTTTCTTTCTTTTTATCCTTTTTCAAACTGTTCACCCGTACGTTCTATCCCATTCAAACCATTTACAATATATGTAGCCTATAAATATTCAACCTTTTTATTTATAAGATTTTCCCTTCTATAATAGTAATAATCCCTTATTTGCCTTATTTGGCTTGCGTTTGAAGCAGGGAAAAATAGGAAAATGGGGGATGCAACGCGCTCTGGTGGTGTAGGGGTCTAGCATTTCGGTCTGTCACACCGACGACTCGGGAGGCCTCTTCTTTCTTTTTCGTTTTAACAGTAAAAAGAAAGAAGACCCGCTGGGAGAAGAAAGAAAAAACGCTCTCAAAAGGAGGTATTGGCCCGAGAATTCAAAAGGGATTTTTCAGGCGAAAAAATCTGCCGGGAACCCTGATATTCCCGACCAGGGCGCTTTCACTTTTTTTGCAAAATATCCAGGATTTTTTTGAAATCCTCTCCTCTAATGAATGTTCCATGTCCCTCTGCAATGCAGCATGAGCTTTTTTTGAGTGCGTTTGAGACTTCCTGCGCAAGCTTCTTCGAGCCGTAGGGAAGGACTGGAACAATTGGAATGATTTTTTTGGACTTGGGGAATGCGTGCACGTGAACTATTGCCTCTGCATCTGTTTCATTGTAAACTTTCCAATGAAGGGGGGTTTCCGAAGAGGGCTCTTTGAGCCCTGCTGCGCGCTTGAGCGCATGGTTTTCAAAGTCGAATTCCTTCACAAGAACAATGTCATTCTTTTTGAGCGCCCCTAAGTCGGTTCCGGTCGCGGAGATGAGAAAACCCACTTCAACTCTTCTGCTGATGTTTCCCTCCTTTTTCTTCAGGAAGCCTTTTTCCTTCAATTCTTTTCCCAAACCAATGAGCCAATCGATCTCTTTTGAATACTTTTTAGAGATTTCCTGCCAGCGCTCCCTCTCGAGTTTCTCAATCCTGAATTTCACGCCAGCGTATTCTTCCATGAGACTATTTTCAAGAGAGGGGGATATATAATTGAGCATTGGGAAAGCGAAAGGGATTTATATTTCATTTGCGTAATAAGCATTATGATAACTACTGAAATGCGTCCAGAAAGAGTGATAGCTTTTGCCAGAACGAATGTTCCCGAGATGGCTGCATTTATTGAAGCAGGATCTAGGATTGGGAGAGAACAAGTAGATGCTGCTTATGGGGCTGTTTCTCGAAATAAAAGGAATAGAGAAGCACTTAATGTCATTCTTGCAAGAACTGCTTATGTTGCTGCTATAAGAGTGTACAAAAGGGAATTGCCACTGGAGGCAATATCTGATATTATAGATAGAACGATGACTCATATTTTGGGGTTGGATATGGGGCAATGCACAAAATTGGCTCAGGATTCTGGAGGACATTCTGAGAGAGAAATGGGGGCTGTGTCTTTTCATGAAGCTGTTGACCAGGAAGTTGGAATGGAATATGGGACTGTTTCAGTTGGACTTGTTCTGGGAAAAGTTGAATTGAGTAAACCGGAAAAGATTGCTCTATTAAATTATCATTATGGCCTAAGTATTAAAGAAATTGCCGATTTGTTTGGATTGTCAGAAAGCCATATCTGGCGTTCAAGAAGAATGGGCAGAATGGCGCTTCAAAGAAGATTGATGGGCGGCTCGACGAAGGATTTTGGTGTTCTTGCAGGCAGAGATTTGGATGTCAAAATTGCTCTGGATTCATTAAATGGAATGTCCAAGGGGGATATTGGAATACTAAATCCAAGCACGCATCCCAACTTGGAAAAAATGTTGGCTGGAGAAGTTATTGCTTTTTTTTCAAAGAGGAAAGTTCAATTGGGTGAAACTGAGTTGCCAAGTGGATACGGCCCTGATAAGTGGGGGGAATTATATGGTAAAGAAATTGAACACGGGAGAACAAGATATCTCATTGTTTATAACCCTACTCAAACAAGGGACTTATATGTGGGGGAAAGTCCGCACTCAATTTCAACAAGAACAACTGTACGGGAACTTTATATGGTATATGTCGCCCTAAGCAAAAGGGAAGTGGATGAGAAGATTCAGAGAGGACTTGGCAAGATCATTGAAGAGTTGAAAACACCAATGTAGTGCGGGCACACCAGAGATTTTTTACTACTTGCCGTCCCACTTTTCAGAATATTCTGCTTTCCTTAAAATCTCCTCTTCGTTCTCCACTTTCCTGTCCCTCATCACTATTTTTCCGTTTATTATTGAATCATTCACGTTCCCCGGATGCGTGGAATAAACCAGATTTGAAACAACGTTGTGCACGGGCCTGAGGTTCTCATCTAAATTTAGGAGAATAATATCTGCAAGCCTTCCCTCTTCAATTCTTCCTGAATTGAAGCCCAGCGCATCAGCGCCGTTCCTCGTCGCGAAATCAAGAGCCTGCTGGGCTTTTATGAGGCTTGCGTCCCAGCGCGCGAATTTCTGGAGAAGCGAAGCCATCTTCATCGTCTCCCACATATTCAGGGAATTGTTTGAGGAAGCGCCGTCGGTCCCAAGCGCGATGTTTATTCTGTCTTCAAGCATTTCCGGCATTGGAAAGAATCCTCCAGTGGCAAGCTTCAGGTTGCTTATCGGGCAGTGGACAGAACTCACTTTGCTTTTTCCCAATATTGAAATCTCCCTCCTGTTCACCCATGCCACGTGGAAGGCAACGAAATCTTCATATAGGAAACCAATCTTTTGCAGATATTCCACTGGCCGGAGTCCGGTTTTCTTCTTGCAGTCGTGCACTTCCTTTCTAGTTTCAGAGAGGTGCATCTGGATTTTCATCCCCTCTTTCTGGGCTTTCTCTTTTGCGCGCAGAAGGTTTTCTTCTCCCACAGTGTATATTGCGTGTGGACCCATGGAACGGGAGATTAGTTCGGTTTTTTTTGGGATTCTCCCGAAAGCCCGCTTCACCAATTCCGGCGCATGGTCGAAAAACACCAAGGAAAGATTCGCGCGCATGTTCATTTCTTCGCATGCCTTGGAAGTCTCTTCCACTATGAAATACATGTCTTTGAAGCTCGTAGTCCCGCTCTTAATCATCTCCAGAATCCCAAGCCTTGCTCCATTGTAAATGTCATTTGGTTTCAATTTTGATTCAAGGGGCCAGATTTTTGTCGTGAGCCATTCGTGGAGCTCCATGTCGTCCGCATAGCCCCGGAGAAGCGTCATCGCAAGGTGCGTGTGGGAATTCACCAAACCAGGAAGCGCGGCCTTGTTCTTCCCTTCAATCACTTCCCCTTCATTTTTTACGCGTCGTTTTGTTTTTGAATCAATTTTCCCGACTTTCAGGATTTTATTTTCCTCAATCAGTATGTCCCCTTTGAGTATTCCCCTTTTTTCGTTTTGGGTGATTATTAAGGCATTTTCAACCAAAATCATGAGACTATTTGCATAGATAAGTTAAAAAATTGATTTGGAGAGAATATATTTGGGAGGAGGAAAATGGAGATCAGCTACGACGCGTTGAGGAGAATACAGATTCATGAAAGGGAGAATCCAAAACTTGGGGAGATTTCCGAGAATTTCTATTCAATCGTGGGGCAGTATTTGCTGGAGCTGCAGAGGGATTTGAAAGAGGACTTCTCACTTAAGAAGGCAAAGGAATACGAGAATATTCTTAAAATAGTGCGGGACATCAGGAAAAGGAGAAATGAAAAGATTGTGCTGCTAGCTTTGAGGAATTTCAGGTCTTCGCAGGAATCCGGAATAAAAAACATGCTTGAGGAGGAGACAAGAACTTATAGGAAGATACTTGAGATACTCAGTGAGAATGAGGAGAAGTTTGAGGGGATTTTGAACGGGAAAGTGGAGATTCCGCTTCCGGCGAAAAAAACTGAAGAGCGGAAAACAGAGGAAAAGGCAGGGGAAAAGGAAGCGGAAAGGATAAAAAGAATAAGGTTCCTTAAAAATATCCCCAAATTCATCGGATTTGACAACAACTACTACGGTCCATTCAAAGCAGGGGATGAGACTATTCTGCCAGAGAAGATAGCGGACGTACTAATAAAAAGGAGGCTTGGGGAGTTAAAGCAATGAAGACGAATGAACGGAGGCTGAAAAAATGAACTTTCCTAAAAAAAGCAGAACGTATTGTCCTACTTGCAAAAAGCACACTGTGCATAACGTGAAAATGGTTTCCAGGGGAAGATCAAGGGCTCTTGCCGAAGGGAACAGGAAGCACGAGGCAAAGCTTCACGGCTACATTGGAAAAGTGGCAGGGGAAAAACCCGTCAAAAAGCAGGGGAAGAGGCAGAGGGTGCTTTTGCAGTGCACCGTATGCAAAAAAAGCCATGTGAGAACAATCGGTTCAAGAACGAAGAAGAAGATTGAATTGAAGGCAGAGTAGAAACTTTTTAGGGCATTGAAATATAATGTAATGAAAGACGGACTTTTCTATTCAAAAGGTTTGGATGTGAGAAAATGAGCAGATTTCTGCGGATAAAATGTGAGTGCGGAAGCGAGCAGATTGTTTTTGGGAACGCATCAAGGGTAGTGAAATGCCTTATGTGCGAAAAGGTATTGTCAAAACCGACTGGCTCGCGGGCTAAAGTATTCGGGAAAGTATTGAAAGTGCTTTGACTTTTTATATTTTGCGTGCAAATTATTGTCAAGGAGGGATGGGGTATGGAGAAAAAGCAGATTACGATAAATGTTGAAAACCGCGTGGGTGCTCTTGCGGACGTATGCGAAATGCTTGGAAGGAACGGAATAGACATAAGCGGAATCTCTGCGCAGGGAGAGGGGGACAGGGGAGTCATAAGACTGATTACTTCCGACCCGAACTCAACGTTGAATATTTTGACAAAGCAGGGATTCAATGCTGAATTGGAAGAAGTTGCTGTTGCCGAAATAGATGACAGGCCGGGGGAATTGGGAAAACTGGCAAGAAAGATCGCAAAATCCGGTTTGAACATAACGTGCGTATATTCATTGGAAAAAGCAAAGGGAAAAGCAAGGCTCGCGGTTGTGGGAGAAAATCTGGAAAGGATAAGGGAATTGGCGAAAAAGGCGTGACATCCTTCCTATAGATTGACGGCTTCGCGCGAAAAAAACATAATCAAATTTTACTGGATGAATCGGGGTGCCGATTCATCGGTCTGGGACGAAGCGCAAGCGAGTGTTGTGGTTAGAATTTAATAAAGAGTTTTGATGCAACTTTTTCCAAAAGTTGCTTTTTTGATTAAACTTTTTGCACGCTTCATTTGTTTCGATGCTCTAAAAAAGTTATACGAAGTGCAAGCGAGTGTTATGTTTAGAGTTGAGATTGAAGGGGTTTTTTGTTAACTTTTTTGGATGATTCATTTGTTTCGATGCTCTAAAAAAGTTATACGTTGATGTCGCAGGAAGTCAATTCAATCTGGCACGTTGCGAGTGCGTTTCCTGTTCCCTTCTCGAATATCGTGGCTTTTATCTTGTTTCCCTGCGCTAAGAACGTTGAAAGAGTGCATTGCCTTGTGCAGGCTTCCCCAGCAGGAACGCTTTCATCAAATCCTGCGGGCGTCTCGTCCCTGCAGTAGTGGTTCGCAGCATCTCCGTCGCATTGGATTGCCACGTCATAAGTATCTCCGACAATGCCGCCGTTTATCTTTGCAGTCACATCAACGTCCAGGGGAGCGCTTGAACCCAATACTGAAGGATCTGTTGTTATTGTGCATCCTTCAACCGGCCCGGAGATATCCAAAAGCGGAATGAGGATGTTCTGCTTTTCCTCGGGCCAGTATTTGTTTGCATAATACATCTGGTAACTTACATATGAGGGGCCGGGCGGATCGCTTGTTCCAATGGGAATATCCACTCCGGATTGCACCCCCATCACCCTGTACCTCGCCTGCCAGAATTTGTTATTTGAAATGTTGAAATTGTCGAAACTTATGCATTTCATATTTGTTCCGCAGCTCACTATGCTCATAACCCCCGGATAATAATCCGGAATTGAAGCGTTCATTGTGGTGTTGTAGGTGAGATTCCCCTGAGACCAGTTCACGTATGCGGGGATTTCCACGTCCACAAAGCCCGTTGGAATCACGTCGTAAACTTTAACGTTCACTATTTTGGTTGAAAGGTTTTTTGCGATTTCTTCATAAATCTGAATAACCTGGTTGTTGGAATTCGCCCTGTAATACCTTCCTCCCGTATCCTCTGCTATTTTCTGCAGAAGAAGCTCGCCCGCCCAATCCGGCTGGAATCCGATCGTATAAATTACCACCCCTTCCTTCTTCGCCTTGTCTATTACGCTCATGCACTGGGATTGGCAGCATTCGCTGGGGCACTGTATGGGGCAGTTTGTGGGGCTGCAGTACCAGTATGTTGTCTGGCAGTGGAACAGCAGCGAACTCGTTTCGCACCAAGTATCGGAATCATACGGGTCGTCTCCGCAGTTTGTCATTCCGTCTGAGAGAAGCACAATGTATTTGTAATTGTCGGTGATGTTGCGGTCAAGAGGAGGAACCTGTTCTCCTGAACTCGGAGGACCCACAGGCCCAGGTGGACCGATTGGAACCAGTACTGCCCCGCCCATTCCAGTGCCTAAAACCGCAGCAAGGGAAACCTGGAGAGCCCAGGTGATATTCGTGTTTCCCTGCGAAGTGATGTTTCCTATCTTCAATTTGACTTCGTCTTTTCTGTTGTCGAGCATGCTCAAGCCCCAGAGCACGCTTGCATTGCAGGTCTTGAAAGGCACTATTGCAAGGTAATTTGCAGGATCAGTCAAATCTATGAATTTCTGGGAACCAAGCTTTGCATAATCGAGTTTGCTTGGGTTGGGCCATGAAGTCATGCTTGAAGTGGAATCGATTGCGAGCGCGATGTTGGCTCTGGACATATTCTCTAGGTATGTCTCAATCCTGATGTTCACGTAAAACGGCCTTGGAGTAGTTGAATTCGACCTTAATACGCATCTCAGCCATTCGAAGGGATCTTTCCAGACGAATTTCTGGGGCATTACGGTTCCTCCGCCAACCATTGAAACTCCCGCAAAATACCTGTGGAGCCTGTAAGCGTATTTTGGTGGAGGCGGCATGAATGCACAGACAATGGAATTGTTGTAATAGCCTCCAGAATAATTCCCATAACAGGATGCGTTCCTGTTGTAGTTTGCGGATGTTTTGAGAATGTCTGCGCTCCAGCTTGCAACAGGACAGCCTGTTGTTTCATATGTGATGTAATAATTGCTATCGTTCTCATCATCCCAGTCATTCAGCCCTGAATTACCAATCCATTTGTAAACCAATACTGTTCCTTTTTTCTCAACCCTGTAAATCCCCGAACCAGAGCATCCCGAATACCACGCATTGCTGAAATTGATGTAGGTTCTTGGAACATAAACGTTCATTCCCGCCATTGGCGCTTCTGCGTAGCAGTTCCTCATGAAGTAATTCCTCCCCTTCACCCTGTACACCATGCCGTCAGGATCCGCATCGCTGCATGAGATATTCAGATAAGCGGATTCCGAAAGGTACGCTTCATCGTTGAGAAGAACGCTGATAGTCGTGTTGTAGGAGGAAGTGCCGTAATTTGGATAGGAAATCATGGATTTGCAGGTGACGGGCTTGTTTGTGAGTTCCTGCCTGCAGAAGTATTCTGTTCCCTGAAGAGTTGCGTTCCCAGAGGCATTGTATTTCTTGTTTCCTCCTGTGGGAATGAGTTGGGGATAGGGGCATGCTCTCTTTGCATACCCCTTCCACGTTCCCCCCTGCGTTGAACCTCCGCAGATGCTTCCTGTGTCTTCTGTGAGCGCCACTCCCAATCCCGGATCAGTACCATTGCATTTCAAAACCACTTGGGGAGGATTGCCTTTTTCGGAGTTTGGAATGTTGTACATGCAGTATTTTATTTCTGGATTGTACTCCCCTGAGAAAATGCTCGCATTTGTGTAGAAGCTGCAGAAAGGATTGATTTTTATCCTTGGATAGTCGTAAATTGTTGCCATGCAAGTGAGGCTGAAATCAAAAGGCGATGGGGCTTCCCCGGAAGCGTTCGCAAAGGAGTGGTATGTTTTTTTCGCGGATTGGAACTGGTCCCATGTGACTTCTCCCAAATCAGGATAGTTGCATACGCTCTTTTTCGGAATCTGGAATGTGTCAAGAACGAATCTCTCAAGCCCTGGGCAGAAGGGGTCTTTCTTTGCAGCCGTTCCCCCATTCGCGTTGAAAGTCTCGCTGTCCGTCTCATTGCACGACATCATTACTTCGAGCAGTTTTCCCGCGTATTTCTTTTCAAGATTTGTGATGTTTATGGTGAGATTCGTGTAGATGTTGTTGTTTCCCGGAACGTTGAGGGAGAATGGGCCCGTGCCCCCGTATGGGTCGCTGTAGTAAATGCAGTAGGAGGTTGGAATCTTCCTGAACATGACCCACCAAGTCCTGTTGCATGTCTGTCCTGTTGGATACTGCCATGAGATGTTCACTGTTTCGGTCTTGTCCATTGTAAGGCTTGGCGCGTATTCGCACACTTTCTCGAACCATGCCTTCTTGTAATTGCTCCCGCTTTCACTGTAAGCTTCGAATTTTATTCCATCTATTTTCGCATACAATTTCCCAACATCCGTCGTGTTGCAGCTGATGAATACTTTAACAAGGTTTTCATCCACGGTATCCGGAAGCCTGAACATTGATGCGTTCACAAATACGTTGGCGTCTCCGTAGCTGCATGTCTGGTTTGTGGAAAGCCCGCAAAAGGGGCCTCCCGGAGCATAATCCTTTACATTATAGGATGAACTGCAATTCGTGTACACGTAATAATCTGTTTCGGCAAAAGAAGTGTTTCCACGAGTCGTGAACGTCTGCGGAGGATCCCCGGAGCTGAGCGCAGGGTAGGAGCAGGTGACTTTTGCGTATCCCCATGTTGAACATTCTGGCCCGGGGCACAGCCTCCTTGGCCAGGTACCATCATCATACCATGGCGCATAGGGATCATAGCAATATAGGGGGATTCCGGCGCTCTGGTCAGCGTCCAATCTTGTAAGATCCACTAAAGTTCCCGCATCAGAATCGCTGCATCTCATCAATACCTTTATCGTATCTGAAAGATAGGAAGTTGGCGGAAGGTTTCTTGCGCAGAAGTATATGTCTGAATTGAATGGGCCTGTCCCGTACTCGGGATTCGCTCCCATGTAGCATCTTGGGGCTGGAGGAGAGCGCACGTTCACCATTTTTTCGCATGTGTAATCGAGAGTGCTCACGTTTCCCTCCACTCTCGCCCTGTAGGACTGGTCTGTTTTGACATGGGGGTAGTCGCACGTGGCATATGCCTTTGAAGCTATGTCCAGTTTAAGCGTCTGCCCAGGGTCTCCGTCGCTGCAGTAGAATTTGAGCTCTGCTCCTTCAGGCACGTTTTTCGTGGAGATTTCAACGCTTGTCGTGAAAGGCCCGATGTAATAATTTGGCCTGGAGGTAATTACGCAGGTGGGAAGGTTCTTTGGGAAATCGTAAACAACGAATCCGCACGTTTTTCCGCTCCTGTCTATTGAAGCGCTTGGCCTGTAGGTTTTCGTATCTGTCACAACTGGAAACACGCAGTCATTCCTGCTCGCATATCCCAGTTTTGGATCTGCACCGAACAAGTCTTCCGGGTGCTTGTTTATTTTTACGCTTTTCCCGGAATCCGTATCATTGCACTTCAAAACCGCAGAATCAACGCCCCAGTTCCAATTGGTATCCGTGCTCGTGAAATTTACGTGCATTGTCCATGTGAATTCCCCAATGTCCCCCCAGAATTCTCCAGTATGGTTGAAAATGCATGAATCGTCAGCAGAGTAAAGCAGGCAAGACCCTGCTGCCAGGATTAACAGGAATGAAAGTTTTGAATGCAATTTCATTTTGGGCACCCCATAAGGTCTTTCACATTCTCCGGTCCGCTGTATGAGACGTATTTCTTGTCAGTCGCTTCCAGAAGCATGTATGTTTTTCCCTGCTTCTCCGTGAGAACCGCCAATTTCTTTGCTCCGCAGTTCTCATAAGTGATTGTTCCGTAGCCTCTCTGTATGTCCAGATTCTTGGTGTAATATACTGTTGCGTTCTCCTTGGTATTGAATGAAATTTCCTTTTTCATTGCCACGAGCTGATTATCCATGTAATATTCTGTCCGTTTTATTGACTGAATCCCCACTATTGCAAGGACGCTCCTTACTTTCTCATCGAAAGTCTTGCTGGTCGTGTTTATGAAAGTGCTCTCCTTGCCGTCTTCGCCCTTTTGGCTCGCAACAAAATAAATAATCAAAAGTATTAGGACGATGATTCCGATCCACGGGAGGTATTTCAGGATTCTGCGCATGCTATAATATTATTTAAAGAGTTTATATACTTTTCTTTAAAAAAAATTAACAAAAATTTATTGCTGGTTGCGCAAAAAATTACAAAAATAATTTTTCTGAGAGGTACTTGCGTGCTTAATCTTCGGACGCCATCGGTCTGGGAAAGAGCATCGAAGCAAAAGAATCACACAGGATGCATTTTTTCTGGTTAACCTGAAAAAAGCACAACATTTTCTCTGAAAATGTTTGTGAACAGGGCTGCCTGTTCATCGGTCTGTGGACGTAGTGGAAACGAGTGTTATAATTAAAGTTGAAGGTAAAGGGTTTTTTGTTAACTTTTTTCCAGGATTCGCCCATTTCGATGTTCTAAAAAAGTTATACGACGACGTCGCAGGTGTTCACTTCGGTGAAGCAGGTTGTGACTATCCTCGAGGGATCGCCCAGGGGGTTTATCGCAACCGTCACGTAATAAGTCGGCCTTGCAACATTGAATGTGCATGTCACGTTGCACAAAGTAGCCCCAGTGGTTGTATCAATCGTGCAGAGTTCCGATGCTTCCCCTGCGCAGTCTATGTTGACTTCATATTCTCCGGGATAGCCTGAATATGAGACATTCACTTCAATATTGTGGGGGACGGGCTCCACGGCGATTTTTGAAGTAGTTATCGTGCATTCGGATGATTCCTGCACTTCAAATTCGGGAATGGTGAAGTTTGACTGATTCTGCGGGTAAACGACTCCGCCAACTCTTGAAGTGAATTGCGCATAGGAAGTTGAATTTATTCCCATCGGAATGTTTTGCCCAGTCCTATTCACAATCTTCACCCTGTATCTTGCAGCCCAGAATTTCCCATTCGTCAAGTTGAAGCTTTGCCAGGTGAGCACAACGCACGACTGGTTGCTGCAGGTTGAATTCCTGATGGTCCAATTCCCGGGATTGTAATCCACGCTCAACGCTTTCGTTTTGTTGTCCGTCATGTCTCCTTCGCCCTGTTCTATTGAAGCAGCGTTCACCTGAACGAAAGAAGGAAGTTCGTCAACAACGGTCACGTTCATTATCCTGCTTGTGATGTCAGCCGCAAGCCTTTCGTATATTTCCGTTATTTCCGCGCTGTTCTGCGCTTCATAAAAGGTTGCTCCAGTATCTGAAGCAATCTGTTGCAAAAACAGTTCCGTCAGTTCGCTCGGCTGGTATCCTATCGTGTATATTCGCACGTTCGTGTTCCTTGCCTTGTCAATGACGCTCATGCACGTGCTGTTTTCGCACCAAGAATCATTGGCATAAGGATCGTCGTTGCACGTTGATTTTCCATCTGAGAAGAGAACAATGTACTTGTAATTCAGAGTCACGTTTCCCGCATAACCATACCCAAGAACTTTCTGCAGGGAAAGCTTGAGTGCGGCCGTGATGTTCGTGTTCCCTCCTGAATCAATCAAGTCTATTGCAGTTTTTATCGCGGATTTGCTCCCGTCAATGTAATCCAATCCCCAAACCGAGTAGGAAGTGCATCTTTGGAATTTCACTATTGAAAGCTGGTCATTGGGATCCGAACTGTCAACGAATCTCTTTGTGGCGATTTTCACGTCGTCAAGCTTGTGCGAGCCGCTTGCGGTCATGCTTCCGGAAGAGTCTATTGCAAGAGCCATTGTTGAAGTCGTGATGTTCTCCAAGTGCGTTTCAACCCTAAGGTTCACGTAGAACTCATATGGCTTTCCGCTGCTTTCTTTTACGCACTTGAGCTGTTCATCCGGGATTTCCCATATTATTTTCCTCGGTCCCGAGGAGAACCTGTGGAGATATGGGATGTAAAGGGTTCCATTGTTGTAGTAGCTTCCGAAATAATCTCTTCTGCATGATGCGTTCACGTTGTAGTTTGCAGAAGCATAGGGAAGTTCTGTTGGGGTTATGTCAAAATCAGCATCAACGTTGTCATCCCAGTTGTCCACTCCGCTGTTTCCAAGCCATTTGTAGAATGAGAGCATGCCTCCTGTGTGCACCAGATAGTCTCTGGTGCATATCTCGTGCCATCCGCCATTCCAGCTTACGAATGCATGCGCGCGGTACATTGTTTTTCCGGAAGCGGGCGCAATCGCCGTGCAGTTAGTGGTGAAATTCTGATTCTTTGCATTGAACACCCTTCCATTGTCGGATTCATTGCATGTGATGTTGATTTTCACTGTCTGCGCGTAAATTACTTCCTTATTGAGACCCAGCGTAACGTTGGCCGTATAAGTGGAAGTCCCATAATCTGGGAATACGTTGAAATTCGTGCATGAGATGTTCTTGATTATGAATGTCTTCGTGAATTCGTAAGTGTTGTTCTCCACAATTGCGCCCCCGTATGCATAATCGTTGACGTCTGCCAATACCTGCGGATAGGAGCAGTTCCTTCGTGCAACTGCGCTCCAGAGAGCGGTTCCCTGTATCACGTCAGAAGCCGGGCAGGCCCCTCCTGAATCGTATGTGAGGGGAACGTCTATTCCTGAATCAGTGGTCATGCACTTGAGATTTGCGGATAGATTGGATCCGTTCAAATACTCGGGAATGTTCTTCATGCAGAAAGTGATCGTCAGGTTGTAATCTCCTGAGAAATTGATTGGGCCCCAGCTCATTATTGAGGCATTCGGAAATGGCTGGAAAACAGGATAGTCATATACGACGTTGGAGCAGTTGGTCCAGAATGAGCCGTTTGAAGTGTTTCCGTATACTTCCGCATATATGTGGAATGTCTTGTTGTTGAGTATTTTGTCTGTTTGGTTGTAAACCACTCCCAAGAACGGATAGCTGCAAGTTTTTGTAAGGTTGATTGTGAAATTCCTGAGAACGTACCTCTCATATGCAAAACACCCTACATCTGTGGGTGCAGAAATGTTCGGAGCAAGCCCATAATGGGTTGTCAGGTTATTCGTGAAAGTCCATGTCTTGTTCCTGTACACGCCATCCTTGTCAGAATCCTGCCAGTAGCATGAAGCCTTGATTGTTGCGTTCACAAGCGAGAAGTTCCTTTGCAAATCCTGGACTGTAACCCTGAGATTCGTTATGTTGAATTCCCCTGAAGCATTGCACGTTGTATTTCCGCAGGATATCGCGCAGACTGCCGGGGGAATATCCCTGAAATTCATGGCGCTGCTATACCAGCACTCAGAATAATTGTAAAAACCTCTAACTGGTATGTTTATCCATAGGATTGTGATGTTTTCCCTGCCCGTCGTCGTATTTGTATCTGAATAATGGCACGTTGAATTGAACCTTGCCATTAGGTAAGTTGAATTGTCAACCGTCGAATTGTAAAGGACAAATGTGATTCTTCCTGAGCTTTTTCCGTAGAAAGTGATGTTGTGGCTCACCTTGCATGATTCCCCAACTTCAATCGCGTCCATTTCCGTAGTCGTGGTGTCTTCGGGAAGCTGGAATAAAGTTGCATTGTAGTAAATGTCCGATTGGGTTCCATACGTACAGGTTTGGTTGTATCTGGCAATGCAGTCTGGATACAATTGGGGCCTGTCTGTTACAATCCGCGTTATTGGATTCCAAACGCATGTAGTATATGCGAAATAATTGTTTGAGGGGAAGCTTGTGTTCCCATAAGTCGTGAAATTCGTTATTATGTCAACTTTGGGATAGGAGCAGTTGATGTATATGTAGCCTTTTGTGGGGCATTCGTCTCCGGGACAGAGCCTCGAGGGCCACGTATTGGAATCCCTGTAAGAATACCACGTCTGACATGGGGATGGAATTGCATCCATTGCATTCATCCTAGTTACGTCCACTACTGTTCCAGTGTCGTTTACATTGCACCTTATCCTTGCTTTGATGTTTCCAGGAATATACGAATATGGAGGAAGGCCCCATACGCAGTACGTTATGTTGGAATTGAATGGGCCAACAGATGTTGAGGGAATTGGATTGATGGAGCAATAAGGATAGGGGGGAGAGTATATTGAAAAGTCATACGTGCAATTATAGATGGAATCATTTGCCCCCCGCACAATTATTTTTTGTATTTTATTTGATCTCGTGTGGTTGTACGTGCAATTGAATGTGGTTTTTTGGTAGATATCGTACTGGAACAGGCGCGTTTCCGTCGTATCGTTTCCGCATGAAACGTTGATGTAATCGTCTTCGGGAACGTTGATTCCGGTTATGTTTACCTGCGTTTCAAACGGGCCAATCCATGTGCTTCTTCCAGGGACTATCGTGCACCCTGGAATGGTAGTAGGAAGGTCGTAAACGACGTATTGGCATGTGTAATGGTTTCCGCCATAATCGAAATCGACTGTTGGATGATACGTTTGCTGGTAAGTTGTCTGGGGGTATGTGCAATTCATTTGCGCATATTGCTTGAATGGGTCCTTCGGGTGCTCTATTGTCGGAATTGTTTTGCCCGATTCGATTATTGTCCCTGACCCATACAGTGTTAAAATTTCCGAGGCAGAAAGCATTCTATTGTAGATTCTAACCTCATCTATGAGGCCCTTGAAACGGGCCTGGGAGGGAATCTGCGAACCTATGTTTATTCCCCCAAGGCTGTTTCTTATCGGACCCAACACCTTCGCTCCGCTCTTGTCTATGATTCCGTTGACATAAAACCAAGCGTAGGAATTGTTCCAAACGAAGACGATATGGTACCAAGTGTTTAAACTAAAAACAGTATTTGGATAAAAGTCTGTGTGAGAACCGGAACTGTTATACGCTATTATCCGAAATTTATTTGAAGCACCGTTAAACTGTAGGGATAAGTCCTCATCAGTCCAAGAACTCAAATCTCCCTTGTGCAGGACTCCTGCATCGCTGAGGGTTGTCTTTTGATAGAACCATGCCGAGACTGTTCCTTCGGAGCCAAACAGGTTTGAGGTGTAAGGAACCCTGAAATAGTCGTTGCTTCCATCGTAATCAAAAGTTCCGCCAATTATCCCGCTGGAAGTCCATGGGGGGCAGCTTGCACCGGAACACGTTCCATGGTTCCCGTTCCCTGAGAAATCGTAAATGAACGTACCGCTTTCTCCGAACTCGCTTAATTTGTCAAACCTGTAATATGCGGCGAGGCCGCTGCTTGAAACAGGCCCGGGCCCATAGCAATTTATCGTGACTGGGGTGCCATCGGGGATGTCCGAGAAATTCACGTGGAGCGTGAGGTTGAAGGCTCCCACTTCCCTTGCAAAAGGGCCGGTCATGTTGAAAACGCAGGAAGGCTCTGCAAAAACCATATTTAGCGCAATCAATCCTAAGATGAAGGCAATTATTTTTTTCATATTCATTCACCGCAATTGGCAAGGCTTGTAACTTCCTGCCATTCCGGACAGCTCAAAAGCTCATCCGTCTCTTTCCATCCTTCATAAATCACGAACTTGTTGTTTTTTGAATCGAGGTAGAAGGCTGTGCGCTCTTTTTGGGGCTGAACTACGAGCGCTACTTCCCTTGAACCGCATCTCTTGAAAGTCACTGAACCGTATGCCTTGTATTTTTCAACGTTCCTATCATAATAACTGTTTGCGCTTTCGGAAGAATCAAAATATATCTCGTCTCTTTTCCCTATGAAATGCTTGTTCACTGAGAATTCCGTCCTTTGGATGGTATCTATTCCGATCTTTCTCCACACGTCCAGAACCTTCAGATCATATTTGTCTCTGGAAATATTGATTGCAAGCTTTTTTCCCTTTTCACTGGTTTTGATTGTTTCCTCAGTATTGCCAAGAAAAAAATTGGCAATTGCAACAATGAGGATTATAATAAGAAGCAAACCGATTGTCGCATTTTTAAAAGTGCCGCCTTCCATAAAATTATTGCTTATTAGTAGTATATATAGGTTATGATAAACCAAATAAATTCTAATCAGTCAAAAAAATGTTGAGTTTCTCAGCTACATATTAATAAATCAGAATTCCCTTTCCTTCAAGTCTTTTGCCTGCTCTTCCCCGTTCTTCTTCTTGATGACTACGATGTCTCCCAAGAATATCTCCTGCTCCTTTGATTTCTGCCTTGGAATCTTCTGCTCAATGTCCTTCTCCCTTTCCCTCTCCTGCCTCAGCCTCTCCTGCTCCTCCCTCCTCCTCAATTCCTCCTCCCTTGCCCGTTTCTGCTCTTCATTGGCTTCATTGAGTTCTCCCCTTATCTCAAACAGGTCTGCCTCGCAGGCGTCCAATGCCTGCTCCAAATAGTATGCCTCTTCCTCCAAGTCTTCTTTTCCTGCTTTCTTCTTCTCTATTCCCTTGAGCTCCACTTCCAGTTTCTCCATCACTTTTGCGAACTCCCTTTCGGTTTTCAGGTTCATAGCTTCGGTTGATATCCTGAATTCGAGTCTTTCTATGTTTCTCCTGACGGTTTTTTCTCCCCAGAGCTCCTTTTCAAGATCATTAAGCGCCTTTTTCTTTGCTGAAATCTGCTCTTCAAGCTGTTTTACCTTTGTTAAAAAAACGTCCCTTTTTTCCTTAAGTTCGCTTATTTTCAAAAAACACACCTCTCCGAAAGGTTTATATTCACGTAAACATTAAATAATATTGCGTCTTCTCTTCTGCCGGGGAGGCAGCAACTGGTCGCCTTGCCAGCGCGGAATGCGCTGGCCTATTTCTCTTTTTATATAACATTAATTATGACGAAACTATATGCAATAATATTTAATTATTATATGAAAAACTCAGCTGCAACCCATGCTGACTTTTTCTGCATTTTGAACGGTTGCACCGTTCAAAAGCTCGCATTTTTTCAGGTGTATTTTCACTAACGTGAAAAACACAGCAAATCCTTAGGATTTGCTTGTCTGCCTGAAAAAAGCGCATCTTTTTCCCAAAGGGAAAAAGCTTGTTGAGTAGTCGCACTACTCAAAACGCATTTGAGACAGAGCAACCATGGATTGAAATTCTCAAATACAATGAAAACATCACTGCGTGCCCAAAACGTATACGCTTATTGTTGAAATCTTCCCTTCAGACTGCATAACCCTCTCGCTTCTTGCCACATTGTCTTTTTCAAGGCTCAAATCACAGCCGCATATGCAACTGGTTTCATAATATATTGCATAATAATATTTTTTCTTTATTTTTGAATATCCCTGGTTTGTTGTGAGCCCGCAGGTTTTATTTAACTCCGTCAACTTATTTAAACATATCTCTCCTATTCCGCAATAAATGCCCGGCGCGGATAGGGAACTTCTTGTCCAGTTGAGGGGATAGCCTTCGGAGAAAACCAGAAAATCAGAGAGTTCTTTTGCCTCGAGGCTTGTCTTCTTGCCCTCACTTTGCATCGTATGAATTGACATTGTTTCCAAAACAACCAGCGTAATCATGATGAGAATCAATGAAGAGAGAGTTGCATCCGTGAATGCAACCTGCCCCCTGTTCTTTTTGAACCCAACTTCGCCATTTGCCTCAACGCGCAGGCGTTCATGCATTGCTCGTCCGGATGATTGCGCGTACGCTCGTTCCGCCATGCGCCCATGCAAAACAACTGAATTAGGTTTGATATTTTGGGGGCTAATCATATGGAATCACCCTCCCGTTCTTCACCAGGGCTTTTTTTCCTTTGTGCACGCTTGCATAAGTGGAATTGGAATAGCTTTTAGCGATGTAGGATCCTGCAACCCCAATTGTCATGTTCCAGGATGCGTCTTTTTCCAGCGTGATTTCAGACTCCAGGCCTTTGAAAAGCAAGGTATAATCGATTGCTTCGGATATGCGCGCAGCATATATCTCTTTCTCATCCAGCTTCACTTTTTCGCTGAACCTTTTCTGCTCATCTGAAAGCGAAGTTGCGAGCGCAATGCATATCAGCATGTAAAACGCGACTGCAGAAGAATACTCGATCGCCGCCTGGGCTTTCTTATGCCTTAAACCTGAGCCAAACACTTCTACTTCACCTTTTGTATGATTACAACATTGGAATCATTCACTGCCAAATCAAAAGCCGCTATGCCGCCGGCGATTTTCCCATTTGGGGTTGCCGGCCAGGTTCCATAAACTTCCGCATCCACAACCCTGAAACTTTCGTCTCCGGAGATGTTCAGTACTATGTGGTGGCCCTGCCCCCCATTCCTATCTCCGATATAGGAGTTCATGGAGTAAAGACCTGACGGGAGGGAGAGGAACAGCCTCGCCCTTGCCCCCTTTCCCTGCGAATACAGCTCTTCGCTTGCCTGCGCAAGCCTGTCCATGGAAGTCTGGAGGTGGTAAGAGCGGATGGCGTCGCTTACTATTGAATATGAATAAAGGAAGCTAATCACGATTGGAACAAGGAGGAGGGAAAAGACTGCGAGCATTTCCATTGAAACCTGCCCTTTAAACTTTCTTTCGGAAAAAGAAAGTTTAATCAAAGAAATCTGCATTCTAAACTTTTTGGAAAAAAGTTTAATCAAAAACCCACCTCCTAAACTTTTTGGAAAAAAGTTTAATCAAAAACCCACCTCCTAAACTTTTTGGAAAAAAGCATAGGCGAAAAACGGATTGAATTCATGAGAAAACCCCGAATACATTTTATTTTTTCTTTGAAGAGGATTCCATCAGCTCCACCAGAGTCTTTCCTTCCGATTCCTGAAGCATGTTGTCCATGCGATTCTCAACATAGTCCACGTCCGCCTTCTTGTCCAGGAAGTTGTAGAGGGTTTCCAAATCCTCCTCCAAGTCAAGCGCTATGTTCTCCAGCTCCTCAATCTTCTTGTCCACTGATTTGTTCTTTTCCTCGAATTCCTTCTTCAAGTCGTAAACGTAGCGGATCAGCCAGAGCAGGAATATTGCTGAGAGCACAAGAAGCAGGACTCCAAAGTCCCCGCCGCTGGTCAAATCTTCAAGAACCATTCTTTCCCTCTTTTCTTTTCCCTTTAACGAATTTAATCCTTTCCTCAAACTCCGCTTTCCCGATTTTGGATTCGAAAAGCGTAAACAGGTCTTCAACTGCTTCGTAAATTTTGCCCAAATTCGCGCCAAGCTCATTCGTCCTCGCACTAACCGTGAAGGTTCTGGACTCCTGGTCTTTTGAGATTTGGTATGCCATTCTCATGAGGATGACGAATGAGATTCCCAATGCCCCTCCGATGATTATGAGTTCATCAGCCATCTTTTGCACCTTTCTCGCACTTCAGCTCTATCCCTTCGGAACCGAAAACCATCTCCATTTCTCCCAGGGGGTGCTTCCTGTCCCTCATTTTCACAACTTCAAAAGTCCTGTGCATTCTTTCTGACTTTTGTTTTATCCCAAGCCGGAATATGGTGTCGGCCATGACGTCCACATTCCCGTATTTGCTCAGCGAACTTCCTCCAAGAAGCGAAGCAACCATTGTCGTGCAGCTCCTCCTGTGCACTTCCTTCAAAAGCTTGAGGTCCATGATCCTTTGGTTGTAGCTACTGGAGAACATCACTTCATAGGAATCGATGCTGTCGATGAAAACGCGCTTTGCGTTCACAGCGTAAAGCATGTCCGCAATCACTATGCTCTCCTGCTTTGCGAACCTCTGGATTTCAAGGGGTTCAAGCGCTCCTATTTTGATCATGTTGTCCTTCTCCAGATCGTCAAAATTGATGCCCCTTGCTTTCGCGTTGTTTCTTATGGTTTCCACGGACTCGTCAAAGGAAATGATCACTCCGGGTTCTCCGTAAATGAGCGCCCCCATGTACAGGAACTGGTAGCCCAGATAGCTTTTTCCTGAGCCCGGAGGCCCCACCACCAGTATGTCTGAATCCTTTCTTATGCTTCCGACAATTTCTTCGAAGCCTGCAATCCCCAATCCCGTGTCAGCCATCAATTTCACCAACGAATTTTTTTAACCTAAACTCGCCACTTTGCGTTCGCGCGCGGCACAATGGCCATGCGCATTTTTGCGTTCGCGTATTGGATGCGCGAAAGCGCATGAACAAAATGCTTCGCAAGCTTCTGTTTTGTTCAGCCTTGCATAAAATCAGGCAACCATGGTTTTATGTAAGCAATTGCGGAAAATGGCGAAGTTGAGTTTTTATAGCAGACCGAGAATGTCCTGCAAGGACATTCTCCCCCTTAAACTTGCAATACTTTTAAGGGGTGCTATATCACCAGCCGCGGACTATCTGCGCCACAGCAGCGTTCCTCTTCACCAATTTCAAAACCCTGTCCTGATCAAGGTAATAGTTTGCTATCACTGCACCCAAAGTGTTTATGTCCGTTACATTGTTGTATACGAGCCAGTCAATCACCATCATCTTGTCCCTTATGTCTTTTTCCAATTCCTCGCGCGAAAGGCCGGTGTTTCCCTCCACGTCGTTGAAAACGCGCACGCTCTGGTTTATCTTCTCGAACTTGTCCCCCCTTGGCTCCCACCTGTATACGAGGTTGAGGTCCACCCCTTCTTCAGTCATGGAGGGCGCGAGCTCCACAATCTGCGCAATCCTTCTCCTGTTCAGCTTCCTGTCCCTGAATGCGGTGACTAGGAGGTGGAGCCCCTGAAGTTCTACGGGAGGAAGGCTGATGGGCGCTTCAGTGAGCCTCCTGAAAGCGCTTGCCGCGCTGTCCGCGTGGAAGGTCCCGTAACAGGAGTGACCAGTATGGATTGCTTCGAACATGACTTTTGCATGTTCGGCTGCACGAACCTCTCCCACAATCAATCTGTCGGGCCTCATCCTCAAAGTATTGATCATCAAATCAAGCATCGTAATTGCGCCTTTGCCTTCTGGATTCGGATTCCTGCTCACGAGGGAAACCCAGTGCATGAATTCAGGGAGATTCAACTCCCTCGTATCCTCTATTGAGATTATCCTGTGGTTTGGCTGAACGAATGGGAGTATGGCGTTCAGCACGCTTGTCTTTCCGCTTCCCGTTCCCCCTATAACGAGGAAATTCATCTCGTGCTGCATTGCGAGCCAGATGAAGGATGCGATCTCGTTCGTGATTGTTCCCTTCTTCACCATGTCCACGACTGTCCAGGGCTTTCGCGCAAACCTTCTTATCGTGACCGTGTTTCCTTTGGGGCTTATCACAATAAGCGTTGCATTCACCCTGTCCCCGGAAACCAAGTGCGCGTCGAGGAGAGGATTCAAATTTGTCACCTGCCTTCCAACCCTTCTCGCAATCGACTCTGAAATCTCCCTGACTTTCTTTTCATCCCCTATCGTCAAATTAGTCCTGAGCCACCCATATATCCTGTGGTAAAGCTGGATGGGTTCGTAGCCTGAATTCACGACCACGTCCTCCACGTAGTCGTCGGTCATGATGATATCTATGTCGCCCAATCCCAGCATGTTGATGACGACCATGTCCGCAAGAAAATCCCTGTCCCTCTTTGCAATTCCCGGAAACGCCTTTTCAATCTCCACTTTCGCCCCTTCCGTGAATTTCTCATCAATTTTGTGGAACATTTTGGGGTCAGTCATTTCTTCAGTCTTCAAATCCGGGGAGCGGATGAGCACCACTTTAACATTCTCGAGAATCGCTTTTGTTGCAGGAGCAATCTCGGGCCGGTGGAGTATGTAGTTGGCCACGAATTCACCGCGCATGCGGACTATTTCAACGTAAGCAGGAATGGTTTTCAATTTCAATTCGTAGGAATCCAAGACTTCGACTATCCTCTTCCTTTTGCCCACAACCTGATACGCGCCGGGAACGTGCTTTGCAACCAGTTTTTGGCTGTCCATTGCGCCTCCTTCGAGCGCTGCGATGCCGCCTTGCTCAAGGCCTGTTGCCCATTTCTCAATGTGCTCCTGAGTGATGCTTTTAGAATGCAGGTCCTGTATTTCCTTGAGAGTTACTTTTTTCTGGAGCCGCAGTGTTTCTGCAACATTGTCGACAATAGTAGTTATGACGCGCTTCACATACTGTGGAACCCTCTTCCTATCCGTTAAACCCACCATCGCTCTTATTTTGATTTAAAGGTTTATAAATCTGATATTTGCAAATATTGTATCGAATTAAAATAATGAAAAGGTGATGAAATGGTTAAAGTGGATGAAGACAAATGCATTGGATGCGGAGTGTGCGCTGCTTTGTGCCCAGACGGTTTTGAAATGGACGAGGGGAAGTCGAAAGTGAAAAATGCAAAAGCAGACTGCGTGGACAAGGCGGTTCAGTCGTGCCCTGTGCAGGCGATTTCAAAATAGTTTTCTGATTTTTTGTTTTTTGATTTTTATTATATTGGATTGCACTAAGGATTTTCCACTGCATCTACTAGCCAGTAGTTCACGAATTCCTTCACTTCGAAAACGTCTCCGTAGGAATTCCCTGAAATTGAGATGGTGAGGGTTTTCGCATTGTATGGGACGAACAATGAGCCCAAGTCGTTTTTTGTGAAGTATTTCTTTCCTGAGTCGTCCCTCGCTTCTCCATTGATTTTCAGGATTTTTGAAACGCGAGTCGTGTAATTCTCACAGGGAGTGTTGTTGATTGAAGCACTTTCATTTAATGTCACGTTTGCCGTAAGCTGGGAAGGTGGGAATTCCACGCCCAACCCCATGTTGCCAAAGTCGTTTGCAATTGTCCCATTGTCCGTGTAATTCTCTTCAATTACCACGTAAATATCGAAAGCATCTTTCACGTAGCTAAAGTTCTTTATCTTCTTCGTTTCGTTTTCATCAAGGAACCTATCAAGCATTACGTAGCTTGCGGGAGTGAAATTAATGGAAAAGACGGAGAAATTCACTTCCTTGAATTTCTGCTCCTCTTCGCTTACGTTCACGCTATTCCTCCCAGCCCAGCTGTACTCGCATGTTATCCTGTAATTGTTCGTGAGGCTGACTGCCTCGACTTCAGCGTAGGCGCTTGCGGGAATTTTCAAAAGGGTGACCTGGGATTGGGGGACATTGTCTCCAAGAATGAGAAGAAGGGCCCGCATGTTTATTGTCTCGCCAACGTTCACTATCGGCTCGATCTGCGCATCAAGGTATTCTATTTTTGAAGAATTGGTTTCAATTGGAACGTTGAGTTTCACCCTTGCCTTCCCGACGGTTGTTATTCCGTCTTTGGAGAGAATCCTCGCCGCATCAGTGACGTTTGTCCCTTCCTTGAGCACCGCCCCAATTGTTCCGTCCGAATTTTTCTGCGAAAACGAGATGAAAGTGTAGTTTTTTGTCAAGTTTCTCGTCTTCAGATAGATTATCGTGTCGTATTCCACAATCGTTCCGTTCAGCACTTTTCCATAAGTGAGGGGAATCTCCTGCCCGGTCTGCTCCTGCTGGCCGGTCGTGTCGTCCCTGCTCGAAAATGAGCTTATGATGAATGCGAGCACGACGATTAATGCGAATAATTTCAATAAAGTGTTCCTTTCCATAGGAAATACTTTGCACAACAAATATTAAAAAATATAACCACGTAAAATATGTTGGCATGTTTTTGGAAGAAATATGGAAAAAGCATATTCTTGCAAAACAAAACTATGGTGAGCAAAATGAACAAGGGAGATTTCATAAAAATGGATTTGAATGGATGGATTGACGCAACCGGGAAAATATTCGAAACTACGGATGAAGAAACGGCAAAGAAGGAGAATATTTATTCCAACGGGATCAAATACGGCCCCGTGCTCGTGGTTGCGGGCTCAGGCTCGCTCCTTCCGGGACTCGAAGACGAAGTTGCAGGAATGAAGGTCGGGGAGGAGAAGGAAGTGGTTCTTCTACCTGAGAAGGCATTCGGAGCGAGAAGGGCGGATTTGCTGAAAGTGGTTCCAGTGAGCGAATTGAAGAAGCATGAGATTCCTCCGATTCCGGGAATGCCGGTCATGATTGACAATATTCCGGGAATAATCAGGAGCGTGGGAAGCGGAAGGGCCGTGATTGATTTCAACCACCCGCGCGCAGGAGAAAAAATCAAATACAAGATAAAAATCGTGGAGAAAATAGAGAAGGACGAAGACAAGATAAGGGAGCTTGTGAATTACAAGTACAAGGAAAATGCGTGCGAGAGCGTTGAATTGAAGGGAGAAGAGGCACTCGTGCACGTGAAGAAGGATCTTTTCCTTGAGCCTCAGGACAAGTCCGGGTTCACCAATGCGATTTTTGCGCACCTTCCCTGCAAGAAAGTCTCTTTTATGGAAACCACTGAGAAGAAAGAGGAGAAGGAAAACGAAAAAGCAAAGGAAGGGGAGAACAAGGAGGAAGCAAAAGCGGTAAAGGAGGAAAAATAAGGGGAAGAGGAAAGCGCTGGAAAGGAAGAAGAGAAGAAAGGGTGAATAAAAGGATGAAAAAGTCAGCGGCAACCCATGCTGACTTTTTCAGCATTTGAATTTCAATGGAGAAACCGCTATTGAAATTCTAATACAAGGACAAAGTCCGCTCATGGCGGACAACCAAAGGACTATGTCCGCATTTTGAACGGTTTACCGTTCAAAAGCTTTTGAACAACAGCTCAAAACGCATTTGAATTTCAATGAAGAATCGATATTGAAATTCTAATACAATGAAAAGCGCCAACAAGCGAACCATTGCATTTTTTAAATATTTACCCCCATACTCAATGGGTGGTTGAATGACTGGTTTTAACGGTACTGTGGAAATAACACGTGAAGCTGAAATAGCATATGCCAGAATCGTTTTAATAGAAGCCACGGAAATAATTGTGCGCATATTCGGAAGTGCTCCGGAACATGTGTTTCCGATAACAGGACCGGATAGTAGATTCGGCCGGCCAGGTTATTGTGCTTGCGGTGATAGAATTGGTACTGTGGAAATGGCTGAACAATTACTGCCTAAACTGTTAGAACCAAAAACGCCAAGGGAAGAAAGAACGCATGATGCGGACGTCATATGCGGATTGGCTAAACAGAGCAGATTACAACTCGTCGATGGAAAGAGAATCAAAATAGCTTTGACCGTGCTTGGGGGATTGGGAAGGGGCATTACGGCTAGGACGATAATAGAGGGATTGGATAAAGACTCACCGGTCCGAGACTATTTGGGAGAGGCGCTTTTACACATCGGGCCCCATGCGATCCCAGCTCTCGGGGAATCCGCGAATAATGCGAAAAAGCTGGTAGCATTGCGCTGCAGGCTCATCCTTCTTGAGATATTGGGGATGGTCGTGAGGACTAATGCAAACATGGAGGGGGACGTGGTGTTTGAAAGGGTTCTTCCAACAGGCCATGAAATGGCTGCACACGTGGCAACAAGCGCGGAACAGGGAAGCGTTCAAAATTCTTCAATGCAGTTGCATCTTAGGGAATTGACGCGCATGCGCCTCAACATCTCTATGCCAAATGAGCCAGCAAGAATGAGAAGCAGGGCGAGAGCTTAAGGGAAATGATTTTTCATTTTAAATGAGATGGTGAGATTATGGATACCAAAGGTGGCGTGAATGAAACTTCCGAGAAGCTTGCCCGCGCAACAATCGCAGGATTACGAGAACATCTTGCTTCTGGAGGTAAAGTTGCTCGAGAAGTGAGAAGGGAAACAACGGGAAGAAGAAAAGAATTCACGCGTGAAGAGCGTGCGGAAATCAATGCAGAAGCTCACAAGGTGGAAGAGAGACTCGCGAAAGCAGCGGAAAGAACAGCTGGACGTACTCTTTCTGGATTGAGAACCAGGGCAAGAAGTTGTCTGCCAAGACTAACTGAAGCGCAAATATTGAGGCATAGGGAAATACGCAGGCAGCGACCGAACATAAAATGAAATAAGCGCATTTTTTATTTGAATTCTTTTTTTGCCAAAGTTTTTTAAATATTGTGCGTTTAGATAAACCACATGGCAAGCTCAAAAGCTCTTTTGGATGCAAGAAACGAGGAGATTCTTGTTGACGAGGAACAACCTTTAGATAAGAGAGTAGCGGCTGCGAATTATCTGGGAAACGTCAGGAATGTTCATTCAATTGAAAAAATAGCAAAAGTCGCAGTTAATGAAAAAGAGGAAAACTCGTTGAGAAGCGCATGCATTGAAGCGCTTGGGAAGATGAGAAGCAGGGATGGAGCGATTGAATTGATAAAGCCGATGAGAGGAATGAATGAGGAGATCCGTACGATTGGGATATTCAGGGAAAGGCATCCTGATTCAGACATGAGAGAACCGAATTATGGTTTATACGTTGACGTGATAAATGCGCTCGCAAACCTGCGCAATTCCGCAGTGCCCGATTTGTTCTTTGCAATGTGGAATTCCACACGAATTGATTTCACAAAGGATTTGGCTGGGATATTGGGAAATATCGGGAGTAAAAGCGCAGTGAAATTACTGATAGTCTGTTTGAGAACTTCGTCTAACAGGAAAGTGAGCATAGCTGCTGAGGATGCACTAGTGAACATGGGGGAGAGAATAATAACGCCAGTTTCAATCGCAGAGAGAGGAGGATATGTACCAACTCAAACCAGAGAAAGAATAATCACAAGGATAATGGAGAGGCTGGAGGGAAGCGAGGGGAATGGGAAAATCTCCCTTGCAGTGAATGTTCTCGCAAGGCCTACTTTTATTGAAAGAGTCACGGAGGGAAATTATAGGGAAGCTGTTAGAACTGCATTTGCGCAGGCGAACGCGAGAAGAATATTGAGAAACGCGAATAGCGAGAGAATCCAAAGGGCAAAGGCAGCGTAATGTAAAGGGCTCATCCCTTGTATGGATATTTCTCTAGTATTTCCACGCCTATTAATTTTTCGCCCAACAGGTATTCAACGAATGCTTTTCCCGCAAGGCTCACGTGGCCGAAATCGTGCACGTATAATCCTGCTTTTGTTATTGCTTCTACGGTGTTTCCTCCTCCCAAAAGGGAGAATTCAACGTCTTTCATCGCTTCGAGTATGATTTTTGTCCCGATTCCAAAACCTTCTCTTTCATATACTCCCACTGGCCCGTTCATCACGGCTGTTTTTGAACTCCTTATGATTTCTGCAAACTTCTTTGCGCTCTCTTCCCCAATATCAAGTATTTCCCCAGTGCTTGGAAGTTCGCTTATGTTCATCTCCTTCCTTTCACCCCTTTCATCCACTCCCACAGACTCCGGAACGATTATTTTCTGGTTTCCTGCGAATTCCTTTGCCTTCTCAACCATTTCATTTGGAATCGCTTCCGCGCTCTTTCCAATGTCAATTCCCCTTGCAAGAAGCATCATATTCGCGACCATTCCGCCTACAAGAATATTGTCCGCCTTCGGCATGAAGGAGTTTATTATTTTCACTGAATCCTCAATTTTCGCACCTCCGAGAATCACTGTAAGGGGCGCTTTCGGGGAATCCATTCCCTTCCTTAAACTCACCACTTCCTTTTCCATTGCCCTTCCGACGACTGCCCCGAGCACTGGCGCAAAACCCACGACCGTTGCATGGGGCCTGTGCGCAGCTGAGAATGCCTCCAATATGAAAATGCTTCCCAAAGGCGCGAGCCTTGAAATAATCATTGTTTTTGCATGCGCTTCGGGCGGCTGTTCAACCTCCTCCTCCGCAAAGAATCTCGTGTTCTCAAGCATCATTATGTCCCCGTCTTTCAAATTCTTTATTGCGTCGCGCGCAGTCTTGAAAAACAAATCTTCAACAAAATTAATCTTCCTTCCAACGTAGCCTTCCAGTAGCCTTGCATGCTGCCCCAATCCTATGAAATCCTTTCCTCCCACTCTTCCCTGATGGGAAAGAATCACTGTCCGTGCTCCCTTTATTGAAAGCTCTTTCAAAGTCTCCGCAGCAGCTTTTATCCTGTCAGAAGATTTCACGATGCCTTCCTTCACGGAACAGTTCAAATCGCACCTGACAAAGCAGACTTTTCCCTTAACATTCACATCGTCAAGAGTCCTCAAGAGAATCCCCTCCGATTTTCTTTATATTTTAGGGTTTAAATAAGTAATGCATGAGAAAATGGATTATTGGAGAGTAATGACGAAGAAAAAATTGCTTTATATATCGGGGAAAGATTTATAAGCGTCAACGTGTTTAAAAATGAAGGGGTGGGAGAATGCTAGTGCGACCGCGGATAATGCCTTACGATCCATATGATGAACGTGATCAACGAGAGGAAGAAGAAAGTAGAAGAATTGAAACAGATAAAACAAGAATGGATGAAGAGGATACAAGGCTTCGTGATAGAATCGATGCCATGACCAACGAAGAATTGATTGAAACATTATTGAGTCAAGAGTCAACGACATATTATACTGGTTCATACGGGGGATCGGATTACACAACTCTGTCAGTCAGCGATTATGCGTTGAGAGAATTAATTAGGAGATACAATGAAAATCCGGATGTATTGGATATGCTCCTGGTAGCATTCAAAAACAGACTGGAATTGAGAGAGAAGATAACGCAAATTTTTCGGCATTTTCCAACGAATGCTCGATTGTTGGCAGCTTGTATAGATATGTTTGAAAATCGTATAGAGGGAGCAGGAAATGCTGTTGCAGAAATGATTGACGCGGATAAAGGCAACCAAATTGATACTGCACTGCTTGCAACAGCTGCTCCGGCAGTTGCGAGCGTTATAAGAATTTCCGAAACCGATTCTAAGTGGGATAGAACAAAAAGAGTAATTTTGAGAATAGGGAGCGCAGCAATAGCACCAATATCTGATTTGCTTGAGAGCGGCCATTGTAATGAAGCAACTCGTGCCAGAGCTGTGGAAATTGCAGGAGATATCAAGAATGAAACAATAGTACCTTTACTCTTGCGAATGCTGAAACCTGAAAATGAGGCAGCCCCTAGAGTTAGGGCTGCGGTTGCAAGAGCTTTGGGCGCATTTGACGCAGAAGAAGCTGCAGATGCCTTACTTGAAAGAATAAAGCCTGAGAATGAGCAAAGCATTGAAGTACGCATACAAGCGTTGGAATCTCTTGGGAAAATGAAAAAAATAAGAATGACTGGACCCCTGATGGAGAGATATGGAGAACAGGAGGATAAAATTAAAAATACATCTGCCATAGCACTTGCACAAATGGATTATTCTGATGAAAGCGTAGGTAATGAAGTGAAATCACGAGCACTTGCAATTTTTATCGAACGCATCGAGTCAATATTTCGTCAACATAGGCAACCCAATGATGATTACGCTGTTGCCATAGGAACGATTGGCGGAGTTGCTTTTGGGAGTATTATTTCTTCTTTTAATAATCCTTCGCTAGAAGTCGATTCCAGAGCGTATTATGCAAAAATACTTGGTGAAATAGGTGATGAAAAAGCGGTTGAATCTCTTATTCGTCATTTATATGGCCCGTTAAATGAAAGGGGAGAAATTTATGTTGCACTTGGAAAAATAAAGTACAAGGATGAAAAATTAAAAAGAAGAGTAAAATCAATAATTATGAAGGGAACAAAAGGAAAAGTTTATACTCGAAATGCAGCTATTTGGGCGCTTGGATACATTGGAACGGCAGAGGATATTCCTTTTCTTAAAAGATGGGAAAGAACATATGGAACGTCTAGAAGACCCCTTTATGGAAAAAATGCCATCCAACAGATAAGGGAGCGGGAATTGCAGGGAATACCTACCGAATTGAAAGGAACAGCAATGATTGCTCTCGATAATCTTGAATCGCTGAGATTCCCAAGTTTGCAATTTCGTGCGAAAGCAAGAGCCCTAAGAGAGATCGAAGGAGTAAGGGCTAGGACAATGTCGCTTGCTGCCTGAATTTCTTGAACCAAGCAAATAAAAAGACCGAATTTTAAGAATAATTCATGAAAGTCGCCTTGTTTGATCTGGATGGCACGATATTCCGGGGATTCTCCACGCACGTTTATGCGGATTTCCTTACAAGCCGCAACCTAATGCACAAAAAAAGCGCAAAAAAAATCAAGGAGTTGTTTGCTTCCTATTACAGGAAGGAGATTCCCTACAGGAAGATGGTGGGGGATTTGGCGATTTTCTGGGGAGAGGGGTTGAAGGGATTCAAGAAAAAGGAAGTGAAGAAGGCTGCTTTTGAATATGACGTGAAAAAGCATTTGTACGGATTCACTCCGCCATTCATGAAACTCCTCAAGGAAAACGGCTTCAAAACAATACTCATAACCGGAGCGAATGAGGAGATTGTGGAGCCAGTGATTAAGGCAACGGGAATTGAAGAGCATTACTCAACCACATTCAAAGTGAAGAATGGAATTTATACCGGGGAAGTGGAATTCCTCTGCACAATGCCCGAAGTGAAGCAGAAAATGGTGGATGAGATTGAGAAGGAATACGGGCTTGAGGGAGCTGTGGGGGGAGGGGACACCGACCATGACATTCCCATTCTTGAGAGGGTGAAATTTCCCATTGCAATATTTCCCAATGAAGCGCTTGAAAGGGCTGCAAAAGAGAGGAACTGGCTTATTATAAAGGATGAAAGCGTGGAATCCCTTGAAAGGATAAAAAAATACATTGGAATAGCCTGATTCTGTTTTCGAGCAATCGAATTATTTATTTAAGCGTTCTCTTCGCAATCATATTCGGGAGGAATATGGTTTCTTTGGAAATGGGAAAAGAATTGATTGCGCTTGCGCGCGAGAGCATCCTCAGCTATTTTGAAAGGGAAGAACCGGCTATTCCAAAAAAGAGTTATGAGAAGAGGGGAGCATTCGTCACCCTTAAAACATATCCAGGTGGGGAATTGAGGGGATGCATCGGATATCCCTATCCGATAAAAGAGCTTTACGCTGCTGTTTCCGAATGCGCTGTGAGCTCAGCATTCCATGACCCAAGGTTCCCTCCTTTGGAGAAAAAGGGATTGGATTCGGTAATCGTGGAAGTGAGCGTTCTCACTCCCCCAAAACCAGTTACAGTGAAACATCCTGAGGAATACCTCCAGAAAATCATAGTGGGAAAGCACGGGCTGATTGCGGAATTCAGGGGATTTTCAGGCTTATTGCTTCCCCAGGTTCCTGTTGAATGGAATTGGGACGTGAAAACGTTCCTTGAGCAGACTTGCATAAAAGCAGGGCTTCCTCCTCAGATGTGGCTGAATCCTGAAATTTCATTCTATTCATTTGAAGCGGAAATATTCTCTGAGAAGAAGCCGAATGGAGAAGTAGTTAAGGTTGAAGGCGGGGAGAATGAAAGCAAAAAAGATTGATGGAAGGTTGTATTTGGAGATTCCTGAGAAGTTGGCGCAGGAATTCGGAGAAGATCCGGATGTGGAGGTTTACAGGATGGGGGATGGAATTTTTTTGGTTGCAAATCTTGCAAGAATCAAAATGATGATTGAAAAAAATCTTGGAATCAATATGGAGAAGGTTGTCCAAGATGGGAAAATTCAAGCAGAAGAGACATCAAAAAAAGAGGCAGAAGCTGAAAAAAAAGAAATTAAAGAGCTCTTGGATGAAGAGGAATTGAAAATAATTGAGAAACTGGAGGCAATAAAATTCGCACACAGAGTTAAAGAGAGCGTCGAAAAAATTTTCAATGAAAAAGAGCGGGAAATACTCAAAAATCTGCTCAACAAGAAGGCGGTTACGATCTATAAGGGAAAAACGCAGTCTATTTACAATATTACGGACGAAGCTTACAGTATTTTTGTGCAAAGCAGGAGAAACGCAAGAGCAATGGCTGCGCAGACAACCAAACCGCAAACAAGCACAAGCGCAAATGCCCGCGCCCAACCTCCTGTTCCTGAGATTAAGCCTGCAGCTGAGATGGCTGGAACCGGAGCGTCTTTTCAACTTAACTTCGCCACTTCGGAGAGCGCTTCGCCGAGAAGCCTTCTCCGGAATGAATCACTGCAAGCAAACATTCCGAAGGAACAAGCTTCGCATGGCGAGGTTAAGTTCCAACAAATTGAAAAGGACAGGCTTGCGCTTTTATGGAAGCAAGGTTATGCGATATTTCCCACTGAGAATGAAGCAAGAAGCGCTTCAGAGAAGCTTGAGCAGGAGATAAAGAGGAAGGAAGTGCTTGGGATAAGGGGGTTTGACAGGAATTATTACGTTGCAACAAGAGCTTTCTACGAATCCAACTCACCAAAAGTGCGCGCAGCAATAATGAAACAGGAGAAATCTTCAGAAGAGGTTGCGCAAGAAATTAAGATGGATGAGGAGGCCGTGAAAGTCGTTTTAAGGCTGCTTGGGGAAGAGGGGGAGGTAATAGAGAAGAGAAAGGGAAGATATATTTCAATTTGAATTATTCACGGGGTGTTGGCATTGAAGAAGATAATCATCAAGGATTCCATCCATGGAAGCATAGTGTTGAATGAGCTTGAAGAGAGGGTTTTGGATTCATGCGCAATGCAGAGGCTGAGGAAGGTTAAGCAGCTTGCGCTTTCTTATTTGGTATATCCGGGCGCGAACAACACGCGCTTTGAGCACTGCCTTGGAACTTTCTTTCTTGCCGGGAGGATGTGCGAGGAATTTGGAATTGGCGGGGAGGAGAGGCAGGAATTGAAATTGGCTGCGCTTCTCCATGATGTGGGGCATGGGGCATTCTCCCATGAATCCGAACTTATTTTCAGGGAATTCAAAAAAGGAGGGCATGAGGAGAATGCTCTGAAAATGATGAAGGGGGAGATTGGGGGTTTGCTTGAGGAGAAGGGATATTTCAAGGATACTGTCAAGCTCTTTAAGAATCATCCCATCATTTGTTCTGACGTGGGTTCAGACAGGATGGACTATCTTGTGAGGGATGCAAGATTCACCGGGGTTGCCTATGGGGTCATTGACGTTGACAGAATATTGAAAACTTTGGTCTTGAAAGAGGGGAAACTGATGGTTGACAGGAAGGGATTGGAAGCAGTGGAATCCCTTCTTATTGCAAGGTTCCTCATGTTCTCTTCAGTATATTACCACCATGCTGTGAGGATTGCAAGCGCCATGCTTAGAAAAGCATTGAAAATGGAAATTGAACTGGGAAATCTGGAATTGGATGACCTTCTTAAGCACGGGGATGGGGAGATTCTTTACATGACGCGCGCGAATCCATTGATCAAAAGAATAAACGAAAGGAGATTGTACAAGCGCGCGTTTGAGATTAATATTAATGAAGAATCGCATGGGAAAGGGAATAAATTCGATTTCAAGAAGTTTGAGAGGGAATTGCTTGAGACGCTTGAAAAGGCGAAGATTGACTGCTCCTGCGTGATTGCGGATTATCCAGAAATGATGGTGAAACCCGTTACTATTAGCATATGGGATGGGGAGGAAAAGGACTTGAAGGAGCTTTCTCCCCTTGTGAATTCCCTCAGAAGCAGGATTTCCCTTCTTGTTGCATGCGATGAGAAGCAGAAGGAGAAAGTGGCGAAAGAGTGCGAACGGTTTTTCTGACACTGAAAATAATATTTATCGGGGTGGAATTATGAGCGGATTAAGCTTTTTTGGCATTTTAATATCCGATTGGTTGAGTGCAGCAGTTGCATTTGGTACAATTTCTTTGGCATTGGTTACTTATATGGCTTGGGGACAAGCAAAAGAACAGCTTAAAGTAATGCGCAGGCAGTTGATTCTTTCACAACGGGAAAAAGATCCCTTATTGCAGGTTGTGGAAAAAAAATATATTAAAGATTCAATTCAATTAAAAATTAAAAATATTGGAGCTGGAAATGCATGTCAAATCGCAATCCTTACTTCGTTTTGCTTTTTGAAGAACAATGAAAATATTGCAGAGGGACAAAGAACTTGGCTTAATTGGGAAGGCGTTTCGACAATTACAATGGATGGAAAAAAATACACTTCCACCCCTGGTGCTGGATACATTTCATTTGGGGCATCCCCGAAAATTATAAAACCTGGGGAAATGAAAGAAGTGATGATAAATCCCAAATTTATGTTCAAGACAGGCAATTCATTAAACTTTCAGGCTATGGATTGGCCTGGATTAAAGGAGTACATGGAAAATAATGAGATAGAAGCTGTAAATTTGTTTATGGTAGTGATTTATAAAAACATCATGGAGGAGATAAAAGATTATGCTCCTGTTGGAGATTTTATTTTTGAATTGAAAAAACATGATTCCCTAGAAAAAGCATTTACTGAAAATATAAAAGTTTCAGGGATTCATCCCTTCCCTTTTGATGATATTGAATGGCTTCCTTTTGATTTTTATAAAAATGCCAAATCCTTGGAAGATTTAGTATAAAGGGCTAAAAGATTATGAAAAAATGTGAAAGGATAATTTGAGATAAATTCATTTCAGCTCAACTTCCACGCTTCCCATTCTCCCAACGTGCACTTCGTTGTTCTTCATGTAGCCGTTTATGACTTTTATTTTATCCCCTTCTTTCAAAGAATGGGCGATTTCCTTGTCCCATATTACAATCTGCGCTGTGCCGGTTTCATCTTCAAGAATCAGGTTCAAAACGAAGAATTTCCTTTTCTCCCTTTCGAATTCCCGCACGTCTCCCTTGCTCTTTATCTTGCCATTAAGTGAAACGCTTCCCTGCGCTGGAAGGCTTCCTGCTTTTGCTTCCATTGCCCCCTGCGCTTCCCTTTTTTTCAACTGAACAAGTCCATTCCTCGCAATGTGGAATTCACCGTCTTTCATATAAAAGCCAGAGAGAATCAGTTCATCCCCTTCATTTGCGCCAACAGCCTTGTCCACCAAATCATTCCATAAAACAAGGGTTTCCGGGGGTTTTCCTTCAATTGAGATGAGAATGCGCTGCACCTTCCCTTTTCTTCCTTTTTTTTCAAAATGCTTTGGCTCAAACGCCCTCACGATTTTTGCATTGATGCTTTTCGTCCCATTCTTTTCCTGCAATATTTCCCTTGCCTTGTTTTCAGTAATAAGCCCTGCCATCTCCTCTTTTATTTCCTTGATTTCCTCTTCCATTCCAACCATCCCAATTTCTTTTGCAATAAAAATATTATTAACCTTCCTCGTCCAGTAATAATATATATCTGAAAGAACCCCATAATGCAAAAAAGAAGAATTAGGATGCAGAACCAACATGGACGGATATCGGAAATAGACCGATGAATCGGTTAACCGATTCATCCAACAGAACAACCATAGACGGAGATTAAAAAATAGACCGATGGCTCGGCAACCCGAGCCATCCTGCAGAGCAAACATAAGCAGAGGTTAAAAATAGCCCCGTCGTCTAGTGGCCAAGGATGGTGGGCTTTGGACCCATAGACGGAGGTTCAAAATAAGGGGATGCACGCGCCTTCTGCGCTGTCCCCCTTATCACGCATTTTTTCCCTTCGGGAAAAAAGCGCCCCCTTTTTCGCTATGCGAAAAAGTGGGACCCCAACCTATAATGGTTGATAAAATCAATCCATATGCTAGTAAACAAGCATAGTTTGCATCCCTTATCTGGAAATCCTCCCGGGGCTATTTTTTATTTTTTATGCTTTTTTGCTATTTTTTGCGTCCAAAAGGTTTATTAATTTAAAATTCCATAATTAGTAGTCATGATGATTAATGCAATTGATAGGCTTAAGCATGTTTTGGATGGATTGAGGGCAATTGCCGTATTGGCAGGTTTGCTTATTTTCATTTCTATTTGCCAGGCGCAAAGCGCAGGCGCGGATGAGTTGGTCTCGATATTCCCGCAGAACGGTTCCATTTATTTGGACCAGAAGCCCGTAATCAAGCTGGTTTTCAGCAAAGAAGTGGATGAAAAAAATGCAGGAGGAAGCCTCACTTGCAATGGGAAAAAAAGAAGACTCATTGAAATTCCTGATGACGCCAGAACTCTTGTGTACGTTCCATATGCCACCATGGAGGAAGCGAATTGCACTTTTGAATTCAAGATGGAGGATTCTGGCGCGAAGCTTGAAAAGACCATTGATTTTTCAAAGGCTTGTGACAAGCCCGAAACAAATCTCATTATAACAAATCCAAGGATATTCAAAGTGAAGAGAACTTTTCACTTTAAAAACAACAGCACAAACAGGGTTTTCGTACAGAATGCAACAGTGTATCTTGTGCAGAATTCCTCGAATTCCATTGTGAGAATCATGAACATGAGCGAAGGGGGGAGGATTGAGAGGGATGGTTTTGGGAATCACTATGCAATCTGGAATGAAAGCCTTTTGAAGGCGGATGAGAATTATTCGGTTTTCATTGAGATGGAAGTGCTCACGTTTGACGTCAACCATTTTCTGCAGCTGGATTTGGAGCAGGAAGCAAATAGTGAAGTAGAGGATTTGGCGCGCTTTCTTCAAGAAGGGGAGTACATTGAATCCAACAACCAGGATATTGTTCTCAAGGCAAGGGAGTTTGCAAATGAAGATGATAAAGTGGTTGAGGAATTGAGGGCTTATTCGTGGATTCTTGACAATATCAGGTATGACGAGTCATACGCGCAAAGAGGCGGGGCACTGGAAACATTGGGGAACAAAAGCGGAGTGTGCCATGGAATTGCATCCCTATTCGTTGCCTTTTCAAGGGCAAATGGGGTTCCAGCAAAATACGTTTACGGGATTCTAATTGAGAAAAAAAGCAGCGGGCTTGAAGGGGGAGCGCACGCATGGGCGGAATTCCATGATTTGAAAGGGGGCTGGATTCCTGTTGAAACGAGCAATGCAAATTCCTCCAAAGCCTATTCTTTCGGAAAAATGACGAATAACCATTTGAAACTTGCAGGCGTGGATTCGCCGTCAAATCTGAAGGAATCTTATGTGGCTTCGGCATTCTCATCTTCAAAAGAAGGAATTTCCAAACAAAATTATGATGCTGGATGGGAGATTGGGATAGAAGAGATGAAAGCAGGCGAATCAACATTCCGGAATCTTTACTATCTGATTGGCTACGTGGAAGAGATGAAGAACGTGAAATTCTATTATTCAAACAGCTCTGCATACTGCAAACGTTACGAAATGCAGAAGGAAGCTGCGGACATTGTTGAAGAATGCAAAACCAAGTGCAATGAATCAAGAATAGAAAATGAACTCTCCATTGTGTTCTCCACTTTGAAGGCAAATATAAATGACTACATAGAAACGAAAATATTGGAGATGAGAAACTTTCCATTGGCGCAAGAAGGAGAGGATTTGGAAAAGGAATTGGGGGAAGCAAAAAAAGAGATGGATTCTGCAAGTCTTCCAGCAGGAGATGAGAGCGAACATTTGAAAAATGCAATAGGAATCATCTCTTCAATAAAAGAATCGCCCCATCCAGTATTCGATAGGAATGAAGAACCAAAAATCATTGAAGAGGAAAAAAGGGACTGGGGCTTGCCAATTCTTGGGGGAATTGGATTGACATTCGTCCTTCTTTTTTTCATTGCGTATGAGGTCCTGATTATTTTGAAGAGGAAATAGTATTTGCATTGTATATTGTAGGGAAATCGCGCAAACGCTTTTTTACAAATCTTTCTAAATATAAATCAGTCATTGCACATTGGCAATTCAAACTTAACCTCGCCATGCGAAGCTTGTTTCCTCGGAATGTTATTGCACTGCCTTTCTTTTTTGAATAGCACTTCTCAACGAAGAACTCAAACTACCATTCCTGAAGGGAATGGCGCCTTCGCCTTTGGCGAAGGCATTGTCTTTGAAGTGGCGAAGTTAAGCTCAGGGTTTGGGAGTTGTCAGTTTCAGGCTCGACCAGTATTCCGCGAACGCATCCTTTATTTCGAATTCAGACCATCCGCTCTCAAGCAGCGCCCTCTGTATGTCCTCTTCCTTAGCCCCGCCTTCCAGCGCTTCCCTAATATACTCAACCAAATCAGGATTAGCCATAATTAGATTTTTTTGTTCCTACTATTTATTGTTTATGTTTTTGAATTTCATATGAAATTCAAAAGTTGAAAAAATCAGCATGGGTTGCCGCTGACTTTTTCATGCTATTCAATATGGTGCCTTTTTGCGAATGCTTCCACATCCTGCGAAAAATCAGTTGCGCACGTTCCATCAACATGCTTCTTCTCCCCGACAAGAAGATATGGGCCCTTGATGCAGATTACTTCGCAGTTCCCCTTGTACAATTCCATTTTAACATTCCCGGTTACGTGCATCTGCGTCTCAACAATGTAAGTTTCAATCTGCTTTCTCAAGCTTGAGAACCATTTCCCTTCATAAACGAGAGCGCTCCACATCAGGTCCATCTGGTTCTTGAATTTCAATTCCTCCCTAGTGAGAACCCCTTCCTCAAGTGTTTTGTGCGCATTCCTCACCATGAGTGCGCCCGGAACTTCATAAGCTTCCCTTCTCTTCCCCCCAACCAGTTTATCCTCAATCTGCCACATCCTTCCTACCCCATGGCTTCCCCCGACTTCATTCAATCTTTTAAAAGCACCCATCCCCTCATATTTCCTTATCCCTTCCCTCACTTCCTTCAGAACCCCGTTCTTGAAAATCAAATCAACTTCAAGCCTCCTGTCAATTGCTTTCTTGGGATTCACGGTCCACGCATAAGCCTCTTCAGGAATTGGTTTGCAGACATCTGATATTGCGCCTTTTTTCACAAGCCTCCCATAGAGGTTCTCATCCGTTGAGAATCCTTTCCTCTGCCTGTCTTTTTCCTTCAGAGGCGCGAGTATTTTCATGGAGGGCGCAATAGCGCGTATCCCATTCTCAAATCTTATCTGGTCGTTCCCCTTTCCAGTTGAACCATGCGCAATCGCATCCGCCTTCTCCTCTTTTGCAATCTTCACGAGATATTTGATTATTATCGCCCTTCCTATTGCATGGGGCTGTATTGCATCCCCATGGGCGTAATTTGCCATTATCGCGGGAGTCACGTGGTTTTTGAAGAATTCCTCCTGCGCATCAATCACAAAATGCTTTTTGATTCCCAATTTCCCTGCTTTCTCCTCTATTTTCTTCATCTCTTCCTTCTGCCCGATATTGAGCGTGACTGCAATCAATTCATATTTTCCCCTGAGCCTCTTCACAACTTCCTCAGAATCCGCTCCTCCTGAGAACGAAACAACGCACTTCATAATTATCTTTCCTTCTTCTCCCGATGGATATTGGAAAATAAGCTTTTATTCGTTTTCACTTAATAACAAAACTTTGCGTGCGTAAAAACATCCTAAGATTCACGAAACAATATCCAAATCAATTATGGAAAATTAAAGCTCTCCTCTCTTGTGCCACGCGCTGTTTCCCTGCAATCCATAGAGCTTCGTGAATATCCCGCCTTCCTCCTGATTCCAAGTAGTCTCTTTTCCGTAAGTGGCAGTCAACTTGTCATAGAGCATGAAGGGGCTCTCCCTTCCGACGACATTCACGCTTCCCTTGAACAATTTCAATTTGACTTTCCCGCTCACTCCCTTCTGGTTCTCGTTCAAATAGGCAAGCACCTGCTTTCTAAGAGGGGTGAACCATTTCCCCTCGTAAACCAAATCAGCAAACCTATCATCAATCGTGCGCTTGAGCGTCAATTCCTCTTTTGAGAGCACGGATTTCTCCAAATCTTCATGCGCTTTTATCAGCACCATTGCGGCAGGAGCCTCATAAACTTCCCTTGACTTGAATCCCACGACCCGGTCTTCCATGTGGTCAATCCTTCCTATCCCATTCATTCCGGCAACCTCATGGAGCTTCTTCACCATCTCTATTCCCCTGTACTCCCTCTCCCCTATCCTTGCCTTCAAAGGCTTCCCGTTCTCAAAACTCAATTCCACGTATTCGGGCTTGTCAGGAGCCTTCTCAGGGGAAACAGTCCAGGAGAATGCTTCCTCAGGAGGCTCTTTTGAAGGGTCCTCAAGCGGCCCGCACTCAATGGACCTTCCGTAGAAGTTCTCGTCAGTTGAATAAACGCTCTTCTTCAGGTTGATTGGGATTTTCTTCTGTTTTGCGTATTCGATCTCCTCTTCCCTCCACAGTCCCCATTCCCTCACGGGTGCAACGATTTTCAATTCAGGCGCAAGCGCCCTCACCGCATTATCCATCCTCACCTGGTCATTCCCTTTCCCAGTGCTCCCATGCGCAACTGCGTCGGCTTTCTCTTTCTTCGCAATCCCCACCATGTGCTTCATGATCAGGGGCCTTCCAAGGGCAGTGAAATTCGGGTAAGTCTTCTCATACAAGGCATTCGCCTGAACAGAAGGGATTATGTATTCATTCCAGAATTCCTCCTGCGCATCTATTGTAAAATGCTTCGTTCCGAGGAATTTTGCAACCTCCCCTGCTTTCTTTACGTCCGTTCCCCCCAAATCAATGGTGATTGTGACTACTTCGATTCCCCTTTCCTTCATTATGCTGGCTATGACGCTGGTGTCAAGCCCTCCAGAAAAAGCAAGAGCGCACTTATTCACTCCTTTTAGATTCTCCAGATTCAATTTCTCAAAAACCATTTCCTCTCCTCTTAAAATAAAACCAAAAGATAAATGCATAAATAAAAAAGAATTCAGGATTCCCTAAGCACAACGAGGGGTATCACCTGCTCTTTGAATTCCATCTTTGCCACAGTCAGGGGCTCGACTGTCCCTGCCTTTATCTTCACCAATGGAGGAGCGCCATATGAAAGCTGAAGAGCCCTCGCTCCAATAATCCTTGCCTTCTCGTATTTCGTGTATATCATCATTCTCCCTCCTTCTTTATATACTTCTGAAGCATAAATCTAATATATTTAACTTCCTTCAGGATTTCCTTCAAAACCCCCTCTTCTTCGCACTTTTCTTTGGGAAGGCTCTTTTTCTCCTGTATTATCCCCTTGATCTTTTCCGCCATTTCTTTCGGTTTTGCAATTCCCTCTATTTTTCCTTCAGCAAACAATTCAGCCGCAGTTTCCAGTTTTATGGTCCCTATCCCCAGCATCTGCTCGAAAATATTCTGGAAAGTATTCACGTTCTGGATTTTTGAATATGGAATGACAATGTGCTTCCTGAGAATTATCCCGTCTTCAATTACGATCTCCTGCTCCTGAAATTCATAAGTGAAAATGTAATACCTGACAGATGAATATGCGAGGAATCCCAAAAGAACAACAACTCCAAGCAGGAAAGTCCCGGCCTGAACCTGCATATCCACTCCGGCAGCCAGCATTATGATTCCAATTATGAAAAGGAGTATTGAAAGCATTATTCCGTAGATGGACCAGTAAACTATGACTTTTCTGCTCACATGCATTTTTTCACCGCCAGGAATTCGCGTGCGCGTTCAATAAAAAATTAATGATTGATTAACGATTCGTGGGTGCGGCGCATTATTCAGTCCATGCGCGGGATGTGCGCAATCATTCCCGTATGGGACAGCAATTATGAATTCTTATTCAGGAGACGAACAATTAAAAAAGGATTGTCAAAAAACGCATGGTTCATTGGAAGGAAACGTTCGTTATGTTGTATAAAGCATAGGTTTTTGTTCCCCTGGGGGATGAAACAACCACTGAATGGTTTATGTCCATGCCGGAAAGGTCCTCCCAGGAGATGTTGAGAAGCCTTGCAGGAGTCCACAGAGTTTCAATTGAATGCATTCTCGGTTCCCCATTGTCCAGCACAGTGAGGTATTTCGTCTTGATGGGAATTGAACCAGTGTTATTAAGGATGATTGAGAGGTTGAAGCCGCTGGTGTTTCCAGATGCATAAATTGCCTGCACTTTGAAATCCTCTTCCTGCGCTTCCTTCATTCTTTCCGTTTTCTTTGAGAATTCCTCGGCGCTATTCTGCCCGGCGCTCTCCACGGAAGTGAAAACAACGTAGAATAGCAACAGTCCGGACACGAAAAGCAATGCAACCGCAAATGAAACGCTCTGGCCCATGCATAAATATTAAACGCAAGGGTTTATATTTTTTCTAAAAAACAATTCGGTTCCTGCTACATGATTTTCGTCCCGAACATCGCCACTCCGAAAACAAGCGCTACTGCAAGCGCAACCACAAACCAGATTGCCAGCAGCCCAATAAGCGTTGCAATCCAAGCGATGAAGGAACGGATGAACCCGAATCCATGCGCATTCCTTATCCCCTGCACGTCGACATATACATAATAAACAATGTTTGCAAGGCATATTACGGATATTAAAATCTGCGAGGCAAAGTTTCCAACTGTTGCAGCGTAGAGCAGGGTGGCTATTGAAGCCACTATCGACAGGACAAGCCCCGCACCGCTCATCACGATGACGTTGTTGGTCAGCATCCTCCCATAACTCCCTTTTCCCCCAAGAAGAACTGCAAACAAATTGGTAATCCGGGCTTTCAGCAAAACTGCAATAACTCCGAAGACAATCTGCAGGGGGATGAAAACAAGCCCTGCGGGAAGATTGAAAAATGCAGAAGCAATCGTGCCTGGTTCTGCTTTTGCAGCGCTCAGAAGAACCAGTATTCCAGCAGAACCAATGAAGAAATTCAACAAAAGGATGAAAAGCATATAGTAAACAATCTCCAAAATGCTTTCAGAAATCTGGAATTCCTTTGTCTCCCTGAAGGCAGTCCCAGAGTCAAATGCATTTTTCATCCACCATATGAAGTGCTCAACAGGGTCCATTCCAGGCCGGTTTTTCGTATTGGTTTTTTCAATGTATTCTTTCAGGGTTTTCTCATCTTCAACCTCATTCTTTATCTCAATTAGGCTTTTTTCCTGGATCTCCTTTTTTGGGGCAATCATGGGGACTTTTGCCTCCACTTCCCTGAGCTGTTCCCCTTTGAAGATGATGAAAGCATCATTGATGTCCTTTTCCTTCCATCCTGCATTCGCAAGATTAGCCCTTATCTCCTTTTCCTTGCTTCCCATTTCTTTGGATTTTTTTATATACCCAACCACTTCATCAAGGCGGTCCATCTGCACATCCCAATCTTGTATGTGTTTTTTTCTTTATATAGCTTGCTTTTGGAATCTTGTGATGCGGGTACTAACAATTCTGACACCTCGGCAACAGACCGAGAATGTCTTGCGAGACATTCTCCATTTCCTGCTGTCGGAGATGCAAATTGGGAGATTGAAGGAATCCAGAGGGGATGCAAAAAAATAGAGTCATTGGTCCGCAAGCCACTTTTTCACTTCATCGTATTTCTTTTTTCCAATCCTCTCCTTAAGTATTTCCGCCATCTCATCCAAAGTGAAAAGATAATGGAGCCTGCACCCCTGCTCCCCCAGTTCCTTTGCCCCGTTTTTGCTCCTGTCAATCACAACCAGGATGTCCTTAATTACAAGCTCTCCTTTCAGCCTTTCAAGCATCTCAAGCTTGCTCAATCCTGTGGTGACCAAATCGTCGACAAGAAGCGCGCTCTGCCCCTTTTCGTAAATCCCCTCTATGTTCTTTTTCGTTCCGTAATCCTTGGCTTCCTTCCTTGTGTAAATCATCGGCTTTCTCGTTTCAAGGGAAAGCGCGGTTGCAATTGGTATTGCAGCATAGGGAACTGCTGCAAGCAAATCATACTGCACTTTTCTTTCGCTGAGAAGCTTTCCCATCTCGCTTGCAATTTTCTCAAGCAAATCGGGGAGCGAGGCAAGGAGCCTCAAATCAATGTAAATTGGCGAATGCGCTCCGCTTTTGATAACAAAATCGCCGAATTTCACGCATCCCTTCTCATAAAGCTCATCCACAATCTCTTCATATTCCCTTTTCATTCCATCCCCAATGTATTTCATTTGGAAAATCCTATAAAACTACTGTTTGAGCTTAACTTCGCCACTTCACACCCTGCCTTCGCCAAAAGCGAAGGCGCCATTCCCTTCAGGAATGGCAGTCTGAGCGCTTCGCCGAGAAGCCTTCTCCGGAATGAATCACTGCAAGCAAACATTCCGAGGAAACAAGCTTCGCATGGCGAAATTAAGCCTGAGAAAATCATGCCATTAATAGATAACCCAAATTTCGCAAAGTCGGTTTTCTTCGTCAATGCGCGTAGTGGCAAAGCGCGCATTTCAGCATTGAACGCGTTCAGAATGAGTTTGCGACATTCAGGTAGATAACTCAACTTCGCTGTTTTTTGCCATGCGAGGAAGAGATTTTTATTCAGTGAACGCGAAAGAATCCCATGCGCGATTCCGTAATGCGCAAATGCAAAAAGGCGAGAATAGGTAAATAAACGTTTTCTTCGTAAAATATCCTATGGAAATCTACGTGGGAGAGTACAACAGGGAGTCCCTTGATCTGAAAGGAAAGAGAATATACCTTTATGACTGCACCCTCAGGGATGGGGAGCAGACTCCCGGGGTGTCATTCACGCAGAATGAAAAGCTGGAGATAGCGAAAGCTCTGGACAAATTGGGAATCGACGTGATTGAAGCGGGCTTTCCCATAAATTCAAATCCTGAATTCGAAACGGTGAAGAAAATAAAGGAACTTGGATTGAAGACGAAGATTTCAGGGCTTGCGCGCGTGATTGTTGAGGATATTGATGCGTGCATAAAGGCAGACGTGGATATTGTGCACACTTTTGTCTCGACTTCTGACCTGCATTTGAAATACCAGATGGGGAAGAGCGAAGATGAAGTCTATGAGATGGCTGTGAAAGCCGTTGAGTACATCAAGAAGCACGGATTCAAGTGCGTGTTTTCCCCAATGGATGCTACAAGGAGCAGGTTTGAGTATTTATTAAGAGTTTGCAAGGGAGCTGAAGAAGCTGGCGCGGATTATATCAACGTTCCGGATACTGTGGGAGTACTACATCCTCCGGCAACAAGGCAGCTTTTCTCCAAATTGAAGGGGAAGATTAAAGTTCCTTTGCAGGCGCACGCGCACAATGATTTTGGTCTTGCTGTTGCAAACAGCCTTGCCGCTGTTGAATCAGGCGCGGAGTGGGTGCACGTTACTGTGAACGGAATGGGGGAAAGGGCAGGAAACGCGAGTTTGGAGCAGGTTGCAATGTCCCTTCATGCGCTTTACAATGCAAAAACTGGCATACATGCAAAGCATATCTATGAAGTTTCCCAGCTTGTTGAGAGATATGCTGAAACCCCGCTTTCCTTATTCACGCCCATTGTGGGGAAGAATGCTTTTGCCCACGAATCCGGAATACACGCACATGCTGTGCTGAAGAAAGCATCCACTTTCGAACCTTTGAAGCCAGAGGACGTGGGGCAGAAAAGAAGAATAGTGATTGGCAAGCATTCTGGGAAGGCTGCAATAGAGCAGGCTTTGAAGGACTTGGGTTATGAGAAGCTTGAGAAAGCGCAGCTAGTTGATATTACAACCAAAATAAAGGAATTGGCTGAAAAGAAGAAGAGGATTTACGATGAGGACATCGTGGCATTGGCAGAGGATGCGCTGGGGCAGGGAAGGGAGAAACCAATAGTCACGCTGGATGAAGTGACGGTTACTACTGGAAACAAGATAAGGCCTTCCGCATCCGTCGTGATCAAGTACGATGACGTTTTGAAGGCGGGCGCTGCGCAGGGAGTCGGGCCTGTGGATGCTGCCGCAAATGCAATACAGAGCATACTTGGAAAAGAGCATGACATTAAACTTGTTGAATTCAGCCTTCGCGCCATTACCGGAGGAACAGACGCGCTTGCGGACGTAACCGTGAGGATTGCGGACAAGAACGGAAACGTGTTCAGCGGAAACGCAGTGAACAGCGACATCGTGATGGCTTCCGTTGAGGCGGTTCTGAGGGCGATAAACCGCGCAGTATCGTATTCCAGGAAGAAGTAGTCATGCAATTATGCGTTTGAATTAAAGTTATTTTAAAATTTGAAAAGGTGAAATATATGGAAACGAGAATATACAAAATCACTGGAGAGAAATACAGGGAAGCAAAGAAAATACTGGAAGGAGACCAGTATGCGGAAGTGAGCTTCGCGAGGCAGGGATACAAACTGAGGGAAGGGGGAAAGCTTGAAGGGGGGGAAGCTGGCGCATACTACGTGCTCATTGGGGGGGATGAGAAATTCTTCAAGTGGGCCGAGGAGAAGATGGGCGCGCTCGCGGCAAAGCTCTCCGGGAAGGATTTTGAGAAGATAAAGAAAGCGTATGATGATGAGGCAGGCGCTGCGGAAGCTGGTTTAGGCTCGCTTTTCGGGTGAAATTGAATATTCGATTTTTCATTTATTTTTCCGGTGAGGCGTTCTCTTCAACGCTGAGCACTCCGACACGCCAGTTGGCCTTTGGGCTAAGAAGGACATCCAGCCCGATATCGTCGTGGAGGATGCTCCAACCGCGAATAGGGGGTCGGAAGGTCTCTTGAGGATTATAATACATCAAAGCTTTTTCTTCATATTGAAGTTCAGCTTTTGTGGGTTTCATGGTTAGACCGGTTTCCGGATGTACTTCGCCCTGTCTGCCAGAAAACTGAATATCTGGAGTTACTGTAATGGCTTGTGCAATAATTGCAACAACCCCGTTAATTTCTTCGACTTGAGCGGGAAATATGGAAAGTGCAACACCGGGAGCGAATGGGTCTCCGCCCCTTATTTCTGCTTCGGCAAATGAAGAAGCGGGAAGAGTCCAGTTTGTTTCAAAATCCGCTATATCCTTTTCTGGCCCAAATCTTTGTCCGTATGCAGGAATTGCGACAATGTCTCTTGCCCATGCGGGCCATGCACTGCGTAATAAAACGAAAGAATCGTAAGGAATTGTTGTAAGAAGGTTATGGTGCTCAATGTTTAGCAACATTCTTCGCCCAGAATCATGCAATTCGCGAAATGCGGTTATCCAATCTGTGCAGTCTTGGTATGTTCTCTGAATATGAACTTTTCCGAACGGCGCTTGAACAGCAGACATTTTATCAACCTCCCCTTTAAGAAAATTGTTGTTTATTAATGCAATTGACATTTATAAAGTTTCGCTTAAAAAATTTGTGAAGTGTCAGTGGGATTTCTTCCGGATTTTCCTGCTCCAGCCCTGCCCAATCCTTGTTTTCTCAACTTCTATGAAGCCAAGTTTCTCGAGATTTGCAATGTAATTTCTGAGCAAGCGTTCCTCCATTTGCAAAGCATCCCCCAATTCCCCGCTCGTCCACTCCCTCTCTTCAAGCAGTTCAAGAATCCTTTTCTCCTTCTCATTCAGCGTTTCTGCCTGCTCTTCTTTCTTTGCATCCGAAGCTTCCCCATAAGCCCTCTTCACGTCCTCCGGGAGAATTTTTCCCCTGTCTTCCCTCTCCGCATTCCTCCCCGCCCTCCATAAAGAGGAGATGGCAGTGCGCGCGTCCCCGCCCGCCTTCACTCCGTAGGCAACGCACAAGCCTATCACATCGTCATCGTATGTTGCCGCTCTCAGGGCTTTCTTTGCCCTTTCCTTCAAAATGTCCCTGAGCTGGTTTGGGGTGTAGGGCTTGAAATGCAGCTGCTTTTGGAGAAGCGAAACCCTTATTCTCGAATCAAGCCTAGAGGAAAAGTTTTCGTCATTGGTTATCGCTATCACTGCGATATCCAAGCCCAGCACCTCCTTGCTCCTTGCCAAATCGTAAAGCACGTTCTCCTCTTTGCTTTCTTTCTCAAGCCTGTCCACTTCATCAAGAATCACAACCGGAGTTTTCTTTTCGCCTTTCGCGATGCTTGACAGCTTCTCGAGAAGCTCGTCCGTGGCGATTCCCCTCCTTGGCACGAAGTCTCCGAAAGAAGAAATCATCTTGGTGAGGATTCCGTGCCTTGTCGGGAATTCCCAGCAGTTTATGTAGATTATGAGGGCTTTTTTCGTGTGGCTTTCCAATTCATTTGCAACGTACTTTACGGTTGTGGTTTTGCCGGTTCCAGACTGCCCTATAATCACTATATTCTCCGGCTTTGAATCATTTAGAATCGGCTTTAACGAATAGGCGATTTCGTCGATTTCACGCTCCCTGTGGGGCAATTCATCTGGAATGTAGTCTGGCATGAGAAGCCTTTCATCCCTGAATATCCTTTCCTCTGTCTCGAATTTTTTGAATAGATCCATATATACGGCCTTTTTGTTTTTATTCCAGCGTATAATAATGGGTTGTGATAGTTTATAATTTTATTGCAAAATATTCCCGTCGTTGGCGGAATAATTATAAACTCTAACTTTTCATATCTATCCATGCAAAGGGTGAATACAGGTGTACCCGGCCTTGATGAAATATTGAATGGGGGCTACAGGAGAAACAGGATATTGACTATTACTGGAAACGCTGGATGCGGAAAGACTACTTTTGTGCTCCAGTACCTCTGGGCGGGCGCCACCAAATACAACGAACCTGGAGTGTTCGTGACTTTTGAAGAGGAGAAGAAGCTCCTGTTCGAAAACGTCGGCGCATTCGGGTGGGAATTGGAGAAACTGGAAGCAGAGCACAAGCTTGAGGTTTTTGAATACCCGCCTTATGAAGTTGAAAGGTTCGTGAACCAGGAATCCATCATCAGGGACGTAATTGATGAGATTGGGGCGAAGAGGATGGTGGTTGATTCCATTACAAGCCTTGGGGTTTCGTATTCGGATGAGCACGAGAGGAGGTATGAGCTCGTGAAGCTGCTCACGAAATTCCGGAAGTGGAACTGCACAATGCTCATAACGTCCGAATCGGAGCATATGTCTGATGACCTCACGATAAGGGCGCGTTTTGACGTGGATACGCTCACGGACGGAATAATATACCTTTACAACATAAGGAAGGGGGACGTGCGGCAGAGGGCCCTGGAAGTGATTAAAATGAGGGGCACTAATTTTGAGCAGAAAATCTGCCCGATGAGGTTCATGGCAACAGGGCTTGCAGTGTATCCCACAGAGCAGGTTTACACGCAGGAGCTTTGAAGCCCCAGGGTCAGCATATGATAAATGAAAATTATTAAACCATCCTGCTTAATTGGTATTGTCTAAAGTCAGCCAACTAAGTCTTGCAATTCTTCGGTTGGGAATCTCAGACTTAGTTGGCGCCAAGAAAGTCTTGCGGACTTTCTTGGCTAAGTATAGTGGTTTTCATGTCAATGCAGTACTTCGTGAAGATGGGCGAAATGAAGGTGAGCTCTGCTCCCGACGTTCTTTCCTCTTCAAGCCTGGGTTCCTGCGTGGGCGTTGTCATTTTCGACAAGAAAAAAAAGATCGGAGGGCTCGCGCACGTGATGCTCCCGTTCAAGGAGATAACCCCCAACGAGGAACTCAGCCCCAAATTCGGAAACCAGGCAGTCATCCTTCTTCTCAGGGGGCTGGAGAAGATGGGGTGCGAAAAAACTTCATTGGAGGCTAAATTTGCAGGCGGGGCGGACATGTTCTTAGAACTAGAGGGCGCGCAGGACATCGGGAAAAGGAATGCCGAAGAAGTGAGGAACGCATTGAAAGCAACGGGAATACGGATTGTCGGGGAGGATACTGGAGGGAATCATGGAAGGACTGTAAGTTTCAACCTCGATACGGGATTGTATTCCATAACCATAAGATTCGAAATTTGTTTGTGTGCTATTCATAATGGATAATGTTTTAAGAGAGGCTAGAAAATGGAGAACTGGGTTGTTTACGGAGTTGCTGCGTCATTGCTTTACGGCTGCTCCGCGATTGCATTGAAATTGGCCGTATCTTCAAAGCATTATGGGGTGAATCCCCAGGTGGCTGCGCTCTTTCTGCTGCTTGGAATTGGATTTGTTTTTGCCGCAGGAGCAATATTTGGGGGAAAATTCTCCGTTCCAAAAAACACCGGAGTATATTTCGGGATTCTTGCGGGAATACTTTGGGGATTGGCAACGCTCGTTTCGCTGAAACCAATTGAAGCGGGAATCGATATTGCAAAACTCTCCCCGATTTACAACACGAACACGCTTGTTGCAGTGGTTCTTGGGATAATCCTCCTTAACGAATTGCCAAATTCAAATGAAATGATCCGGGTTGTTTTGGGAGCGGTTTTGATTGTTATTGGCGCAATAGTGATTGTATTATGATTCGCTTTTGAATTGCACCCCAGCTTCAAATTCCTGAAAAGCTGATTTGCACTTTTCAGGGAAAAGCGAGGCTGCGTTTTTTCTCAGCCATTTCCTCCTCTCCCTATGGTCGGGTATTGCCTTTTCAACCAGATTCCAGAACCTTTTATTGTGCCTCTTCTCCCTTGAATGCGCCAGTTCGTGGATTACCACGTATTCGAGGATTTCCGGGGGCGCGAAAACAAGCCGGAAATTCAGGTTCATGCCCCCCCTGCATGAATAGCTCCCCCAATTCGAGGAGTTGTCCTTCAGTCTCACTGAATTCAATTTGCAATTGAAGTATCTGCTGTTCAGCTCCCGAGTTTTCTTTTCAATTTCTGAAAGAAGCATTGAAGAGACGATTCTTCTCATGAAGGAATTTATTCTTTCCCTGCTTTGCTCCAGTTCCTGCTTATTTCCCGAGATGAGTATTGTTGTTTCTCCGGAATTCCAGTCCGAAGCGTATTTTCCTTTTAATTTCTTTTCGTTTTCAGAGATGTCCAGAATGAATTTTTTCCCAAGAATCGAATACTCGCCTTTTGAGAATTCAATCTCCTTCATGGATCTGTCCCCGTAGTATCCCTTCATTATTCTTTTTATTATTCTGTTTTTCAAGTTTTCCCTGATTCTATCCTGCTCTCCCTGCTTCCATGAGGAAGGAATCCTTATCCTTATGTTCTTTCCATCCAAAGAAGCAGTGGCTGTGCGCCTTCCCGAAGAATATTCGACTGAAATCGTGTACTCCTCGCCCTTAAGAGTGATTTTTTCAATTATCATAAAAATCAAGACGCAAACACCAATAATTCCGCAATTACAACTGATTTTTCGTCCCTTGGATGTTTCGTGCAAATTTGAGGTTTTATTCTCCGCGCAATTGCTTCATGTGGTCTATTCTTTTCTGAATAAGTTCTTTTGTGCCGATATCCTTCCTGTGGCGCAAAGAGCCTTTCACGTACTGCATGCTCTCTTCCACTTTCTTCTCTGCAAGGTTGATGTCCCCGTCTATTCCCAGAAGCCCTATTGACCTTGAGCCTGCGGAATAGACTGCGTTTTCCTTTTCGTAAACGCTTGCGTAGTATATTCTTACGTCCTTGCTGATTTTCTCCTTCTGGATCTCAATCTTGGAATCCTCTGTTTTCCTTTCCGGATAGCCTTCAGGAACAAGGTATTTCACGACTGTTGCCTTGTTCTCGAATTCCACTTTCTTTATCCCGCCTTCAACAATGCTCTCAAGAACCTCGATGAAATTCGTTTTCATTATTGGAAGGATGTTCATTGCTTCGGGATCGCCTAAGCGGGAATTGAACTCTATGACTTTTGGCCCTGTTTTTGTGAGCATGAACTGCCCATACAGGAATCCCTTATATATTATTCCGTCTTCCTTCATCGCCTGCACGACTCTTTTCATTATCTCCAATGCATCCCCATAATCGCTTTCCCTCATGAAGGGAAGGATCTCTCCTGTTGAATACGAACCCATCCCCCCCGTATTGGGCCCTTCGTCATTTTCATAAGCAGCCTTGTGGTCCTGCACAGAAGGGCTGGGAACGAGATTCGTCCCGTCAACAAAAGCCTGCAGAGTGAACTCCTCTCCCTCCAGCTTCTCCTCAACAAGCACGCTTCCAAGGGAGCCGATGTTCTGGCTTAGGACTTCAAGCGCGTATTTTTTCGCTTCTTCGCCGTCTTTCAGCTGCTTTCCAACCACTTTCACTCCTTTTCCAGCAGTGAGTCCCGCGGGCTTGATTGCGACCTGCCCTTCGAGTTTGTCTATGTATTTGGAGATGTCCTTTTCATCCCCCTCGCTGAAAATCTTGTATTCTGGAAGCCCCGGAATCTCCTCCTCAGCCATGAGCGTGCGGGCAAATCCCTTGTCCCATTCAATCCTTGCAGCGCTCTTGATTGGCCCGACGCAATTGATGTTGTTTTTCAGCAGTTCATCCGCCAAGCCCCCTGCAAGAGGATCCTCTGGGCCGACGACTGCGAGCGAGATCCCTTTTTTCATGCAGTATTCCGCGACTTTCTGCGGTTCTATTTTATCAACCACGAATTCCTTTGAGATCGAGGAAAGGCCGGGATTCTTCCTTGACATGTAAACGTAGAGCGTTCCTCCCGAATTCTTCACTGCTTCCGCAATGGCGTGCTCCCGCGCACCGTTTCCCACAACGAGAATTTTCATTTCCTCACTTCCTGAAAAATATTCTAACGATAATTTTTTATTCTTGCTTATTGAACAAAATGCTTCCCATACTGCTGTTTTGTTCATCCATTGAATTTCAATGGAAATTCTATGGAAATCACGCGTAAACGCGCTTCCTCTGCCCTTCCTTCACTGCCGGCCTTTTTTTCGTCGGATATTCATCCGTTATGCATGCAAGGCACAGGTTCCCCCTTGGAAGGTTTATGCTTTCGAGAAGCCCTTCGATAGTCATGTAGTAAAGCCCGTCTGCCCCTATCTCCTTCCGTATTTCATCAACTGTTTTTCCGCATGCTGCAAGCTCCCCGTAAGTTGGAAAGTCTATCCCCATGTAGCAGGGCGCTATTATCGGGGGGGCAGAGATCAGAACGTGCACTTCCTTTGCTCCTGCCTCCCTCAGAATCCTAACTATTTTTTTCATCGTGGTGCCCCGCACAAGGCTGTCGTCGACAATCGCCACCCTTTTTCCCTTTATTACGCTCTTGATTGGATTCAATTTGAGTTTCACGGTTGAAGAGCGCTTCTGCTGTCCGGGCATTATGAAAGTCCTCCAGATGTAGCGGTTCTTTATCAACCCTTCCTCAAAAGTGATTCCGCTCTGCTTTGAATATCCGAGCGCTGCAGTCCTCCCCGAATCCGGGACTCCAATGGCAACGTCTAAATTCAAGGGATACAAATCTGCAAGCTTCCTTCCAAGCTTCTCCCTCACCGAATAGGGATTCCTTCCTGCAAACAGCGTATCTGGCCGGGCAAAATAAACCCATTCAAAAAAGCAGTGGGCCCTTCTTTCAGTCTTGAGCACTTTTCCCTTCCCTTCCTCATGAAGGCATATGAGCTCCCCGGGCTCAACTTCCCTTACGAATTTCCCGCCAACCGCCTCTACTGCGGGAATCTCCGAAGCAAGAATGAAATCCCCCTTTCTTTTCCCCAATACGAATGGCTTGAAACCCAGAGGATCCCTTATTCCGTAGACTTCCCCCCTCTTTGTCAGAAGAACGAGCGAATAGGAGCCGTCGAGTTTTTCCATCAAATTTTTCACTGCGGATTCTATCCCCTTTCTGAGATTCTCAAGAATCATGAGCCCTATGAGCTCTGTATCCGTGGTCGTCTTGAATTCGAATCCCCTTGCAACCATCTCTTCTTTCAATTCCTTGTAATTCAGAATGTTCCCGTTGAAGCCTATTGCAATCGAAGTTTCCTTCCCGATGATGACTATGGGTTGTGCGTTGTTAGAATCAGAGTCCCCGGTTGTAGAATACCTGACATGGCCTATTCCCATACTTCCCTTCAATTCCGCGAGGTCTGATTCGCTGAATACTCCCGTCACGAGCCCCATTCCGGTGGTCGTGTACATGTGCTCCCCGTCTAAAGTGGAGATGCCCGCTGATTCCTGCCCCCTGTGCTGGAGCGCAATAAGGCCGTTCGCTATGTCTTCTGAAACGCTGGTTTTACTGTCGCCAGAGACTATTGCAAAGACTCCGCACTTTTCACGAATAGAGCTATTCACAATTTCCCTCCCATTTTACTTTGGCTGATACAATTTAAATATTCATTCTATTGCGTTGTCGCTATGCATGCTTCAATTATTGTTGGCAGGGAAAACATTTATAAGATGGTTTTCGTATAAAATATATTATGAATGTTTTTAAACCCGTTCACAGTAGAAAACCCGTTCCCAAAGCGAAGAAGGTTGGGAAGGCTTATGGGTTTGTTGACTTCAGAAATTCAGATGTAAACAAAATTGAAGAGGTTGCGGAAAGAATACCCCTGATAAGAATACAGGAGTCGGTGCTTACCCCGGAAACAGTGAAAATTGCCGTTATGATGACAGAAGAGCTCCTCGGGGTTTTAACGTCAAAACCAAAAAAAGAAAGGGATACGGCGCTTAAATTAGTTTGCGAGAGGGCAATGAGCGAGGGATGGTGCTTGGAAATGGCATTTGTTTTGGAATATCCGGGAGAAGGAAACAGGAGCGCTGCAAACGTGCTGGGAGATTTTCTTTATGGTGTGGATAGGGAATTCTTTAAAGAAGGAGCTTATTACGGATTGGTTTATTATGAAAGGGGAGGAGAATACGTAAGAAAAAGAAATTGAAATGTTTAGAGATACTTCCTGCAATCCGCGATTTTCCCTTCAATTGCGCTTGCCGCAACCGTTGCAGGGCTTGCAAGGAATACCTTGGATTTCGGATGCCCCATCCTTCCAACGAAATTCCTGTTTGTTGAGCTTATTGCAGTTTCTCCAGCTGCAAGTATTCCCATGTGCCCGCCTAAACAGGGCCCGCATGTTGGGGGGCTTATTATTGCTCCTGCCTTCAGGAAGATTTCGAATAATTTCTTTTTATGCGCCTGCTCGTAAATCTTCTGTGTTGCGGGAATTATGATCAGTCTCACGTCCTTGTGCGCTTTTCTTCCCTTCAAAACTTCTGCAGCGATCTCCAAATCCTCCAATCGTCCGTTTGTGCATGAGCCAATAACTGCCTGGTCGATTGGAACTTCTCCTGCTTCTGAGATGGGCTTGGCGTTGCTGGGAAGGTGGGGGAATGCCACCTGCGGTTCCAATTTTGAAACGTCCCATTCGAACACTTTCTCGTAAACCGCATCCTTTCCGCTCTTGAATATTTTCGCTTCATTCTTCGGATCGTTTATGTATTTGAGGGTCTTTTTATCAGCTTCAATCAAGCCTGCCTTTCCTCCTCCTTCTATTGCCATGTTGCTCATCGTGAGCCTTCCTGGGATTGAAAGGGATTTTATCGCCTCCCCTGAGAATTCCATTGCCTTGTAGAGCGCGCCATCCACCCCAATCTGCCCTATTGTGTAGAGAATCACATCCTTTCCGTACACTCCCTTTCCCAATTCCCCATTGTAGATGAATTTAATGCTTTCTGGAATCCTGAACCACAATTCGCCAGTAGCCCATGCATAAGCAATGTCCGTGCTTCCAACTCCAGTGGAAAACGCGCCCAAAGCCCCATAGGTGCAAGTGTGGGAATCTGCTCCTGCAATCAACCTTCCCGGAATTGCAATTCCCTTTTCAATCAAAAGCTCGTGCTCAACCCCTCCGTTTGCGCCTTCATACATATGGGGAATCTTGTATTTCTTTGCAAAATCCCGCAATTGCTTTGCATTCTCCGCGCTCTTTATGTCCTTGCAAGGAACGAAGTGGTCGTTCACGAGCACTATTGAATCCGGATTGAAGGGGACTGCATGCATCTCCTGCTCAAAAACATTAATCGCAAGCGGCGCAGTAATATCATTTGCCAAGGCGTAGTCCACTTTTGCGACGACTACTTCTCCTGCGCGCGCTTTCCTGCCAGTTTTGTATTCGAATATGTTCTCTGTCATTGTTGGCATGAGTAGGATTACGCAAAGAAAAATTAAAAAACAGATGCAAAGAAGTGTTGGTGTTTAGTTTCCCCTGAATAAAACAACTATCTTGAACGCATCATGCGCGCGAATCGCGCATTTTCGCCGTAAAAGAGTGCCACGCGTTTGTTGCTCTTGTTTTGGCTAAACGCGCAAGGAAATCAGACCTGCGCAAACAGCACAACGTAATTCTTGCCGTATTTCTTCGCGCATTTTGGGCAGGTTGTGTACCAGAAGAAGAGCTTTTTGATTGTTTTGTTTTTTGTTTTCACGTATTCCCCCATTTCCTTAATCCAGTTGCCAGTTTCCTTATAGTCCCCTTCGAAAACTTTTGTGATGAAGGTTCCGGAAAGCAATTCGTTCTTTGCGCCCGGAACCTGCTTTCCGACTGCAATAAGAACGTTCGAACCCCACATGGAGGATTCATCCGACAGCATAAGATTGTCTATGTTGGAAGTCCCAGAATCGGAAATAAGTTTCATGTTCCTTATTACTATTGAACCGAAATTCAGGGGAATGTGGAATACACTCAAAACCCTGTCCTTGATGAATGGCTTTTCCCTCCAGACAATCTCCTTACCGTCCCAGGGCTTTGGGTCGAAAGGAGGGCAGCATTCGGCATTTTTTTCAGTCATTCTATCCCTCCGTTGAACATGCGGTTTTTTCAATTACTTACATAAAAATTATGAATTGATCCAGTTTATGTAAGACTGAACAAATGTTGTGGATAACTGCAAAGCATTTGTTCATCGCGAATTTATTAATATCTCATAATATTTATAGATACCTATATTTCAATGTATTGGTTTTTATTGCTATCTGGAAACTCTTCTCAGTCAAAAGGGCGAGTTTTCGCTACAAAAAACTTTTATTTCTATAATGGGATAGAATAGCATGTTTTTTCCTGCAGAAATGCTTAAACTGCGCGCGATAGTTCATGGGAAAGCTCTTGAAAGATTCCTGGAAGCTTTCAGGGGAAAGAAGCTCATCCACTTTGATTCGTTTGAGAAAAACTATGAGAACTGGAAATTCACAGGCACGCAGAATATTGAGGATGTCGAGGGGAAGATTGGCGCTTTCAATAAAATCACCAAGCTGATTGGGAAATTCGAAAAAAAGCCCGACTACTCCAGAATAACCGAAAGCGAAAAATCAGTTGAGGACATAGAATCGGATGTGGGGAAGTTCTACGAAAACGTTGAAGAACTTGAGAGAAAGGAGAATGAGATAAAGAACCTTGAGGAGGAGATCCTCGCCCACAAGAGGGCGCTTGGCCTTCTGGAAAAATTCAAGTCCGAAATAGGGGGGCACAGGTTTGACAACCAGGTGATGTATTTTGGGGAAATTCCGGAGAAGGAATTCAAATCATTGAAAATATCATTGAAACTGAACGGGCTTGACAGGAATTTCTTCAACAAAATGGAGAGGAGGGATGGCGAGGAGAAAAGGGTTATCCTGCTCTTTTCAAGAGAGGAGGACAAGAGGAAGATCGAAACAATGCTTGAGAAGTATGAATTTGAGAAGCTGGTGCTTCCTTTTGATGACAAGAAGATAAGCGAAATACTGGGGATTGCTGAAAAAAGCATCAATGATATTGAGGGGAAGAGGAAGATCAGGGAAAAGGAGCTCAATGAATTCGCAAATATGCACATGAAGGAATTGAAATCCTATCTCTTGAAAGTGAAGAGCGAAATTGACAAGGCAAAGGCGAGGAATCTCTTCGGAAAAACAGAGGACGTTTTCCTTATTGAAGCCTACGTGAAGAAAAGGGACAGGGCAGAGGTGGAGAGGATTGCAGTGGAGAGCTGCGGGGAATTGATTGAATTGGGATTCTCCGAACCGGAGCAGACGAATGAGATGATACCTGTTGTGCTTGAAAACCCAAAACCATTCAGGTCTTTTGAGCTGCTGACTAAAATGTTCTCCCTTCCGCACTACAATGAGATCGACCCGACTCCCTTCCTTGCAGTCACTTTCATGGTATTCTTTGGAATAATGTTCGCGGACATGTTCGACGGGCTTCTGCTCCTCACGATTGCATTGTATGCGAAGAAAGCGTACAAAGATTCCGAGAACATCCAGAATCTGTGCGAGATACTGCTCTACACTTCCGCCTCTTCGATTTTCTTTGGAATGCTGGGCGGCGAATTCGCAGGCTTTGCGATTCTTGACAAGGCCGAGCTTATGCAGCCGATAAATCTGCTTACATTCTCTTTTGCATTGGGCTTGTCCCAGATATTTCTTGGCTATTTCCTTGGAATAATCAATGACTTGAAAAACAGGAATTATTTCTCATTGTTTGCAAACAGGATATCCTGGCTATTCATTACCATTGGCATTTTGGGCCTTGTGTTCTATCTTCCTGCAATAATCCTTGCCGGAATTGGGGGGGTCCTTCTCGTCTCATTGAAAGGGATGAGGGAAATACTGGAAGTTACGAGAATAATGAGCAATTTCTTCTCGTATGCACGACTTCTTGCGCTGAATATGGCCCACGTTGGGGTGTCAACGACTTTCGCTTCCCTTCTTCGCAACCTGTTCACTTTCTCCCTTGCGCACTCCCTTCTTGCATTCCTCCTTCTCCTAATCATCCATCTCTTCTTCCTCTTCATTTCCGTATTTGCGATTTTCGCGCATTCGCTCAGGCTGGAGTACGTGGAATTCTTCAGCAAGTTTTATGAGGGAGGGGGAAGATTGTTCAATGGGTTTTAGCGAAAGCGGAATAAATATTTGAAAACACTGAACTCGGTGAGCGCGGTTGTTGCAAATGCGCGCAAATATGAAAAAAATAATGAAATAAGAAAGCGCGAATAATGCGAAATTTTCGCAAACATTCGCAAAAGAATGCGGATAAAGAGCATGTTGCTGAGGGCTATGATTTCAGAATTAAGGGAAAAGGAATATAAGCGTTGAAATAAGATTTGATTAAGGTGTAGTGATGAATTGGGAGACTGGGTTGGGAATCGGTGTTCTTTTGAGCATCGGGCTTGCGGGAATAGGCTCTGCAATAGGCTTGACGCTTGCAGGGAAAGCGGGGGAGAAAGTTGTCACGAAAAACGACGAGAGATTCGCCTCCTCCCTGATTTACGCTGTGCTTGCCGAGACTCCCTCTATCTACGGGCTTCTGGTTGCGCTTGTGCTACTGATGAATTACCAGTCGATTTCAGACTTGGTTAAGTCCAATGCGATTTCAAATTCGCAGGCTTTGTGGACTCCGATTGCCGCAGGGCTGTGCGTTGGAGTCACGGGTTTTTTTGCAGCGCTTGGAATAGGCTATGCAGCTGCTGCGGGAATCATCGTGAATATGAAGGAGCCGAAACTCTTCGGAAAAAGCCTCGTGTTCATTATCCTTCCTGAAACGATTGTCATTTACGGGCTTCTCATAGCCCTTCTTCTTTTAAGAACGCTTGGGGCTTTTGGTCCGGCGGTATTCATAGAAAACGGGTCTTCCCTCATGCTTCCTTCTCTCATCATTTCTTCTGTTGGAATAACCGGGGTGCTGCTTGGAAAACTTGGCGCAGAAGGAATCAGGGGGCTTGCAGAGAGGGAGGAGAGCTTTGGGAAGAACATGGTTTTTGTGGTGCTTGTGGAGAGCATCGCAATCTACGGACTGCTTGTGTCAATACTCATGCTCAGGGGATTTGGCATAATATGAACTGCCAAACGTGAAGAAAACGAAAACAATAAATTTATTTTTATTTTAAGAAGCGCGAATCTTGATGAAATACAACATTTTTCAAGGATTATTTCTAGGAAAGCAATTTGGGAAAAACAGCAAAATTAAATAATTGATTGGGCATTTACTATTCATGAAAGAAGGACAGAGAGTGGAGATAACAAGGAAAAATAACAAGTATGTCGGCTACTTCATGCCCAGCCACGGGGAAATGGTTGTAATAAAAATGGACAATGGATATAATGTGGGCTTCAGGAAGTTTGAAATTGAGATTAAGGAGCTTCCCGAGAGGGTGGAACTGGAGAAGTTCCCAAAAATTGAAATAGGAAGGGATGAAGGCAAAAGCGATTTGCTCATTCTTTCAACAGGAGGAACAATAGCTTCGAGGGTGGATTACAGGACTGGCGCCGTGATTCCCGCCTCAAGCGCAGAGGAGATTCTTTTTTTGGTGCCTGAACTTGGAAAGGAGTTCAACATTGAAGCGGATGTCGTGTTCAAAATATTCTCTGAAGACATGAGATTTGAGAATTACGCGAAACTTTCCGAAAGAATTTCCGAAAAGATAATTGAGAGGAGGGAAAAGGATTCACTGAAGAAGCTGGAGGGAGTGCTCGTATTCCACGGGACTGACACCATGCATTACACGAGTGCTGCACTTTCATTCATTTTCAATGAATTCGGGATTCCAATCCTCCTCGTGGGCGCGCAGAGAAGCAGCGACAGGG
>Ga0315294_10000144_pt1 | contig 74157 bp, 67 predicted proteins | sample YL17G13_40_MG_FD_203626 | JGI IMG/M metagenome (GOLD analysis project Ga0315294, IMG submission 203626) | Sediment microbial communities from Yellowstone Lake, YNP, Wyoming, USA - YL17G13_40 | ecosystem: Environmental > Aquatic > Freshwater > Lake > Sediment | place: USA: Wyoming | collected... | reverse complement strand
CCCGTCTCGACGGCGGACCGCGCGTACAAGCTCACGGGGTCGCCGCTCCAGGCCGAGGCGCTCCGGTACCTCGGGGCCCAGCCGGTCGAGGACCTGATCGTGATCTCGCTCGACGGCCGGTACGTGAACGACTTCCTCCAGCTCAAATACGGGAAGGAGATCGCGGACTACAACCGCACCCACGGGACCCGGCACGCCGACTGGTCGGCCGTCACGCTCACCGCCGCCGTGCCCGCGGGCGGGCTCGCGCGGGCTGACTGGCTCGAGTTCGTGCGGATGGACCTCAACCTCCAATTCGTGCGCGTCGCAGCCACGGCGCGTCCCGCGTTCGCCGAGTTCCTCCGCAGCCGGTACGACGGGCGGATCCGGGACCTGAACCGCGCCTACGGGCACCGCTTCGCGAGCTTCGCGGCGGTCCCGTTCCCCGCGGATACCCTCGCCGTGGGCAATCCGCTCGTGGATTGGGAGATTTTCGTCCGCGAGACCGACCCCGCCGCGCTTTCCGTGGACGGGCCGGACCTGCGCTGGCGCACGTGGCTCCGCGACCGGTACCAGGGCAAGCTGGCCGGGCTCCGGGCCACCCACGGCGCGTCTTACGCGTCGTTCGACACGGTCCCGCTGCCGGTCAAGGAGGCGTGCTGGGCCGAGATGAACGCGCATCCCAAAGGCCTGCGGTGGGAGTTCGCGACCCGGAACTACCGCCACGTGGTCGAGTACCTCGCCCTCCACGGCCGCGGGCTGTTCAATACCATGGTCCTGTGCGCGCTCTCGATCCTGGCGACCCTGATCGTGAACCCGGTCGCCGCCTACGCCATGAGCCGGTACAACCTCCCGTCCACGTACAAGATCCTGCTCTTCCTGCTTGCCACTATCGCGTTCCCGCCGATGGTCACCGCGATCCCGAACTTCCTGCTCCTGAAACAGCTCGGGCTCCTGAACACGTTCTTCGCCCTCATCCTGCCCGGCATGGTCAACGGCTACGCGATCTTCCTGCTCAAGGGCTTCTTCGACTCGCTCCCGCGCGAGCTGTACGAGGCGGCCCAGATCGACGGCGCGGGCGAGTGGACGATGTTCTGGCTGATCACGATGAACCTGTCGAAGCCCATCCTGGCCGTCATCGCCCTCGACGCGTTCAACGGCGCGTACGGGGCTTTCATGTTCGCCTTCATCGTCTGCCAGGACGAGAAGATGTGGACGCTCGGCGTCTACCTCTACAACCTCCAGCAATACGCGCACCAGTCGGTCACCTTCGCGGCCCTGCTCGTGGCCTCGGTCCCGACCTTCCTCGTCTTCGTCCTCGCCCAGCGCATCATCCTCCAGGGCATCGTGATCCCGGTTGAGAAATAGGCGTGTTATGCTCGGGAACGATGTGGCGCGCGTTGTGTCTCCTGCTGGCGGTCGTGGGGAGCGCTGAGGCGGCGGGGCGTCCGGGCATCGAGGGCGCGCTGCGCGCCTTCGTCGACTCCGGCACCGTCCCCGGGTACGTGGCCGTCCTCGTCACCCCTGCGGGCGCCCGGGTCCTGAAGGCCGGTTCGCTGGAAACGACCACCCTCGTCGGGATCGCGTCGGTGACCAAGGTCTTCACCACCGTCGCGCTCGCGGACCTGATCCGGGAGGGCAAGGTCCAGCTCGACGACCCCGTGCGGGCCGTCATTCCGGCGGCCCGGCATCTTCCCAAGTGGGACGGCCGCGAGATCACGCTCCAGGACCTGGCCACGCACACCTCCGCGCTCGCGGCCGGCCAGTCGGGCCAGCCGTTTGCGGGCGGACTGCGCTGGTACTCGCCCCGGCTCTGGCGGATCCTCTTCCGGCGGTGGATCCTGCGCCAGAACGCGGGCGCGCTCGGGGGCGTGACTTGGGACGACCTCTTCTCGTTCCTGGCTTCGTCCAAGCTCGACCGGGTGCCGGGGTCGAAGTTCGAGTACTCGAACGTCGGGATGGGACTCCTCGGCCACGCGGTCGCGACGAAGGCCGGCACCACCTACGAGGAAGCCGTCCTCGCCCGGGTCTGCCGGCCGCTCCATCTCGATCGCACCACGCTCACGCTCCCGCCGAACACGCCGCCGCCGTTCGGCCATCTCGATCTGGGGCCGCTCGCCGCGGCCGGCGGGTTCCACTCGACCGCCCATGACCTCGCCGGGTTCGTGAAGGCGGCGCTGGGAATGGGTACCCCGCCGTCGCTGGCCGACGATTTCGCGATCACGTTCAAGCCCCAGGGCAAGGACGCGGGCGGCAAGACACTGATGCTGGGCTGGCAGATCGACGAAGCGACCGGGCACCTGTACCACGCCGGGCTCACGCACGCGTTCATCGGCATCGACCACAAGAAGCATGTCGGGGTCGTGCTGATCCTCGGCGGCGGGCTCAACGGCATCGAGGGGCTCGGCCTCGGCATCCTGAACGCGCTCGGCGGCCGACCGGCCGATCTCCCGAAGCCGCGGGTCGCCATCGACCTTCCGGCCGCCGACCTTGCGGGCCGGGTCGGCGCGTGGCGATTCGACAAGGACGGGTGGGTCGAGATCGCGGTCGAGGGCAGGGCGCTCAAGGCCCAGTTCATGAAGGGAAGCAAGAAGGGCGGTGTCGCCGTCCTGTGGCCCGAGTCCAAGACCCGGTTCTTCTGCCGCGAATGGGACTGCTCCGCCGACTTCGCCCCGGACGGCACCTCCGTCAAGATCCGCATGTACTCTTGGGAAGGCGTCTACAAGAAGGAGCGATAGGCCAGATAGACAAGCCAGTAACTTCGGCGCCGTATCGGTAGTGGACTCTCGATCGTCGCTGGCTCGCTACAGGATACGGACGCTTGAGTAGCGACCGCGCGTGCACCTTAGGAGCTTGGCCTTATGCAGCTTCTTGATGGCGGAGTCGACCTCTTCCTCCCGATAGCGCACTGAACCGTTCAGGACCTCATTAACGACCTCGGTTCTACCGCGCGTCTCCCGTCCATCCAGCGCATGGATAACTTTCAGAGCCAGAGCTCGGAAGCGCTTCTTCGCCCCCTTCCCCATGCCCACTCGTGAGCTTCTCATCCCGTCAACAAAGCGCCGAGTGTAAGCGTGCTGCTTCGCAAATGCGCTGAGCAGAGATTGCAGCTGCTTCTCCGTCTTGTACTGATTCCTCGCCTTCCCAGCCAAGTCCGCGATTATCGGGGCATTGTTATCGCGCCGACGAGATGCAGCGTGTCCACAGAGGTAGATCGCCCTGGGCATGCCACGCTCTTCGGCGATCCCGTATTCAAGCGACACGTTGGCATTCCCGCTTGTAGCATCGAAGATCGCATCGCGCGATGACCTCAGAATCCTCTTGATCTTGTCCAAGAGCTCCTCTGCCTCTTGGACATCGTCGCCGCCAACGATCTGAAATGAAAGGGGGTATTGCTTGTTCAGAGTCTCAATGACATGGTCGTGTTTCGGACGCGTGCGCTTCCAAGCGGGTCCCTGTTCGCGGCAGAACGCATAGCCATCGTTCATCTCCGAGTTCGAGAAGGCCACCGCTCTCCTCTTCATGAAATCGCCAACCCAGGAGCGTAGATGCCCCTGCCTTCACCCCAGTACGAATCGTATATGTGCAGGTACACGGCATCGCACTTTCGGGCGTAGATCGGGCGGGTGAACTCGCGGGGGAGTTTCTCCAGTTCCTCTTCGATGCACACGCGGACCGCGGCCCGTGTCTGTTGGCGGCTCCGCCAGTCGAGGACCAGCTTCTCGTGCTTGAGGACTTCGAGCAGTTCCCGCGCCACGCGCTTGACCTGCTGAATCTCGGACCGCTTGAGTTTGGGATCCGGCCGCGTCAGGAGGTCGAAGACGGCGAGTTCCTCCTCCGTCAACTGCTCGGCAACATAGCGCTGTTCCTCCGCCGTCAGCTCCTTGGCAAACGCCATGAGCTGGCGGAACATCTCTTCCGCGCTCACCGACCCGGAGTTGTAGTCGTCCACGAGGGCCTGGAATCGAGCGAGGAAGTCCAGCCGACTTCGGTTCTGCCGCACGAGCGAGGCGAGCGTGCTCGCGATCGTCGCCTTTAGCCGTTCGAGGGCCAGGTGCTTCTGCCCCTGAGCGAATCGCTTCCGGAGCGCCCCGAAGTCGAGCTGGCTGAGGTCGATCATCCGGCCCCCCCAATCGGCTTCCTTCGCCATAAAGGGCTTAACCGCGACGGACCGCTCGAGCAGGTCTTCGGCCGCCCCCATGACGCCAGAGATATCCACCTCCGGCAGTTCGGACCGGATCTTGTCCACGAGCACCTTGAAGAGGGCCCGGTCCTCGAGGAACTCGCCAGCCGCACGGTCGGGCAGGATCGCGGCGAACAGCCGCTCCACCTGCCCGACAAGCCCGAAGAACTTGAGCCGGCTCTCCTCACTCGTGAGGATCGCCTCCACGGCCTGATCCTCGGCGCGGACGAGGTCGAACCCGGTGGCGCCGGCCAGTTTGCCAAGGTCCACCCCCGCACCGGCACAGAAGCCACGTACTTCCTTGACGGCGCTCCGCATTCGCTCGATCAGGGCCTGCTTGCTCCGAACCGGCGACTGGTCTAGACCCGGCCCGCCCGCGTAGATCGCGAGCGATTTCTCGAGGTCCCGGAAGATGCCGATGTAGTCGATGATCAGCCCGCATTCCTTCTCGCCGAACACCCGGTTCGCCCGCGCGATCGTCTGCGCCAGGGAGTGGTTCCGCAGGGGCTTGTCGAGGTAGATGGTCGAGCAGGAGGGCACGTCGAACCCGGTCATCCACATGGCACAGAGGAAGACGATCCGGAGCGGGTCCTCCGGGTCCTTGAAATTGTCGTCAAGGTCCTCGTTGAGCATCCGCCGCCGGTGCAGCTCCATGTCCAGGCCCTTCTCCCGCATATCCGCGATCTCGTTCTGCGACTGCGACACGACCACGGCCATGTCGGTCCGTTCCATGTACCGGATCCGGTCCTCGAGCTCCTGCCGCTCCACCCCGACCGAGCCCGGCACCCGGCCACGCAGGACCCCCAGGTACTTCGTCCACTGGGCTTTGACCTTGTCGTACATCCTGACCGCCGTGGCCTTGTCCACCGAGATGACCATCGCCTTGCCCTTCCACCCCCGTCCCATGAAGTGGGCCACGAGGTCGGCCGCCACCACTTCGAGCCGGTCGTCTCGCGTGATCAGGTGGTACTCACGCGCAAACTCCCGCTCAAGCTTCTGTTCCTGTTCCTCGTTCAGTCCCGCCTCGTCGATGAGCGCCACCATTTCGTCCCCGAGGTCCTTGTTCGTCAGCTCCATCTCGGGCACCCGGTTCTCGTAGTAGAGGGGCACCGTGTTCCGGTCCCGCTCGGATTCCCGGTAGTTGTAGATGCTCACGTGCTCGCCAAAGACGTCCCGCGTCTTCTCCTCCCCCGCGATGAGCGGGGTGCCCGTGAACGCGATGAACGAGGCATTCGGCAGGGCCTTGCGCATGTTGTAGGCGAGAATCTCGTATTGAGTGCGATGCGCCTCGTCTGAGATGACGATGACGTCAGAGCGGTCCGACACCATCTCGTACTCCTCGCCCTTCTCGGACCTGAACTTCTGGATGAGCGTGAAGACCAGCCGGTGATCTTCGCGGAGCAGTCTCTTCAGGTGGTCGCTGTCCTCCGCCCGCATCTTGGGCTCGGTCACCGCCCCGCAATCCGAGAAGTTGCGGTGAATCTGGTCATCCAGCTCCTCCCGGTCGGTGACGACGACGAAGCTCCAGTTGCCAGGGACCTTCCGGAGCACCTTCTGGGAGAAGAAGATCATGGAGTAGCTCTTGCCGCTCCCCTGGGCGTGCCAGAACACTCCGAGCTTCCCGGGATTCCCGTGCACCCGGTCCAGCGCCCGGATCGCGGCGTTCACCCCCAGGTACTGGTGGTTCTTGGCGACCAGCTTGACCGTTCCCTGTTTACCCTGGTGAAACAGCGTGAAGTTCTCGGTGAGGTCCAGCAGGCGAGCGGGGTCGCAGACGCCCCGGAGCATGATCTCCAATGAAACGATCCCCTCTTCCTTCTCGTCGTTGATCTTCTTCCACTCCGAGAAGTGCTCCCACGCCGAGGTAATCGTCCCGATTCGGCTCAGGCTCCCGTTCGAGAGGATGATGACAGCGTTGTACCAGAACAGGTGGGGAATCGTGTCCTTGTAGTCGCGCAGGTTCTTCCGATAGGCATCTTCGAGCCGCCGGTGCGACGCCTTGAGCTCGATGAAGACCAAAGGCAGACCGTTCACGAACCCCACGAGGTCCGCCCGCCGCGTGTACATCTCGCCCGTGATCCACAACTGGGATGCAAGCAGGTAGTCGTTGTTCGCCGGGTTGTCCCAGTCAACGACCCGGAGCCGGACCTCTTCCTCCTCCGACGCCGGGCCCCCTCTCCGCACCTTGACCTTCACGCCGTCTCTCAGCAACCGGTAGACCTGCCGGTTCGCCTCGACCATGCTCATCGCGCTCCGGCCACGCGTCAGTTCTTCCACCGCCCGCCCGATCGACTCCGCCGGAGTCTTAGGATTCAGTTTCTCCAGCGCCGCCTGGAGACGACGCAACAGGACGACCTCGTTCTTCGTCTCCCGCCCAAGCGTGCCACCTTGGCCGAAGGTCTCTTCATAGCAGTTGAGAGTCTGCCAGCCGAGATCTGCGGTCAGTGCAACCGCCGGGCTTTCAACCGCCTCGTCCTCTGAGAATCTCCGGCTCAACCCGAGCTTCCTCTTGTCCGGCATGGCGTCAGAACGACCTCCCCTCGGCCTTCATCAAGCCCTCTCTGTCAGCATCCGGCAAGGTCCTAAATGACTGTTTCGGCTCTCTCTCGGCAGGAGGCGAAGGAAAGAAAAAGAGAGCAAGGGGTCGCCTGTAGAGTTGGTAGGCCAGCTTCTCAAGTTGGGAGTATGTGGGCGCCCCTGCGCCCTCCTCCCATGACTCTATGACTGGGTCTTTGACCTCAAGTGCGCTCGCGACATCTTGCTTGGAAAGACCCGCTCGCTCACGCGCCCAGCGGAGTACTTCTGGCACCAATCCTGCGACAGCTTCGCCCCGCCTCATCGCAAAGTGTCTCCGCCAGACACCCCACGGCCAGAGGGAGACGACGTTGAACGATCAGCACGCCGATAAAATGCCCGTTTCCTTGATGCCTGATATCTCATATTGCTCCTGCTAATTCTGCGAACCTTCACCTGTATCCTGGACTACTCTATGCGCTCTCCTTTTCGTCCTTCTTGCGTTTGGGCCTTTCCTTGGCTTGTTCCTCCGCCACGGGTTCCTGGAGAAGCGAATGCTCAAGCTCTCTCATCAGCATATGGTGCGCCTCAGGGTCGATGCCCATCTCCTCAGCGCCAGGGCCATGAAGGCAGAACTCCAGAGCCCGATGTAGATCGCGCCTAGCCCTTGAAGCCTCCTCCGCCAAGCCAGCTTTCGAGGTTCTGTAGACCTCCATTGCCATTTCGTATAGCCACGGCATGTCCTCTCGGAACAAGCTCGACAACATGAGCAGTTGAATCGGATCGCCCGGCTCTCTCCTCCCCATATGCATCATCTCCCTGAACATCATGTGATGGCACCTCGACCTCCGTCGGCGCGAGAAAGACGAGCCGCTCTCTGCGAATTCACGTAGCCGCGAATCAAGTGACCGCACCCCTACGACGAGTTCCTCAAGAATCTCATGCTGTGGCCGAGCATGTTTCTCAGTTGCCTGTTTCTTATGTATCGACTTGACTCTCCTCACTCTTCTCCTGCCCGAAGATCATGATCTCATGCGCCGGCTTCTTCTTGTGGCGCTTGACGAACTCGGCGCTCCAGACGAACATGCCACCGGAACCGCAGGCAGGATCGTAGATGCGGCCATGGAAGGGCTCGATGATCTCGACGATGAGCCGGACCATTGAGGGAGGCGTGAAGACTTCTCCGCCCTTCTCGCCCTTCTCCATCGAGAACTGTTGGAGGAAGTTCTGGTACACGGTTCCGAAGGTGTCCCCACCGTCGGCCGGGATGGTCTCGAAGATGCGCATGAGCGCGACGAGCGTCGCGTTGTCCATCCCGCTGTAGTTCTTGGGAAGGACATCCTTGAGCTCCTCGTTTTCGAGCTCGATCGCACGCATCGCATCGGCCACGGCCTTGCCCAGGTCACGGCCCTCGGGAAGCTTCAGGAGCATCGAGTAGCGGGCGGAGTCGGGCACGAAAAGGACGCCCTTGGCCTGGTAGTCGGCCTTGCCGATGGTCCGGCGGCCGGGTGACTTGCCCTCGAGTTCCTGACGGGCCTTCTCGTACATGCTGTCCGCGAACTTGAGGAAGACCAGGCCCAGGATCGGCGGGGCATATTCGGACGGCTTCAGGCTCGAGTTCGTCCAGAGCTCGTTGGCCGCGTCCCAGAGCCGCTGTTCGAGATCGTCCGGTTGCAGGGCCATTGTTCGTCTCCCCTCAGATCATTGCAGAAATGAGTACGTCTTGCCCTTCGGCAGACTGCGGATCTGCTTGAAGAACTCGGTCTCCGTGATCTCCGTGGGCCACTCCAGCCTCACCGAGAACCGGTACTGATCCTCGGGATGCTTCTCGTACTTGATCGCCTTGAGGAAGATGAGGTTGTTCAGGTCGCGGACATACGCTTTGTGCGGATTGCTCAGCCCGCGGTACTTGACGTCAAGCCGCTCGCGGAGCTGGAGGAATCCGAACTCGCCAGTGCTCAGGAGCACTTTCAGAATCTCGAGCTGACGCTCAGCCAGGACACGCGTCCGCTTGGACTTCAACCGGTTGAAGAGGTCGTACATGAGATTCCGGAAGAGCGCCTTGGAGAGACCGGAACGAATCTCACCCAGTAGCCGATGGCACTGGATCTGAACCCCCTTGAGACCGAAGACCAGAAAAGAGGTAATGTCGTGGTCATTGGATCGGACCTCGGCTAGGGCCGCCAGATAGTTCGACTTCTCGTCGTAGTAGTAGTTCGACATCGAGATGAAGAAGGGTTCGCTCATCTTGCCGATCTGAAGGATGAGCGCCTCCAGCGCCCGCGCAGTCCTGCCGTTGCCGTCCAGGAAGGGATGCATGGCCGCCAGATGGTAATGGGCCGCAAGGGCCTGGATGAGGACATCGTGGTGTGGGAAGTGGACGTGCAGGGCATCGGCGAACGCCTCAAAGGCCTTCTTGCAGGCGTCTCCCCCCTCGACGCCGCGGTGTCGCGGCTGGCCGAACGTGACGTTCTGGTCATGGCGCCGGAGTTCACCCGGAGGGCAATGGTCGTCGTCGGCGCCGGTCACCAACTGCCGATGCAGATCGAGAACGGTTTTGGCTTCTAGCGGGCGCTTCGACGCCTCTGTCGCGATCCAGCGGTAGGCCAGCATGGCGGCATGGGCCTGTCGCTGGGAACGGGTACGCAGCTCCTCTGGGGAAGCCTTCATCGCGGCGTCCAGTTCGTTCTCGGTGAAGTCAGCTCCCTCGATCCTTGACGTGCCCGCGATCTCGCGTTTGAGCTGGATTTGCTGGAGGGATTCGATCCACCCCTTCTGATAGGGCGTCGTCTGCAGGGCCAGGATGCATGCCTTTGCCTCGGCCAGCGCACCGGCTACTGCGCCTTGGTCGTACCTGATCCAGTCGCGAGGCAGGGAGTACTGAACCATTGGAAAATCAGGCTATCAGCGACTCATTGCCACGTCAAGAGCGCCCAGTTCACAACGGAACTGTTATATAGCAATGGTATTGTCAAGCACCACGCAATTCCGTTGAACGTTCATTTCCGCGTCGTTTCCAGTCTGTTGCCCATGGGCCTTTGGCTACCCTCTGCTTCGGCCATCGCCGCCAGGATCTCGTCCCCGAGCTTGAGGGTCACGTCCATGCGCACGCTCGTCTGTCCGAACCAGAAGCTCCGCTGGCGCATGTAGAAGATCCTCGTAATCTCGGTCCGCGCGAACTCCCGCCAAGGGATGAACAGCGGCGGGTGCATGAATCGGAACGGGAACAGGAGCGAGAACCGCAGTCCTTCGGGCGAGTAGGTCAGGATCACGACCCCGCCGTACGAGGCCGGGAGGAACGCCCACCGGCGCAGGCCCAACGACGCGAACCAGCGCTTCCGTCCCTCGACCGGCTCCAGGCTCGGGTACGCCTCGGCCAACAGCGCCCACCCGCTGATCCGCGAGGAAAGGCCGATGATGAGGACGACCAGCCCGGCGCCAACCAGCGGACCGAGCCAAGCAGGATTCATGCGGTATTCACATCTTCTCCGTCGCGAGCATGCGGCCGGTGCCGGCGTCCACCTTGGCCAAGGTTATCTTGCCCACGCGCGACGAAACCTCGATGCCGTAGAGGAGGAAGCCGGATTCCGCGTAGAGGTAGACCTTGACCACCTTGCCTGTGCCCGCCTCGATCGTGACCACCTGGTCGCTCCGGTCCTCGGGGATGATCTCGACCATGACATACATCCCGCCGTCGAAGTTCTCGCGCGCCGACCAGAGCACTCGCCCGGGCACCTGCGCCAGCGCAATCGTCATCGCCTGCTGGAGCGTGATCTTCGAGCTCTTGGCCATCACGGTCTCGTCCTCATGCGACGCGGCCAGGGCGCCGCCAGCCAGCAGGGCCAATCCACAGGTAAGTACCCGATGGATCTTCATTGAACACTCCCTTTCATGTTGACCTAATCGATGTGACCGTGATCGATGCCCGGCTCCCTGTCCTTCATGTGCTTGACCGCGGCACGGAAAGCCAAGAAGGCAGGGAGTCTGATCTCCCGGTTGTCCCTCAAGCGTATGAGAAGGGCAGCCCGCGGAAGCAGGGGATCCGTCGTGCGGACGCTGTCAATATCCTTCAAAGCGATGCTTCTCCGGCTGAGGAGGCTGCTGAAGACGACTTGACCGTCGACCGTCAGTGTTACCTCGTAGACTCCCTTTAGCGCCCGGACTGACAGCCCAAGCCCGATGAACAGCCCAAGCGAGGCGGCGACCACCGTCCCAATGATCCCCGCGTCAGACCCAGGGCCGTAGTAGAAGACCGCGAGGAACGAGCAGAGCAGTGGTAGCGTAATCGCTCTCCCCACAGCGGCCGGACGATCCAGTCCCCGGTAGACGACCCCGTCCCGGACTTTTTGCCCCATTTCAGCGGCGAGGTCCGTCGGTTCCTCATCCAAAGCGCCGGGCGGCTCAGCCGAGACAGCACGAGATATCGCGTGTGTGGAGCTTTCTGACTTGATGATGACGTCTTTCGGCAGTGCGTAGTCCAGCCGAGGATGGCGCTCCTTCAGATACTTTGCCGCCATCCGGAACTCCTCACAATCAGGAAGGCGGACGGTCTCCCCATCTTTCAGCATGAACATGATCTTGAGCCGGCCGTATTGATCTTCCTCATCCATCACGGCGCGTATTCCCTCGAAGGGCACCCTCCTGGCTCTCAGGACCCCCTGGAAGGCGATGTGTGCATCCGGCTCGAGCACGATCGCATGAACGCGGAGGAGTAGCGGAATCGAGATGAGGACGCCTAGTCCGATGGCCCCGAGAAAGACAGCGATCTCGCGGCCCGGGCTCATCTCGCCCTTCGCGATCAAGCTGAACGCAACGAAGGCGCTTGCCAAAAGTACGACACCAGCCTTCAGAAGAACCTGGGCACGTTCCTCGCGTTCGAAACGGAGCGGTTCGGTGTCCGTCACTTCCGCTTCTCCTCTCTAGGGGACAGATCCACCAAGAGCCCTGGCACAAGGTCCTTCATAATGGATTGCCCAGGCGCGAAAGGCATCGTGATCAGCCAGCATAAGATACCCACTCCCGAAGTTCACTATCAGCTTCCAGCGGTCCTTCCCATAGCCCGCCCGGCGGATACGGACCAGTGAATCGCTGCGCAGGAAGGTGTTCCGCCCCAGCAGACGATGGAAAACCACTATTCCCTCCGACGCGACCGTGATCTTCCAGATGTTCCCGTGCACCAGAAGAGCGGGCAGGAAACCCACCCCCAGAATCATGCCGAACGTCCATCCCACCTCGCGCATCGAATGTAAACCTTCTAGCACTGAGCCGCGGCGCATCATGAAGAGGATGAAGGCCAGGACAAGACTGGAGGCGATCGCCCACCGGATGTAGTCTTTCCATACGGACGTCCGGAACTCCCTGATCGCGGGGTCCGTCACTTCCCGATCCGGTAGATGTGGACGGCCCAGGGAAGGAAGGTGTCCCGGTACCCGCCGCGGTCGAACGGAACGTCCCGGGACTCGCCCACCACCTCAAGCCGGTCCCTGTTCTTGCGGCCCGTGAACGAGAACGTCGCGCGGCCGGGCTCGGCGGACCACAGAGCCAGGAAGAGATATTCCGTGCCCGCGTACCGCCTCCGCATGAACGAGAACCGGTCCCCCTTGCGACCGGGCCGGAGCCGGAACCCTCCCTCGATCGCCTCGCCGTTGATCACGGGCGCGAGCTCGGTCACCTGGCGGTTCAGCGCCGTCACCGCGGCCAGGAGCTCGGGATTCTCGAGCAGGCTGGCCTCGACGAACTTGGGGCTAAACTGGTGGACGAAGTAGATAATCCCGCGGGAGCCGGCGATGATCGCGGACCAGACCTCGAACCGGATCTCCGCCGGCGACGGACTCACCTTCACGTTGCTGATCCGGGAAGCCTCGATGCAGTTCCAGACGGTCTTGCCGGGAGCCCAGCCCCGGAGGCGCGCGACGCCCGACGGCACGAACCAGAGCTTCCCCGCGACCTCGGCGTGGTCGTGCACGGCCGGGTAGATATCGAACGAGGCGATGTCGCACCCCTTCGCGTATTCGGCGTAGTCCTCGGGATGGTTCGTCCGCACGCCGCGGCCGTACCAGTTGTCCCACGCCACGCCCTGGCCCAGGTTCAGGATGACGGGGCGGGAAGGATCCCGCTTCCGGATCCGGTCGTGGCTGGCGACGATGTCGGCCGGAGGGATCGGCGGCCCGTACCCTTCCTTACCGTCTGGAAGACTCTGCGCGTTGTCGGGCTCGTCGCCGTGCATCCAGGCCGCGATCACGGGGTCGTCGAGGTGCTTCAAGCCCACCTCGTTCTGGTCGCAGACGACGGGCATCCCGGCCGCCTTCAGCGCCGCGAGCTGGTCCTCGGTCGGGCCCTTCCAGAGCGCGACGTAGAGATTGATGCCCGCGGCCCTGAACTTCGCGGCGTTGACGGGGTCCTGGCACCAGACCGCGATCGGGAAATCGGGCAGTCCGGCATGGGCAAGGCCGGCGGCGAGGAGAGCCATCGCGATCAGGGTACCGGAACCGCCTCGACCGTCCACTCGCCCAGCTCGGCATCTATGCCGGAGGGAGTGGTCCGGCCCTTCTCGATCGCGATCCCGAACCTGGCGTCGCCCGGCTGGGGCCGCCACATGATTGAGAGCTCCTGCCAGGTCCAGGGCTTCGCGAAATCGTACCGGGGCGCGTTCTCGTTGCCGGCCCATTCCCCCGCCGCGGTCTCGACCCCGAACTTGAAGTAGAGGGCGGAGTCGCCGGCGGGCCGGGCGCGGACCCGGGCGCGCATCGTGTAGACCGTGTTCGGCGTCACGGGGAAGGTGCCGGGGCCGCCTCCATAGTTCCAGCTCTCGGCCGCGGTGCCCGAGAGCGCGATGCCGGATGCCAGTTCCTTGATCGTGACCCCGGCCGCCGCCCAGACCTTGCCGGCCGGGAAGGAGAAGACAGTCCTGCCCGCCGCGGCTGCGGGCGCGACCGTGACCGTCCCGAGCCGGACCCAGCCGCCGGGCTCCGGAGGATCGTTGGCCAGATCGAACGGACCGTGGACGGCGTCCACGAGCGCGATCCGGACCTCGAGGCGCCCGGAGTTCATGCCCCGGGGCAGGCTCAGGAGGAACGGCTGTTTCATCGTGGCTCCAGGCATTAGCTCGGCCAGCGGCGGATCGACCGGGATCGTCCGGGCCACGACCGCGCGGCTGCCGTCCCGGAGCTCGACCGCCCAGTAGCCGGCGGCGCCGTAGCAGGGGGCGACGCCCCGGTTCGCGAGAGTGACGGTTGCCGCGATCCAGCCGGGGGCCGCCGCCGTCTTCGGAAGTACGGCCTCCTCCACGCCCAACCGGTACCCGACCTTGCGCGCCGCCTCCCGGCACGCGGCGATATCGTCGGGCGTGAACTCGTCCCAGTCCCAGTGGCCCATGAGGTTGCACACGCTCGCGTGGTACTTGAACTGGCCCGCGAACCAGTCGCGCGCGGGGAATCTACCCTCTCCCGAGTCGATGATCGATCCGTTGGGCTCGGCGATGAACCCGACTCTCTGCCAGAGCCGGTCCAGGTGCGGCCGCAGGTACGGCTGGGGTCCCTCCGGCACACACCCGTCGTTCCGGAGCCACCAGCCCCGGCTCGTCGTCCACGCCACGAGGGTGTCGAAAATCGGGCGGGGATCGGGCATCAGGATCGGGGCGTAGCAGAACGCCTTGCGCTCGCGCGGGAGCGCGTCGTTCATGGCCTCCATCATCGCGAGCACGGCCTGGAGGTACCGCTCGGGCGTGAATCCCGTCTCCTCGAGCTGTTTCGCCGTCCACCGCTCGAGGTGCATCTCGCCCCAGTCCCCCATCCCGCCGATATCCACGAACCCGGCCCACGGTTTCCCGTCCAGGTATGCGCCCAGGGCGCGCGTCATCTCGTTGTACGCGGCGATGAACGACAAGTCCCAGAACACGGGGTCCACGGCGGCCTTGCCGTACACGGACGTATGGCGCACGATCGGGATCTTTCCCCGGTCGAGCACGGCCTGCGGCGTCACGTACTCGCGGTCGCTGTGCGGGTTCGCGGCCATGATCCGGAACGCGAGCTTGAGCCCCCGGTCGCGGTATCCCTTGAAGAACTCCCGGTCGAGCTTCTCGAAGACCGGGTTGCCCTTCGCGTCCGTGACCTGGGACCAGTCGAGCCGGAGATACACGATCGAGCAGGATTCGAGCACCCATGGCGGGATGGTCTCGACCTTGACGAGCCCGGGCATGAACGCGAGCCCGGCGTCGTGGTTGCGCAGGACGCGGTCCGACGGCGCGGGCCGGATGACCTGCCAGTCCCCGGCCGCCAAGGCGGAGGCGGTCACCAGCATCGCGGCGATCACAGCAGTTTCGCCACGAGCCCGCCGACGACGTACCCGAGGGCCGCCACCCCGAGCCCGACGACGAACATGTCGATCCCGCTCCGGAAGATGCCGCGGCCGGTGAAGAAGCTCCGCATCGCGCCGACGGCGAAGTGCGACGCCATCGCGATGCCGAACGAGGTCCAGACCGCCGCGGCGCCGGTCATGACCAGGAACGGCACGACGGGGATGAACGCCCCGATCGCGGTCGAGACCCCGGTTACCCACGCCTCCTTCATCGGCGTGGACCGCGCCCCCTGGATCTTGAGCTCCTCCTTCACCGACTCCGCCACGAACCGCTCGGGGTCGGCGGCCGCCTCGTGGGCGAGCTGGCGCGCCCGGTCGGGCGTCATCCCCTTCGCCTCGTACAGGATCGCGAGCTCCTGCTCCTCGACCTCGGGCATGAGCCGGATCTCGTCCCGCTCCATCTGGATCTCGTGCTCGTACACCTCGGCCTCGCTCTTGGCGGCCAAGTACCCGGACGACCCCATCGACAGCGAGTCCGCGACGAGCCCGGCGAACCCCGAAAGGATGATGACGTGGGGGGAGACATCGCCGCCGATGACGCCCGCGACCAGCCCGAAATTCGCCGTGAGGCCGTCGTTGAACCCGTACACGACGTTGCGCAGGAACCCGCCGGAACCCGCCTGGTGCCACGGCTCGGCCGCGCCGCCGTTGCCCGCCAGCTCCTGGAGCGCGCCCGCATGCTGGGCCGACTCCCGCGCGAGCGTGAGCGCCGTGTCCCTGACCTCGCCGGGCGCCTCCTGCCGGTGCATGACGAGGTAGCCCTGGACCTCGCGACCCTCCTCGCGCAGCATGAGCGCGAGCAGGAACCCGGGGCCGAATCTTTCCGCGGCCCACGCCAGCATCCGCGCCTTGAGCCGGGGGGAGGGGGGAGGAGTCGTGACGCCGTGCTCGCCGAGCACCTTCGTCCACATGGACGCGTGGTGGTCCTCGACCTCGGCCAGCCGGGTGCAGAGCCCGCGGCTCCTCTCGTCCCGGACCAGGGCCGTCAGCCGCCGGTACAGCCACGCCGCGTCGACCTCGTCCTGCCAGTGCATGCGCCAGGCGGCGAGTTGGACGTCTGCCAATGCCATCGCCCGGAGTATATCAATACGGCAGGCATTGACAGGGACCGGGGGAAACGCCTACCGTCAGGGCGCGATGCGCTTCGCCCTCGTTCCCGCGCTTCTGCTCTCCGCCGCCGCCCTCGCCGACCGCGCGGTCGCAGCCGACCGGGCGGTCGCAGCCGACCGGGTCCCCGTGGGTCCGACCGAAGACGGCGGGATCGTCGTCTCCACCCGCCAGCTCCTGCATCCGGCCGGCGTTTCGCTCGAGATCGGGTCCACGGCCCTCGACCTCGCGCTCTCCCCCGACGGGAAGACCGTGTACGTCAAGGGCGGATGGAGCGTGGTCGCGATCGACACGAAGACGTGGAAGAAGGTGGGCACGGTGTGGCCCGACAACGGCGGGTCGCAAACCGGGATCGCGGTCAGCCCCGACGGGAGCCGCGTCTTCGTCCCGCTCACCGAGAAGGTGCTGGCCGAGATCGTGGTCGCCGCCGACCGCTCGCTCTCGTGGGGCCGCCAGTTCACGCTGACGGCCACGGGCGGGCGTGAGAAATCCAACCCGCTCGGCGTCGCGGTCTCCCGGGACGGCAAGACGGCCTGGGTCTGCCTCTCGATGAACAACACCCTCGCGGGCGTGGACCTTGCGACCGGACGGTCGGGCACCGGGGCCGTCCGCGAGATCCCGGTCGGGATCGCGCCCTACCAGGTCGTCCTCGCCGCCGACGGCAGGACGGCATGGGTCTCGAACTGGGGCGGCCGCCGGCCCGGCCCCGGCGACCGGACGGCGCGGACGGCGGGCTCCGAAGCCCTCGTGGACGAGCGCGGGATCGCGGCATCCGGGACCGTGAGCGTCGTGGACCTGGCCGCGGGCCGCGAGACCGCCGTGATCGAGACCGGCCTCCATCCCGCCGGGCTCGCACTCGCGCCGGACGGGACGAAGCTGTACGTCGCGTGCGCGAACGCGGACGCCGTGACCGTGATCGACACGGTCCGGGGAACCGTGCTCGGCGCCATCCCGGTCCGGCCCGACCCCGCCCTCCCCTACGGGAGCGCGAGCAACGCCGTCTGCGTCGCGCCGGACGGGAAGAAGCTCTTCGTCGCCAACGGCGGCAACAACGCAGTCGCGGTAGTCGCGCTCTCGCCCGATGGATTGGGCAAGATCGCCGGGTTCGTTCCCACCCCCTGGTACCCGGGCGGCGTGGTCACCGACGGCAAGTCCCTGTACGTCTCCGCCGTGAAAGGCATGGGCGGCCGCAATCCCGCGTCAAAGCGCGACGAGATGAAGAAGGACGAGCGGGCGAAGCTGGGCTGGTCCGTGTACTGGGCCGAGGGCGCCGCCACGAAAGTCGCCATCCCGGGCGCCGAGACATTGAAGGAGATGACACGGCGCGTGGTCGCCGCCGGCCGGGTCCCCGCCATGCTCCGGTCGCTCGAGCGGGCGCAGTCAGGAGCTAAGCCGGTCCCGGTGCCCGCGCGGGTGGGCGAGCCCTCGGTCTTCGAGCACGTCGTCTACGTGATCAAGGAGAACCGGACCTACGATCAGGTGCTCGGCGACATGCTGAAGGGGAATTGCGAACCCCGGCTCTGTATCTTCGGCCGCAAGATCACGCCGAACCATCACGCGATCGCGGACGGGTTCGTCCTGCTCGACAACTACTACTGCAACGGCGTCCTATCTTCCGACGGCCACGCGTGGGCGATCGAGGCCAACGCCTCCGGGTACCTGGAGAAGGCGACCTCGGGATGGACGCGAACGTACGACTTCGGGACCGATCCGCTCGCGTTCTCGTCCTCCGGGTTCATCTGGAACAACGTGCTCTCCCACGCGCTCTCGTTCCGGAACTACGGCGAGCTGGACTTCCCCGAGACCGTGCCCGACGACGCGACCTGGACCGACTTCTGGCGCGGGTACCAGGACAAGTCCGGCAAGCCCGGGTTCGTCCAGCATGTCTTCCCCGAGCACCTGCGCCCCTACACCTGCCCGACCTTCCCGGGCTGGCTCATGCGGATCCCGGACGTCCTCCGGGCCGATGCCTTCCTCAAGGAGTTCCGCGAATACGAGGCGAAGGGCGAATTGCCGAACTTCATCATCCTGTACCTGCCCGAGAACCACACCTCCGGCGAGGAGGCCGGGATGCCAACACCCCGCGCGCACGTGGCCGACAACGACCTCGCCCTCGGCCGGTGCGTCGAGGCGATCTCGAAGAGCCAGTTCTGGCCCAAGACCGTGATCTTCGTGACCGAGGACGACCCACAGGCCGGGTTCGACCACGTGGACGGCCACCGGTCCGTCTGCCTCGTCATCAGTCCGTACAGCCGGCTCAACCGCACGGTCAGCGAGTTCTACAACCAGACCTCCGTGGTCCACACCATGGAGCGGATCCTCGGCCTGCCGCCGCTCAACCAGATGGACGCCCAGTCGCCGCTCATGACCGCGTGCTTCGGCGCCAAGCCGGATCTCACGCCGTTCACGGCGCTCCCGAACGAGGTGCCGCTGGACGAGCTGAACCCCGAGAGGAAGTCGCAGGCGCCGTCGAACCTGGACTTCACCCACGTGGACGCGGTCGACGAGGACACGCTGAACCGAATCCTATGGCACGCGACCCGCGGGAACGAGCCCTACCCGGCCGAATGGGCGGGCCCCCACGGTCGCGGCCTCAAGCCCCTCGGCCTCTCCCTCTCGGGGGAAGACGACTAGCGGTAGACGTCCCGGCGGTGGCCGATCCGAACGACGAGGACACGGAGAGCCCGATCGCGGATCTGGTACACGATGCGCCAGTCACCTTCCCGGATGCGGTAGAGTTCTTCCGGGCCCGATAGCTTCCGCACTCCGACGGGACGCGGATTCGCGCCCAGGGCCGCCACAGCATCCCGGATCCGCTCCTGAACCTGACGGTCCAGCCGCTCCAACTGCTGCGCTGCCGCCCTGCCGTACTCGACGGTGTAGTTCACAGCGTCAGAGATTCAGCTTCTTCTTCAGCTTCTCCCATGGGATGGTTCCGTGCTTCTTGATGTCTGCCAGCGCCTTGCGCGCCTCGCGGAGATCGATCTCATCCTCGAGGCGCTCGATCATGTCGAAGTCCTCGATCGGGACCACGGCAGCCACGCGCTTGCCGTGCCGGGTCAGGACGACGCGGTTCTTCGTGTACCTGACCTGATTCAGGACCTCAGCGAACCCCGCGCGCGCCTCCGCGACCGTGAGCGCCCCCTCCCCCGGTTTGGCCTTTTTGTACATCTTGTACCTCCTGGACTATTCTCCCTTCCATGAGGGCCGGCGTCAACCGCCGGCGACGAAGGCTTTGACCGGGGCGAGGGCGCGATCCAGCGCCTCGTCGTCCCCGGTGGCGTCGATGTTCGCGAAGAGGCCCCAGCGCTCGACGTGCTCGACCGACTCCCCCGGCTTGAGGGTCACGAGCGGGCCGATCGACTCCACCTCCAGGAACTTCTTCACCGTGTAGAACTCGCAGTTGCACCCGAAGTCCGGGTACGCGCCGCCGTCCTTCCACGGGAAAGTCTTGACGAACACCTGGCCGTGCGCCGCGAAGGCGGCCCACCCCTGCCGGTTCCCGAACCCGATCTTGGTCGGTTCCGTTACCGGCGCGAGTGCGGTCATCCGCACGTACCTGGTCCCGAGCTTGAACCGCGGGTCCGCGAGGTCGGTGTAGTGCCAGAGCACGAACTGGCGCGCGGGGAGGAAATACTCGTCGTGCCCCTTGTACGGCTCCGCCGGGATGATCGCGGTGCCGTCGCGCATGACCGAGAGCGCCCAGGCGGCAAGCTCGAGGGCGGCCTTCCGCCGGTTCGTGATCCGGTGCCGGAGCGTGACTCCCGGTCCCTTGGCGTCGAGCGCGATCCGGATCTCCTTCTCGAGCCCGGCCTGGTCCACGGGCTGGGCGAAGACGGCGGCCAGCGGGCCTTCTTCCTTGACCGCGATCGGGCCATTGTCCGGCGCGTACGTGATATCCATGAGTTCTGGCGCCGCCCAGAGCCGGTGGCCGCCCAGGAGCCGGAGCGGCCCCATCGGCGTCGGGACCACCTCGTCCGGGTACTCGCCCAGCAGGTTCTGGCCGCCCGGGAACCCGTACCGGACGATGCGGGGCCCGCATGACGCGGTGACGACGACCTCCACCGTCCCGTTCGCGAGACGGCGACAATCCTTGATGCCGGAGAACTCGGTGGTTTCCATGGTGAGTGGATTGTAACGCTTTCCGGGGGGAGTACAATCGGGGCGATGCAGGCCCTGCTGATGATGGCCACCGCGACCGCTCTCGCCGCTTTCGACCCGCCCGTCGACACCGCGGGCCCGCTGACGGCCCGGATCGAGGGACCCGCCCGGATCACGGCCGCGGACGCGCCGCTCGGAATCGTCGTGCGCATCGAGAACGTGGGCTCCGCCAAGGTGTCCGGCACCGTCCGGCTCGCGGTCATCGACGGATGGATCGCGGAGCCCGCGTCGGTTCCGTTCACGGCCACGGCGCAGGGGAAAGCACATGCCGGGTTCCGGGTGATGCCTGCCGCGGGATCCTTCAACGCCCACTACCCCGTCCACGCGTTCATCGATTTCACGGCCTCCGGTACCGCTCTCGTTGCCCATCCCGTCCTCCTCGTCGAGGTCAAGCGGCCCGATCCGCCGCGCGCGGCCCCGGCCATCCCGTGGGCACCCGTGGACGTCCCGCCGGACGCCGCCCTCGCGCTCTGGCGGCTCCCGGTCCACCGCACGATCCTGCGCGTCTTCGGCGAGTCCGCCCGCACGCTCCCGGTCGGTTGGTCGGGCGAGGACACGGCCACGCGCGCCTGGGCCGGGTTCTCCGACGGAGTGGACCGGGGCGGGTGGCGGGATGCAGTCGTCATGCACCCGCCCTGGGTCGACCGGGCCGGGACCATCCTGACCGAGTACCCGGTGCGGCTCCCGCCGGGCCGCGTCCGGCTCACCTTCGCGACTGCGATCCGCGACAACGCGGCTGCCGCCGCAGAGCCGCCGAGCGACGGCGTCACTTTCCGGGTCCGGGTCGCGCCGCTCGACGCCCCCGAGGGAACCGAGGGCGAGGTCGTCTTCGAGCACCACACCCTCGCGAAACGCTGGGAAGCGCACGAGGCCGACCTCGCGAAGTTCGCCGGGCAGGCCGTCCGCATCCAGCTCGAGTCCCACCCGGGGCCCAAGAACGACACCACGTGCGATCAATCCTACTGGGCCGAGCCGACGGTGGTGGCCGGCAAACCGCCGGCGTCACCCAAGCCGGCGGCCGCGATCCGGAGTCTCGGCACGATCGCGGACGGCAAGACGTCGTGGACGGTCCGAGTCCGGCCCGGGTCGCGCGGGCTCCTGGACGCGGCGGTCGAGATGAAGTCTGGCGACCGCACGACGACCTTCCGCGGATTCCGGGTACGCGTTCTCGGCGATACGCTCGACGATCCCCGGTCCGCGATCGTGCTCCGCGCGGCCACGGAAGAACCGGCTCCGAACGGCTGGCGGGTCCGGCACCGGTTCGAGAGCTGGGCGGGCGCGTTCGACGTCGTCGGCGAGCTGGCGGTCGCCGGCCCCGCGCTCCACGCCTCGTTCCGTATCGAGAACGCCCCCCCGCCCCGCCCCTGGACCGTGGTCCGGCTCGACGAGGTGGCGGCGGGCCCCTGGACCTCGCCCGTGCGCCGGATCTTCGCCGGCGACGGCAACGTCATCGACCGGCCGGGCGCCTTCGACCTCGGGTTCGACGGGCACCGGCTCTCGACCTCGTTCGTCGGGTTCGAGTTCGCGGACGGGACAGCGCTGGTGCAAGGCGTGGATGCGGTGCCCGACGCCCTCCGCGTGGACCCGGCCGCCCGCCGCGCTTCGCTCTCCTCCCCCGGCGACCAGCGGCTGACCTTCATTCCCTGCCGGTCGGTCTGGGACGGCGCCCGGGCGTGGCACGACGTCAACGGGCTCGCCGCCGCTGGCGGAGTGGGCAAGCTCGCGGGCCGGTTCGTCTTCGACCTCTGGGGCGGCCGGTACGCGGAGTCGGCCCAGGCGCTCGGCCGCGCGTTCCGGTACGGGCTGACCGACGCCGCCGTCGTCTGGCACGTCTGGCAGCGCCACGGCTACGACTACCGGCTCCCGGATATCTGGCCGCCGCGCGAGGAGTACGGCACGCTCGCCGAGTTCGCCGCGCTGGCCAACGCCTGTAGGGAACGCGGCGTCCTCTTCGCCCCGCACGACAACTACATCGACTTCTACCCCGACTACGACGGCTTCTCCTATGACCAGATCGCGTTCGACTCCGCCGGCTCACCCGTCCGCGCCTGGCTGAACTCGTGGCACGCGAATGCGCAGTCGTACCGCTCCCGGCCGGACGCCGACCGCGAGCCCCTGGAACGGAACGTCAAGCTGATCAAGGCCGGAATCGCGCCCGACGCCTACTTCATCGACGTCTGGTCCTCCATCGGTCCGTACGACTGCTGGACCCGGGACGGCCGGTTCCTGGACCGGTCATTCACACGCACGGTCTGGGGCGAAGCGTTCGCGTGGATTCGACAGGAGCTCGGCGGGAACGCGCCCCAGATCTCGGAGAGCGGCCATGACGCCCTCATCGGGTTCCTGGACGGCGCCCAGACGAACCATCTCCGCGTGGGCCCGCCGCTTCCGGGCGACATGTCCTGGTGCACGTGGGATATCCAATGCGCGGACGCGGAGCGGGTGCCCTGGTCCGATGCCGCGCACCACGACCGGTTCGTCCTCCACGGCGCCGGGTACCCGGGCCGGTACGAGGGTGGACTCGACGAAAAGACCCACGGCATCTGGTCCGACGACTACATCGCTACCGAGATGCTCGACGGCCACCCGGCGATGGTTTCCCGTCCGTTCGGCCGCGACGTCGTCCGCAAGTACTGGCTCACCCACGATGTCGCCCGCGCGCTCGCGCTCGCCCGCATGGTCGGCATCGAGTTCGTGGGCGGCGACCTCCACCGCGAGCAGGTGCGGTGGGAGGGCGGCGGCGAGGTGTTCGTGAACCGCGGGAAGACGGCGTGGCAGTTGAAGGGCCACGTTCTGCCCCCGTTCGGGTTCTATGCCCGGATCCCGTCGCCGGGCGGACGCGTGGAGGCCGGGATCGAGCGGAAGGGCAGCATCGTCACCGAATGGTCGCACGGCCCTTCCGGTGTCTACCTCAATCCGCGCGGCGGCAAGGCCACGGTCAATGGCGTCACGGCCGCCGGTGCCTGCCGGATCTCGGTCGCGGACGGTGCCGTCACCGTGACCCCGCTTCCCGAGAGCAAGGCCTTCACGGTCTCCCTGAAGTGGAAGGACCTGCCGTGGAAGCTCCCTGATCCCTCGACGGTCGACGCGCTCTCCGAGGACGGCTCGGTCCTGCGTTCCGCACCGGTCAAGCTCCAGAATGGCTCGGTCATCCTGGCCTGCGACCCCCGCGTCTTCTCCTACCGCCTGCGGTAGGGGCGGTCAGAATCTTTCGATCTTGACCGCCGGGTTCAGTGCTTTGAGCCGCTCGACCAACTCATCCCGGCCCTTCAGCAGATGTTCAATGGGAAACGTGCGCCGTCCACAAGTGATGAAGAGCTCCGCGTCCTTGGCCAACACACCCGAGACGGCAACCAGCTGATCCGGCCGCACTCGCACTGACCCCACCGGGCGGTGGAAGACAATGGTGCCGTCCGTCTCGATCGTGACCCCAGACACGAATGCGAGCCGGAGGTACTCCAGGGGGATTCCCACAACGAAGACGAAGATGGCCACGGCCAGCTTTATCGGATACCTGTCAATCTGTGCAAAGGGACTCCAGAAGAACGGAAGGATCACTACAATGACGAGATAGGAGACGGCCACAAAGCCTTCGGTCCAATAGCGAATCCGCAGATAGCGGGCTGGCAATCGCCACGTGGCCACATCAGGCATCATCCACCTCCCCGCGTCTTCTAGCAGTTCGTGATCTTCACGGACGGCTGAAGTGCCTTGAGAATCCAGAGGAACTCGTACCGGCCGTCCATGACCAAGGGAAAGTAGTAGGTCCGCCCACCGCATCGCATCCGGGGCCATCCGCCAAATGAGCTAGTCTCTATTGATCTGACGGACTGCAGTTCGAAGCGTCGCTCAGTCAGCCGCGTCCGCACAATCAGCGTCCGATCGTCCTGAAGCGCGAGCTCAAGTATGAGCCGTCCGGCAGCCACATAGCATGCCGCCAGTACCAACAGCAGGGACCCAACCAGCAGGACGTATGCAAACAGGGTCCCCGTTCTCGTGGCGACTAATACTGCCACTGCCACCAGCGAGTACACGACGAACAGCGCGCCCATAGTTGCCATTAGCCAGATGAAACCCTTTGCCGCCTTGTAGTGACGCGGGAACTCGAAGGTGTCCGCCCCATCCATGTCGCCTCGATTCTAGCCCAACCAAGGCGTACCGGTGCCCCCGATGAATGCGGTTCAAGCAGAATCGCTGGCAGACGGCGGTCGGACGAGCCTTGATTACCACGGTTGTGCAGGCCTAAATTGAGAGTGATGGAATACACGGTGGTCGTCCACAAGAGCAGGTACGGCTATGACGTCCACTGCCCCGCGCTGCCCGGCTGCCACAGCCAGGGCGAGACGCAGGCCGAGGCGGTCGAGAACATCAAGGATGCCATCGCTACTTACCTCGAGATGCTGCGCAAGGAGACCAGGGGCACCAAGACCGTGAAGGTGACCGTCCCCGCCTAGCGACCGTGCTGTTCACAGACTTGTCGTCCGACCGACTGATCCGAGCGCTGAAGAAGGCTGGCTTCGAGGTCATCACGGAGGGCAAGCACACGGGCATGTCGAACGGTACCTACCGGGTCACGATACCCCGGCACAAGCGGCTCAACCCGTACACGGTCCAGGGAATCATCAAGGACGCGAACCTCACGGAAGAGCAGTTCAGGGAACTGCTCTGACCGATGGCTCCGGAAGGATCGTTCCGCGAGAAGCGCGCTCTTGGCCGCACGGGGCTCATGGTGTCCCGGCTCGGCGTGGCATCCGGCTACCGGATCGGCGCGGCGCCGCTGGAGAAGGCGTTCCACGAGCACGGGATCAATCTCTTCTACTGGGGCACATTCCGCACCGCCGGCATGGCCGAGGCGATTCGGAACATCGCCAAGACCGACCGGGCGAAGCTCGTGGTCATGCTCCAGACCTACGACCACCCCGGGTGGTGGGTGCGCCGGTCGGTCGAGAAGGGGCTCCGGGTGCTGGGGCTGGACTCGGTCGAGATCCTGCTGCTGGGCTGGGTCAACGGGTACCCTTCACGCAAGCTCGTGGACGCGTGCCTCAAGCTCCAGCAGGAGGGCAAGGTCCGCCACCTTGCGGTCTCCGGCCACGACCGCCCGTTTCACGGGACGCTGGCCGGAAAGACGGACACCCCGTTCGCCGCCCAGATGCTCCGGTACAACGCCGCCCACCGCGGCGCCGAGCAGGAGGTCTTCCCGTTGGTCCCCGCCGCGAACGCGCCGGGGATCATCGCCTACACCGCGACGTCCTGGGGCCAGCTCTTGAAGCCTGGGAACATGCCGGCCGGCGAGCCGCCGATGACGGCCGCCGAATGCTACCGGTTCGCGCTCTCGAACCCGAAGGTGGATGTCTGCATGACCGGCCCGGCGAATGCCGACCAGCTCGCCCACGCGATCACGGCGCTGGATTTGGGGCCGCTCTCACCCGCCGAGATGGACCGTGCCCGCCGCCTCGGCGACTTCGTCCACCGCCGGAAGGGGTGGGTCTTCTGACTGCGGGCGTGGCAGACCGCAGCTATTGTCGTTGCCCGGCATCGGCGTACCTTCGCCCGCCGGTGCCAGCGAGCCTTCCGAGCCGTCTTCTTCCCACCGAATAGCCGCAGGACCGAACTTCCCGGGTCACGCTACGCAAAGAAGACGAGGAACGACTGGTGTCGTGCTGGATTCACGCCGCAGGCGCGGGGCCGCGGGATACAAACGATCCCAACGAGGAATCCAAGAACAAGACACGATAGATACAAACCGACGCCTATGCTGACAGGTTGATAGACAAGCTCTATCGCCCAGATGCCTGCGGGAACGCGCAAAGACAATAGGCTCTGCGATCCTACGTCGAGGAGAACGCCTGTGGGCTTGCTTGTCACCCTCCATCCGCGGATGCCAGCAGTGCTAACCACGAGCCTCCCCGGTTCGAGGTTGGCCGCCAATATGCGCAGATTCCCAGTCGTTCCAACTTCCTCGACACTCATGTGCCTGATGGCCCTCGACGGCTCAAACCACGCTCGGCCTCGCTTGCATCTCCTCTCGTAGATTCCTGTGAGTTCTCCGCCAACCCGCACGAGGCCACGGAGCCTATCCTCCGAAACAACCAACCGGACTCCCAATTCGTCCAGAGCCTCGCTGGTGCGCGGGCTGGCTATCCCCCCAGAGTACCCCAGGCGTTGCAGGTTCTCTGCCATTCCTGCCGGAATGAGCGGGTTGTCGATCCCGGCGTCTGGAACCCCACTCAGGGCGGGGATGTTCGGTTGAAGGAGAGAACGCACATTGCTCGCAGCTTGATCGTACCCTCTTCCGCACACGCTGATCGTGCCCCGATAGTTCGGAGGATCCGGTATGGGCAGGAAGATTATATTGGAGGGCACGTCAAGCTTTGGGATTCCCCACGATGGCAAGCTGTGGGCGTACGGCCCTATCTTGGCCGCGACCGGGGGCGTGCCAGCAGCCTTCTCAAGCCAGCCAAGCCCATCTTGCGAAATCCTATCGCCAGAAGAAATATACCCAAGAGCGTCACCAACCGCCCGCCGATGTAGACACCACGGCGACCAGCCGCCAGTGATTCCCAAGCAAGTGCGTTCAGGCCGTTCAGGGCGAACACTCCCAACCCGATCGCCAAGACTCGCCAGATCCTCATGCCAAGGAACACGAGGGCGGTGACGATGACCACGATGGTGGACCATCCGGAGAGGTACACACGCCCACCATCAAATGGTCCCCAAACCGCATCGGCCGCATTGATCAGGCGACCGATAATCAGACAGCAGATGAGCGCGACGGCAAACCTGCCCCATGAAGTCCTCTTCAGCATCATCTCCTCCTATGGTGTAGACAGCATGAGTCTTGTCAAGTCCCCGGGAAAGCCTTGCCTGTCAATCTCCGCAGGCCACGGGGGAACCGAGCTCCCCGTATGTGCCGCACGATCCTACAAGACCGCGACGGCGAGGAAGTAGAGGAGCGGACCGGTAAAGAGGAAGCTGTCGAGCTTGTCGAGGAGACCGCCGTGACCGGGCAGGAACGCGCCCGAATCCTTGACGCCTGCCGCCCGCTTGAGCATGGACTCGGCGAGATCGCCGAGCTGGGCCATCACGCACCCGACGGGCACGAGCCACCAGAGCGCGCGCAACTCGAGCGGGACCGGCAGGAGATGCGGCCCCGTGACCGGCGGCAGGAAGTGCCGGAGCGCGACCAGGATCACGAGCGTGGTCCCGATCCCGCCCCAGAGCCCGGCCCAAGTCTTCTTCGGCGAGACCGAGGGCCAGAGCTTGGGGCCGCCGACCGAGACGCCCCAGAAGTAGGCGGCGGTGTCGTAGGTCCAGGTCAGGACGAAGAGCAGGAAGACCCACTGCGCGCCCTCGGGCAGGACCCGAAGCCGCGTCACGAAGCTCGCGAGCCAGCCCGCGTAGAGGGCGGCGAAGAGCGTGACCGCGACGGAAGGGACGTTGTCCTTCCGCATCCCGCGGCAGAGCATCGCGAGCAGGAGCGCGAGGAGGAGGACCGTGACCAGGAACACGGGTGCCGCCAGGATCGCCGCCGACCCGCCCAGGCTCCACTCCCCGAACGCGGCCGCGTGGAACGCGACGGCGGCGATATACCCGACCGGCTCGAACGGCCGGAACCCGAGCTTGCGGAGCATGCCGAAGACCTCGCGCAATCCCTGGAGGCTCACGAGCAGGATCAGGAGACCGAAGGGCACGGCCGTGGGCAGGAACAGGAGCCACGCCAGGAGCGGGACCGCGATGACGGCCACGACCGCGCGGCGCGGAAGGTCGCTCACGCGGCCGCCTCAACACCGCCGTACCGGCGCTGGCGCCGGGCGAACGCGCGCAGGGCGGCCTCGAGATGCCGCCGCCGGAAGTCGGGCCACAGCACGGGCGTGAACCAGAGCTCGGCGTACGCGGACTGCCAGAGGAGGAAATCCGACAGCCGCATCTCGCCGCTGGTCCGGATCACGAGGTCGGGATCCGGGAGGAACGACGTGGACAGGTACCGGCGGAAGTCGTCGCGATGCCGGCTGGTGCCTCGGCCACAACGAAGGTCAGCCGCGAGCCGCCGGGCCCCGTCCAGGATCTCCTGCCGGGCGCTGTAGTTCAGCGCCAGCGTGAGCGTGAGGCCCCGGTGCGAGGCGGTTTCGCGCATGACCCGGCGCAGGGCGGCCCGGGCCGAAGCCGGCAGGGCTTCCGGGTGCCCGACCGTGCGCAGGCGCACCTGGTGGCGGCGCATGGTCGGGAGCTCGAGCCGCAGGAACCGGACCAGGATGCCCATGAGGGCGCGGACCTCGGCGGACGGCCGCTTCCAGTTGTCGGCGGAGAAGGCGTAGAGGGTGAGGGCCTCGATCCCGAGCTCGGCGCACGCGGTCGTGATCTCGCGGACGGTCCTGACCCCCGCGTGGTGCCCGGCGATGCGGGGCAGGCCCCGGACCCTTGCCCAGCGCCCGTTCCCGTCCATGATGATCGCGACATGCCGGGGCAGGCGGCCGCCGGCCGCCGGATCAGACGGTGGTAATTTCGGTTTCTTTCCTGGCGAGCGTCTCATCAATCTTCGCGATGTACTGATCCGTCAGCTTCTGGACCTGGCCGGTCAGCCGCTTGTGCTCGTCCTCCGAGATCGTCTTCCCGTCCTTGGCGGCCTTGAGCTTGTTGTTCGTCTCCTGCCGGACGTTCCGGATGGCCACCCGGCCCTCCTCGGCCGTCTTCTTCGCGAGCTTGACGAGCTCGAGCCGTCGGTCCTGGGTGAGGGGCGGGATGTTGAGCCGTATGACGTCGCCCTGCCGCTGGGGCGCGAGCTTGAGGTCGGACGTCGCGAAGGCCTTCTCGATGGGCTGGATCGCGTTCTTGTCCCACGGCCTGATCTCGATCGTCTTCGCGTCCGGCACCCCGATGTTCGCGAGCTGTTTGAGCGGCGTCGACTGGCCGTAGTAGTCCACGCGCAGGTGCTCGACCAGCCCCGGGCTCGCCCGGCCGGTCCGGAGTCCCCCGAGGTCGTTCTGTAGCACCCCGAAGGTCTTCTTCATCTTCTCTTCGCCTTCATGTAGGATCGCATCGCCTCCCGCCACGGTTCAGCCTCCCGTCACTAGCGTCCCGACCGCCTCCCCCTTCGCGGCCCGGACGATGTTGCCGGGCACGTTCAGGTTGAAGACCACGATCGGGATGTGATGTTCCGCGCACATGGTGAACGCCGTCGCATCCATGACCTTGAGGCGCTTAGAGATCGCCTCCTCGAACGTAAGCCGCTCGTACCGCTTCGCCTTCCGGTCCTTCTCGGGGTCCCGGTCGTACACCCCGTCCACGCGCGTCGCCTTGAGCACCACCTGGGCGTTGATCTCGGTCGCGCGCAGGGCGGCCGCCGTGTCCGTCGAGAAGTACGGGTTCCCGGTGCCCCCGGCGAATATCACGACCCGGCGCTTCTCGAGGTGCCGCATGGCGCGCCGCCGGATGTAGGGCTCCGCCACCTTCGCCATCTCGATCGCGGTCTGGACGCGCACGGGCACGCCCTTCTTCTCGATCGCGTCCTGCATGGCCACGGAGTTGATGACGGTGGCCAGCATGCCCATGTAGTCGGCGGCCACCCGGTCGATCGTGCCGCCCGAGGCGCCGCGGAAGATGTTACCCCCGCCGATCACGATCCCAACGTCGATGCCCGCGCGGTGAATCTCCGTGATCTCCCCCGCGATCCGCTCGAGGACGGCCGCCGACAGCCCGTAGCCGTGCTCGCCCCCGGCCAGGGACTCGCCCGAGAGCTTGAGGACGACCCGCGAGTACGGGGTGCCCTTAGGCCGCCTGCTCATCGCCCTCTCCCAGCTTGAAAACGACGAACCGCTTGACCCGGATCCGCTCGCCGAACTTGGCGACCTTGTCCGTGATCAGGCTCGACACGAGCACGGCCGCGTCGCGGATGTAGGGCTGTTCCAGCAGGCAGACCTGAGACAGGAGCTGGTCCACCTTCTCCTGCACGTAAGCCTCCGCGGGCTTGCCCAGCTCGGAGGCCTGCTTCGTGTACTCGGCCTTCTGGGCTTCCAGGTACGCCGCGGGCACGTCTTCCTTGCTCACCCACTTCGGGCTCGTGGCCGCGACCTGCATCGAGAGCTCCTTCGCGAGGGCGATGAACTCCTCGTTCCGGGCCACGAAGTCGGTCTCGCAGTTCACCTCGACGAGGCTCCCGAGCTTGCCCCCGTGGTGGACGTAGGCCATGATCGAGCCTTCCTGCGCCCGCCGGTTCTCCTTGGTGAGTGCCTTGGCCGCTCCCCGCTCGCGCAGGAGCAGGGCCGCGCGCTCGAGGTCCCCGGAGGTCTCCTCGAGCGCCTTCCGGCAGTCCATGATCCCGGCGCCCGTCGATTCCCTCAGCTTCTTGATCGAGTCGGTTGCGACGGCCATGCGGTTACGCCCCCCCGCCTGCGGACGCAGGTGGCGTGGTTTCGCCGGACGGCGAAACCGCGGGTGAATCGCCTGCGGACGCAGGCGCATCCGCAGGCGCAGGCGCGGGCGCCGCCACCTCGACGACGACCTCTTCCTTCGCGCCGCGCACCTGGAACTCGCCCTTGATCGCCTGCTCGAAGAGCTTGAGGTCTTCCTCCTCGCCCTCGAGCTCGGCCTCGATCTTCAGCGCGTGCGCCGCGGCCGCGACCTGCTCCGCGAGCTGGGCCTCGGTAGCCGGCGCCATCTCGGACGCTTCGGCGCCCATGGGCGCTCCGCCCTTGGCCGCCCACTCGACCTGGCCCTCGAGCACCGCGTCGGCGATGAAGCTCGTCACGAGCTTGATCGACCGGATCGCGTCGTCGTTCCCCGGGACCGCGAGGTCGACCTCGTCCGGGTTGCAGTTCGTGTCCACGATCGCGACGACCTTGATCCCGAGCCGGCGCGCCTCCTGAAGCGCGATGTGCTCCTTCTTGAGGTCGATGATGAAGAGCATCTCGGGCACCTTGGGCAGGTCCTGGATTCCCGAGAACGCCTCCTTCAGCTTCGCCCAGCGGCGGCGGTGGGAGGCCTCTTCCTTGCGCGGCAGCTGGGCCAGGAGCCCCTCGGCGTCGAGCTGTTCGTACTCGCGCATCTTGGCGAGGTTCTTGCGGATCGTGGTGAAGTTCGTGAGCGTCCCGCCGACCCACCGGTTCGTGCACGAGAACATCTTGCACCGGGCCGTCTCGTCGAGCACGACCTGCTGGGCCTGCTTCTTGGTGCCGACGAACAGGACGATGCCGCCATCGGCGGCCGCGTCCTTCACGGCGAGATACGCCTCCTTGAGGAGACGGATCGTCTTCTGCAGGTCGATGATGTGGATGCCGTTGCGGGTGCCGAAGATATACTTGCGCATCTTCGGGTGCCAGCGGTGCACCTGATGTCCGAAGTGCATGCCGGCCTCGAGCAACTGCTTCATGGTCACTGACGTCATGCTGGAAATCCTCTCCGGGTTATCCCTCCGCCCGCCCGGTCAGCCACCCCTTTTCTCGGGGACCCTAAGCCGCCGTGTTGATTCGGCGGGCGTGTGTAATGGGTCCTTGGACTATAGCATCCGGCCCGGCCCCGGACAAGAAGCCCTTCAGGCGCCGTAGAGATCGGACCAGATGTCGTTGGCGACCAGCATCCCCAAGCGCGTGAGCCGGAGCCGTCCCCCAGCCCGCTCTAACCGGCCCGCCGTGAGATGGGGCGACAGAACCGCGTCGAGTTTCACGAGCGCGGCGGCGCCCCAGCGCGACTCGAACGCGGCCAAGTCGCAGCCCTCGAGAAGACGAAGATTCAGAACCATCGACTCGGCCGCACGACGATCCGGCGGCAGGACGTCCGTCTCCGCGGGCGGGAATCCGGCGGCGCGGCCCGCGAGCCAGCGATCGACGTCGCGCGGGTTCCCGGACCTTGACGCCCCGCGCGCCGACCACGCGGCGGGGCCGAACCCGAGCCACTCGCCGTCGCGCCAGTAAACGAGATTGTGCCGGCACTCGGCCCCGGGACGGGCGTAGTTCGAGATTTCGTAATGAGCAAGGCCGGCGCGCGCGGTCTCGTCCCGGACGATATCCCACATCGCCAGGACCGCGTCCTCGTCCGGCAGGGCGTGCGGCGCGGCGGCGAACGGCGTCCCGGCCTCGACCGTGAACTCATAGGCCGAGAGATGCTCGATCGGCCAACCCAGGACTTCGCGCAGGTCGGCCCGCCAGCCTTCCGGCGTCTGGCCCGGGAGCCCGAACATGAGATCGGCGCCAATCCTCGTGAACCCGGCGGCCCTAGCTTCCCGGGCCGCAGCCCGGGCCCGGGCCGCGTCGTGGATCCGGCCCAGCTCTTTCAGGATCGCGTCGTCCAGCGACTGGACCCCGAGGCTGATCCGGTTGACCCCCGCGTCCCGCCAGCCCCGAAGCGTCGCTTCGGTCACGGTCTCGGGATTGGCCTCCATCGAGACCTCGGCGGCGGGAGCGAGGGAGAAACCGGTCCGGAGCGCGGCCAGGATGCGGCCCATCTGCGTGGGGAGGAGCAGGGAGGGCGTCCCGCCCCCGAAGAAGACGGTCGCCGCCGGCTCCCCCGCGGCCTTCGCCGCTATCTCGGCGCAGACGGCGTCCACGTATTCCTCCACGCGGGAGGGCGACGCGGCGGGAAGGGAGTAGAAGTCGCAGTACGCGCACTTGCGCGCGCAGAACGGGACGTGGACGTACAGCCCCAGGCTCACCGGACGATCCGGAGCATCCTCCCCCAGCGGATCTTGTGGATGAGGTCGTATATCGGGATCTCGGGGTTCGAGTCCCACGACCAGTAGATGATCATGGCCTTGCCCTTGAGGTCCGGCAGCTCGGCGTAGCCCCAGAACCTGGAGTCGTCGCTGAAGTCCCGGTTGTCCCCCATCATGAAGTACTTCCCCGGCGGCACCGTGATCTTCCGCATCGTGTCCCGGCCCGCCGGCGCGAGCCCGAGCACGCGCTTGTCCTTGTGGATGGCGTAGGGCTCGACCAGGAGCTGGCCGTTCACGTACACCTTCTGGGCCCGGATCTCGATCGTGTCCCCGGGGGTCCCGACCACGCGCTTGATGAAGTCCGTGTCCCGGCGCTGGGGCGGGATGAAGACGACGATGTCCCCGCGGCGGGGCTTGCGGAGGGCGAGCGGCCGCGTCTTCATCCCCGGCACCCGCCAGCCGTACAGGAACCGGTTCACGAACAGGTGGTCCCCGATCTGAAGCGTGTCCTCCATGGACGACGACGGAATCTTGAACGGCTCGATGACCAGGGTCCGGATGAAGAGGGCGATGACGAGGGCGGAGAGGAAGACGTCCACGTAGCCCAGCGACCAGGCCATGAGCCGCTTGAGCCACTCCACGCGGTTCACGCGCATGAGGACGCGGAGCGCCACGGCCGCCACCCCGAGCACGACCGTGATCGTCAGAAGCCACTCGTTGATGTTGTCGAACATGGGTTCCTTATCGTACCTAAATCTTCAGGACCGCGAGGAAGGCTTCCTGCGGGATCGAGACGCGGCCGATCGACTTCATCCGCTTCTTGCCCTCCTTCTGCTTCTCAAGGAGCTTGCGCTTCCGGGTGACGTCGCCGCCGTAGCACTTGGCCAGGACGTTCTTGCGCATCGCCGGAATGCTCTCGCGCGCTATGACGCGGCTCCCGACGGCGGCCTGGACGGCCACCTCAAACATCTGGCGTGGGATGAGCTTCTTGAGCTTCTCGGCCATCTGCGCGCCCTTGTAGTAAGCCTGGTCCTTCGGCACGATCGACGAGAGGGCGTCCACCTGCTCGCCGTTCAGGAGGATGTCCAGCTTCACGAGCTCGGCCGCCCGGTGCCCGCAGGGCTCGTAGTCGAGCGAGGCGTAGCCCTGGGTCACCGACTTCAGGTTGTCGTGGTACTCGAGCAGGATTTCGGCCAGCGGCAGTTCCCACGTCAGGATCGCGCGGGTAGGGTCCAGGTACTCGAGGGTCTTGAAGATCCCGCGCCGGCCCTTGGTGAGGTCCATGACCGCCCCCAGCGTGTCCTTGGGCGTCAGGATCGTCGCCCGGACATAGGGCTCGTCCGAGGCCGCAATGTCGCCCTGGTTCGGCCACGCGGCCGGGTGCGCGATGTCCACGATGACCCCGTCCTTGCGCATCACCTGGTAGGCCACCGACGGCGCCGTCGCCACCAGCGTGAGGTCGTGTTCGCGCTCGAGCCGCTCCTGCACGATCTCGAGATGCAGGAGCCCGAGGAACCCGCACCGGAACCCGAACCCGAGGGCGGGCGACGACTCGGGCAGGAACTGGAGGGCCGCGTCGTTGAGCTTGAGCTTGTTCAGTGCCTCGCGCAGGAGCCCGAACGCCTCGCCGTCCACGGGGTAGAGCGAGCAATACACCATGGGCTTGACGGGCCGGTAGCCGGGAAGCGGCACCGCCGCCCGTGCTGCCACGTGGGTGATCGTATCCCCGACGGGCGCGGACTCGACCGACCGGATGTTGGCGGCGACGTACCCGACCTGTCCTGCAGAAAGAGAATCCACCGGCGACATCTCGGGATGGAAGATCCCGACCTCGATGACCTCGAACCGGTTGCCGGAGATCATGAACTCGATCTGGTCCTTGGCCCGGATCGCGCCGTCCTTGACCCGAATCGTGACGAGCACGCCCCGGTACGGATCGAAGGTCGCGTCGGTCACGAGCGCGCGCAGGGGCGCGGCGGGGTCGCCCGCCGGCGGGGGGACGTCGGAGATGATGCGCTCCAGCACCTGCGCGACGCCCTGGCCGTCCTTGGCCGAGACCCGGATCATGCGGGCGGGATCCGTGGTCTGGAGCAGTTCCGCCACCTGGCGGGCCGTCCGGTCGGGATCCGCGGTCGGCAGGTCGATCTTGTTGATCACGGGGATGAGCGTGAGCCCCTGCGCCCGGGCCAGGGTGGCGTTGGCCACGGTCTGGGCCTCGACGCCCTGGGCCGCGTCCACGACGAGGAGGGCGCCCTCGCAGGCGGCCAGGCTCCGCGAGACCTCGTAGGAGAAGTCCACGTGGCCCGGCGTGTCGATCAGGTTCAGCTCGAAGGCTTCCCCGGCGGCGGACGTGTACGCGAGCCGGACGGCCTTGGCCTTGATCGTGATCCCGCGCTCGCGCTCGAGGTCCATGCGGTCGAGGACCTGCTCCCGCATCGCGCGCGCCGCGACCGTGCCGGTCATCTCGAGCAGGCGGTCGGCGAGCGTGGACTTGCCGTGGTCCACGTGCGCGATGATGCAGAAGTTGCGGATGCGCGGCTGGGGCATTGTCTCATCTTATCGCGCGTGGCCGAGCCCCGTGCGGTAAGATGGCCCATCATGAAGCGTCAACCGGGATGAAAAGGCGTCCCGGCGGTCGTGCGTCCGTCCCGCCCGCGGCGACCCGAGCGCGGCCGCTCTCCCCCGTTTCGCTCGCAGCCGCGCTCTGGGCCGTCATGGCGCTCGCGGCCTGGTTCCGCATGCACCCGCCCGACCCCTTCTCGCACTTCATCCTGGCCGTCACGGTCGCGCCCCTGCTCGACCTCACGTGGCGCGGGCTCATCGCCCCCGTTCCAGACCTCATCCGCGCAGCCGGATGCCTCGCCTTCGAGGTCGCGGGCGCCTTCGGGTTCGGCGCGGTCGCGGCGGGGTGGCTCGGCCTGCCGCGGCGCACGCGGGGCGAGCGGACCTGGGTCGCGCTCCTGCTCGGGCTCGGCGGGTTCGCCTTCGCCTCGTACGGCGCAGGCACCCTCGGGTTCTACTCCGCCGGCTCCCACGCCATCCTCTTGGGTTCCGGGGTCCTCCTCGCTGTCCGGGCCTTAAGCCACGGCCGGCTCGTTGACCCCGCCGGGCCGGCCGGGAAGCTTCCGGCGTGGGTCTGGGCCGGGATCGGGGCGGCCGTCGCGTGCCAGGTCGGCGCCCTCGCCTCCGGGTTCGCGCCGTGCCATATCTCGGACGAGGGTATCTACCACCTCGGCTACCCGCAGTGGTACCTGCACATGGGGAAGGCCGTCGCGTGGCCGCACAACTTCTTCGAGTTCAACCCCCAGGTCGCGAGCATGCTCTACGGACCGCCCCTCGCGTTCGGACTCGTCTTCGGCGTGAAGTGGATCCACTGGGTCGGGGGCCTGCTCGCCGCGGCCGGCGTCTGGTTCCTCCTCCACGACGCCAAGCCCGCCCTGCGCCGGGCCGCCGTGCTCTGCTTCCTCACAATCCCGACCGTGTGGGGATTCACGGGCCGCGGGTTCAACGACGGGTTCCTGCTCGCGTACGCGACGGGGGCCCTGGTCGCCGTCCGGCGCGCAGCAGTCCGTCCCGGCCGGAGCGGCGAAGGCTGGGCCTGGGTCGCGGGCGCCTTCGTAGGGATCGCCGCCGGGATGAAGTACAACGGGCTCTTCCTCTGGGTCCTCCTGTGGGCGGGGCTCTCCCCCCGCCGCGTGGCCGCCGCCACGGCAGGCGCCACCGCCGTCCTGGCGCCGTGGCTCCTCAAGAGCTGGATCATCACGGGCAACCCCGTGTTCCCGTACTTCGCCCGCGTGCTGGGCGGGCTGGACTGGGACGCGCACCTGGCGTGGCGGCTGGCCAAGGAGCAGATGCAGGGCGACTTCTCGGTGTGGCAGAGACTGCGCGACATCCCGATCCAGCTCTGGAACATGCCCGTCCTCGGATCGGGGGCGGGCGCCGACGGAATCCCGGGGCCCCTGCTCGGTCCCGTGGTCGGCCTCGCGCTCGCGGGCGCCACGGGGCACGAGCTCGCCGTGCTCGGCGCCTTCTTCGTCCCCGTCGCCTTCGCCGTCCCGGGCCTGCGGTTCCTGTTCCCCCTGATCCCGTTCGCGCTCGCCATCGCGGCCCGTCGGTTGGGGGAATCCGACCCCGGGCCCCGGACGCGGCGGGCGGCGGCGGCCGGATTCGCGGTCCTGCTCTGGTTCCAGGCCGGGAGCTACTTCCCCGCATTCTGGGGAGTGTTCGACAACCCCCTGCCCGTGATCTTCCGGCAGGTGACGGTGGGCCGCTACCTGGACCGCCGGCTGACCCCCGCCATCTACTACCCGTCGAGCTACTCGCGCATGCTCGAGGCCGTCACGCGGGAGACCCGGCGGGACGGCCGGCTCCTGTTCCTCGGCGGCTACGGGGGTGCCTACTGGATCCCGCGGCCCGCGCTCTTCACCGCGCTCGAGAGCCATCCCTTCCCGGTCCCGGCGGCGCGGGAGGCCGCGACGCCCGACCGGATCCGCGTCCGGTTCCGGCAGTACGGCATCAAGTACGTGCTCGTGAACCGGCTCGAGAACGAGATCTTCTACGACTTCTGGAAGATGTGGGACTGGCACCCCGGCTACGAGGTCTCGCGCTGGATCCTCTTCTGGGACCGGTACGCCGTGCCCGCCTGGCGGTACGACCGGCAGTTCGAGCTGTACCGGATCTCGAACCGGCCGGTCGTCCAGCCCCACCGGCTCACCCCCGGCATCGAGGACGAGGTGGGCAAGCTCCTGGTCTACATGATCCGGCGCAGGGCCTTCACGGAGGCCCTCCCCCTCCTCGAAACCATGCTCACGATCTTCCCCACGAACCCCGTATTCGCCCTGCGGGCGGTGGAACTGGCGGCGCGCCAGGACAAGGTGTTCGACGCCTCGGCCCTGTGCGCGCGGCTCGCCAGGATGGCGCCCGGCTCGGTCGAACTCCTCCGGGGCCGCGCGGCCCTGTGCATCGCCCGGCGCGAGTACGCGGAGGCCGCCCCCCTGCTCCTCGAGATCTGCCGGCGCGACGCCGGGGACGCGCAGGCGTGGCTCGACTACTCCATGCTCTGCGACCAGCTCGACCGGCGCGCCGAGGCGGCCTGGTACAGGCGCATCTCCGACATCGTCAAGGAGTTCCGGGGGGAACGCTGGTAGCCTCCCGCGTCCTCGTCACCCGGCGGCTGCCCGAGCCCGCGCTCGACCGCCTGCGCACGGCCTGCGCCATGGACCTCAACGACCTGGACCGGCCGCTCTCTCGCGCCGAACTGCTCGCCCGCGTGCGCGGCGCTGCCGGCCTGCTCTCCCTCCTCACCGACCGCGTGGACGGCGAGGTCATGGACGCCGCGGGGCCGGGTCTTCGCGTAGTCGCGAACTACGCGGTCGGGTACGACAACGTGGACGTCGCGGCCGCATCCGCGCGCGGGATCCCGGTCACGAACACGCCCGACGTGCTCACGGACGCGACCGCGGACCTCACCTGGGCCCTGATCCTGGCCGCGGTCCGGCGCGTCGCCGAGGGCGACCGGATCATGCGCCGCGGCGCCTTCCCCGGCTGGTCGCCCCTGTACCTGCTCGGCGGCGAGGTGACGGGGGCGACGCTCGGCCTCTTCGGGTTCGGCCGCATCGGCCGCGCCGTCGCGCGCCGGGCCGCGGGCTTCGGCATGCGCGTCATCCGGCACGACCCGCGCTCCGCCGGCGCGGAACCCGGGACGGCCTCCGTTTCCTTCGACGTCCTGCTCGCCGAGTCCGACATCCTCTCGATCCACGCCCCGCTCACGGAGGAGACCCGGCACCGGTTCGGGCTGGCGGAGTTCGGGCGGATGAAGCGGACGGCGGTCCTCGTGAACACCGCCCGCGGGCCCATCGTGCGGGAGCCGGATCTCGTCGTCGCCCTGCGCAACGGGCTCCTCGCGGGCGCCGGGCTCGACGTCTACGAGGACGAGCCCCGGACGGCGCCCGGCCTCGCGGACCTCGACCGCGTCGTCCTCGCGCCGCATCTCGGGAGCGCTACGCTGGAGACTCGGACGCGGATGGCCCACCTGGCCGTCGACAACGTGCTCGCCGCGCTCGCGGGGCGCCGGCCGCCGGCCTGCGTCAACTTAGGAGAGCTGAAAGGATGAACCCGTGGCGACCCACCTGAAACCGAAAGAGGGAAACGGCCTGCGCTGGATCGTGAAGCGCAAGCACCAGGATCTCCTGCTGATGGATTTCGGCCTCGTGAACCTCCGGGCGGGCGAGAGCCTGCGCGACGGCACCAAGGACGAGGAAGCGATCTTCCACCTCTTCGGCGGCACCTGCAGCGTGCACGGCGAGGGCTTCGATTTCAAGAAAGTGGGGGAACGCACCGACGTCTTCGACGGCAAGGCGTCGGCCGTGTACCTCCCGCCGCGCACGCGGTACGTGATCGAGGCGACGACCGACGTGCACGCAGCGCTCGTGAAGGCGCCCGCGGCGGCGGGCGGCCCGCCCCAGGTCGTCCGCCCTCGCGACGTCCGGGTCCGCGAGGTCGGCCGCGACAACTGGGCGCGGCGCGTCCACGACGTCGGCGTCGACAACGTCGAGGCCGCGTGCCTGATCTTCGGCGAGACCTTCAACCCGCCGGGCAACTGGTCGTCGGCACCGCCGCACAAGCACGATGTCGACGCGCCGCCCGAGGAGGCCAAGCTCGAGGAGGTCTACCTCTACCGGATCCGGCCGGTCCAGGGCTTCGGGCTCCAGCGCGTCTACACCGCGGACGGCTACAACCAGGTCTTCGTGGTCGAGGACGGCGACGTCGTGACCCTGCCGCGCGGCTTCCACCCCGTCGTCGCCGCGCCCGGCTACGAGCTCTACTACTTCTGGGTGCTGGCCGCCTTCCGCGACCGCAAGCTTGTACCGCGGGACGATCCCCGCCACGCGTGGATCACCTCGCAGCGCTGACCCGGACTTGGGGCATGAACCGGGCCCGGCTCCTCCCGGCACTCGGCGCATGCTGGGGCGTCCTCGTCGTCGTCAACTACGCGGCGAGCCACCCGCTAGCCGCCGGCGAGTACGTCCGGCTCGTGGGCGCCCCCCTCGTCTCGCTCGACGTGAAGACGCTTCCCGCCGCGGCCGGCCGGGCGGCGGCGGCCGCCGGTTTCCTCCTCGTCGTGCTCGGCGCGGCGGCCTGGAGCGGCGGCCGGGTCCTGGGCTGGACCGCACGTGTCGCCGCAGGCGACTCGTGGGTGTTCAGTCCCCTCCTCGGACTGGGGGCCATCGCCGCAGCCGCGCTCGGAACCGGGCTCGTCGGCCTGCTGAACCCCTGGCTCTATGCGATCCTGCTCGTGCCCCCGGCGCTCCTGGCTCTGCGCCGCTGGCGCCGGGCATTCGCCGCCGCAAGACTCGGGGTTCCGCCGGACGGCGAGACTCCGGGCGTGCCGAAAGCCCTTCTGGCAGTAGCGGTCGCAGGCGCAGTCCTCGTCCAGGCCGCCTCCCTCGTGTCCGGGCTGACCCCGCCGCATATCTCGGACGAGCTGGTCGTCCACCTCGGGCTCGCCCGATGGTACCTGCGCCACCACGCGATCGTGCCCGAGCCCGGGAACGTCTTCGCCGCGTTTCCTCATATGGATTGCCTCCTGTATGCCGCGGGGGAGGCCGCCGGCCTGGGCGGGGGGGTCAAGTGGCTGCACTGGGCCGCCGGCTGGCTGGCCCTGGCCGGGTTCGCGCGCCTGATCGAGGGAGCCGCGCCCGGGCTCCGCCGGCTCGCGCTCCTGGCCGCCGCGACGATGCCGATCATCTGGACGTTCGCGGGCCGTGCGTTCAGCGACCTCTTCCTCGTCGCGTGCGGCGCCGCCGCCGTGCTTGCCGCGCGCCGGCGCCGCGCCGTCCTCGCCGGGCTGATCGTGGGGCTAGCGGGCGCGTGCAAGTACACGGGGTTGCTGATCGCGCTCCTCGTCCTCCCGCTCCTGCCGGGGCGCGGCCTCCTGCCCGCCGCCGCCGCGGCGGCCGCGGTGGCCGGCCCCTGGCTCGCGCGCAACGCGTGCCTCTTCGGCGACCCCGTCCACCCGTTCCTGTGGGGGGTCTTCCGGGATTCCGGCTGGGACGAGGCGCTCGCCCGGCGTTTCCGGCACGAGGGCTGGCAGGGCGAGTTCTCGTTCCGCGATCTTGTGGCCCGCGTTCCCGCGCTCCCGTGGCTCCTGCCCGTTCGCGGACTGGGCGCGGGCGTGGACGGATCGACCGGGATCCTGCTCGCGCTCGGGATCCCCCTCTTGCTCACCGCCTGCCGCCCGCGCGAGGCCGTCGGGCTCCTCGCCTTCGCGCTCCCGAACGCCGTGAGCGCCGCCGGCATCCGGTTCCTGCTCCCCGCGCTCCCGCTGGCCGGCGCCGTCATCGTCCGGGGCGCGGACCGGGTGCCGGCCGGCCCCGGGGTCCGTCGCGCCGCCCTGGCCGTCGGGGCCCTGCTCGTGGCGTGGCAGGCGGCCGAGTTCGTACCGGGCACGTGGCGCGGGTACGACGAGCCCCTCCCCGTCGTGCTGGGCACCGAGCGCGATGACAGGTACCTGGACCGCATGCGCTACCCCCGCGTCTACTACCCGTTCCCCGCGACGTGGCCCGACCGCGCGGCCGCCGAGCGCACGCCTCCCGACGCCCGGATCCTCTTCATCGGCGGGTTCGGCGGCGCCTACGGCGTCCCGCGGTGGTGCGTCTTCACCCCCCTCCAGGGGCGGCCCATCCCCGTCGGGATCACTCGCGAAGCGCGGGACGCGGGCGAGATCGCGAAGCGGTTCCGCCAGCTTGGGCTAACGCACGTGCTCGTGAACCGGTGGCTGGGCGAGGTCTACCTCGACTACTGGCGGTTCTGGGACTGGGGGCCGCCGGGCACCGTGGACCGCTGGATCGCGTTCTGGGACCGGCACGCGATCCCGGTCGCCGCGCACGGCCGGCATCTCGAGCTCTTCGCGCTCTCGCGCGAGCCGCGCCGCGGGCCACACCGGCTCACCCCCGGCTTCGAGTCCGAGGTCGTACGCCTGGGAGTGGTCCTCCTGAACCGCCGGCGGCCGGACGACGCCGCCCGGCTCCTGGCCGACGTGGCTCCGACCTTCCCCGGGAACGCCGAGCTCTGGATGGCGCTCGGGATGGCCCGCGCCGCCCAGGGACGGATGGCGGACGCGCGCGAATGCGCCCGCCGTGCCGCCGCCCTCGCCCCGGGCTCCCCCGCCGACCTCCGAGTCCGCGCCGCGCTCGCGGCCGCCGACGGCCGGCTCCGGGAAGCCGCCCGCCTGCTCGCGCCGGCCGCCCTCCGGCTCGACGACGACCCCTACGCGTGGCTGGACCTCTCGATCCTCGGCTGGCGGCTCCGCGACCCCGCCCTCGTGAGGTGGGCCGAGCACGAATACCGGCGGACCCGGGACTACGTGAACGTCCGGTAGCCACCACAATCGCGGAGCCGGGCCGGTTATCGCCGTGCCTCCCGCGCGGAAAGCACGAGCCATCAATGCGCCCCGCATGGGGGTCCTTTGACCCTGCGACGGGCCGGCGGCCACGGATGGTGGAGGACGGCTTTACCCCCGCCGGATGCGGTGACGGGGTTCTGACACCGGCCGAGCACGGAGTTTCCGCGGACGCGGAAACTCCGTGGGCCGTCCTCGGCCCGACGGAGGGGACCGAATTCGCTTGACATCCTCCCGCGCGGCGCGTATACGAGGAATTACAGGCGATCCCCAAAGCCTAGAGAGCGATTTCCCCGGATGGGGAAAAGGGGCATCGCCTGAATTTTTTATATGCGACACTAGGTCCCGTGCCTACCCGGTCCGTTCGCGCGATCGTGCTCGACCTCGACGGAGTCGTCTACCTCGAGAACGTCCTTCTCCCCGGCGTCGCGAACGCGATCCGGGACCTGCGGGCCCGCGGGATCAAGGTGCTCTTCGTCACGAACGGCGCGACGCGCTCACGGCGCGAATTCGGCCTCCACCTCACGCGGCTCGGCATCCCGTGCCGGACGGCCGAGATCATGAACGTCTCGCACGGCTCCGTGCTCTGGGTCTCGCGGAACATCCCCCGCGGGTCGCGCATCTTCGTCTTCGGCGGGAAGGGATTGTCGGGGGAACTGCGGGCCGCCGGCTACCGGCCCGTCTGGCTCCACACGCGCGCGGCGTGGGAGCGGTTCCGTACGGCGCCGCCGCGCATCCGCGCCGTCGTGGTGGCCATGGACCACGAGCTCACGTACTGGAGCCTGTGCGCCGCGTTCCTCGCGCTCCAGCGCGGGGCGCGCCTGGTCGCGGGCAACTTCGACTCGAGCTACCCGGCGCGCGGGATGCTCCTGCCGGGATCAGGTTCGCTCGTCCGGCTTCTCGAGTACGCGTCGGGCGCCACGCCGGTGCTGATCGGCAAGCCGTCCGCGCTCCTGTTCCGGCTGGTCCTGGGCGAGCACGGCATCAACCCGCGCGACGCCCTCGTCGTGGGCGACCGGCTCGACATCGACGTGGTGGCCGGCCGCGCGATCGGCGCGCGGACGGCCCTCGTGCTCACGGGCGTGGATACGCGGGCGGACGTCCGGCGCAAGCGCATCCGGCCGGACTTCGTCGCCGCCGACCTCCCCGCGCTCGCCCGCCTTCCCGCCCTGGCCGGCCGGTGATCTCCCTAGGGCAGGTTCCTGTGCGCGCCGTTGCAGAAGGGCGGCGTGCCCGTCCGCTTACACCCGCACATGGCGACGGTCTTCTTCTGCGTCAGCGTGAACGCCATCGGGGTGAAGGCCGTCCCCTTGTGGGCTCCATTGCAGAACGGCTGGGTCGTGCTCCGGCCGCACCGGCACCAATGATGCTCGCCGGGCTCGAGCTCAAGGACGTAGGGAGCCTTCTGCGGAATGCCTGCCTCGTCGGGTTTCAGGTTGTCTGCCATGGTACGGATTGTAGCGCGGGCCGGCGCGGCGGGATTCCCGCATGACCCTCCACCCCTGGCTTGCCGCCGGGCTCTCGATCCTGCTTCCCGGGCTGGGCCAGGTTGCAGCCGGAAGGCCCTTCCGGGGGCTCGTGTGGTTCCTCGCCGCCGTCGGGTCGCTCGGCGGATTCCTGTGGTGGATCCTGGATCCGGTCCGGGCAAACGTCGTCGAGGCGGGAGGATGGCTCGCCGCCCTCGGGGCCGCCGAGTTCGGAAGCTGGGCGGATGCCTACTGGGTGGCGCGTTCCGCCGCCGGGCCGCCCTCTCCGCGGTCGCCGGAGGGCGCCGTCGCGCTTTCCCTGTTCTTCCCCGGAGTCGGCCACACGTACCTGTGGGCCCGGCGCTGGTGGCTCTGGCCCCCCCTGGCCCTCGTCTGCTGTCTCCCCGGACTGCTCCTGACCGCAGTCCTGGCGCTGGAGGAACCCCCGTTCCCGGGGTGGCCCGGCTGGCTCCTGCACTGGCCCGGCTGGGCCGCCTTCCTGGCTTCCGCCGGCCTCTCGTCCGCCTTCGCCGCCCACGCTTGGCGGATCGGCCGGATCCGCGCGGGCCAGCCTCCCCGGTGGCCGGGACTGGGGAAACCGTGGCTGATCCTGGGTTTCGCGATCTGGGCCGCCGCCGAGCTTCCGTGGGAGGGCTGGCTCAAGGACCACCTCATCCGGTCGTTCCGGATCCCGTCGGCGTCCATGGAGCCCACGCTCCAGGAGGGCGACCGGCTCTGGGCCCGGCGCACGGTCACGCTCGCCCGCGGCGACGTCGTCGTCTTCCGCCCCCCGGACCGGCCCCAGGAAGACTACATCAAGCGCGTGATCGGACTGCCCGGCGAGCGGATCGAGATCCGGCGCCAGCGCGTCTTCGTCGACGGGAAGCCCCTGGACGACCCCTGGGGGGTCCACCGGGACGCCGGCCGCCGCCAGCCCGGCCGGGACGATGTTCCTCCGCTCACGGTCCCGGAGCGCTGCTATTTCGTCATGGGCGACAACCGGGAGAACAGCCGCGACTCCCGCTACTTCGGGTTCGTGCCCGTCGAGCTCGTCTACGGCCGCGCCTACAAGCTTTACTGGCCCAGGCACCGGAGCGGACCGCTGAAGTAGCCCCACCGCTGGTGCCTCCGGTGCCGCCACCGCCCATAACCGGCTCAGACGACCCGTCTTTGTCTTGACACCGGGGATATACGGCCGTATAGTTATACGCATGACTAGACCGGCGGGCGACGCGGACCGGCGGCTCATCCAGGCCGCGCTCGCGCTCATTCCCGAGACCGGACTCTCGGAGCTCTCGGTCCGGCGCGTGGCGGCCCGGGCCAAGGTCAACCTCGGGATGTTCCACTACCACTTCGGGACCAAGCAGAAGTTCAGCCGCCGCCTCCTCGAGGAGCTCTACGAGACCTTCTTCATCCGGCTCACCGGGGCCGTCGAGCACGCGGGCGGCGCCTCGCCCCGCGACCGCCTGCGCGGCGCCATCCTCGCCGCCGCCCGGTTCGTGCGCGAGCACCGTCCCCTCCTGCTCGCCCTGGTCCGCGACCTCCTGGCCGGGAACGAGGAGGTGATCGCCTTCGCCCGCGCGAACTTCCCGCGGCACATCGTCCTGCTCGTCCGGCTCGTCCGCGACGCCCAGCGCGCGGGCCAGCTCCGCCGGATGCCCCTGCCCAAGATTCTGCCCCTCCTGTTCGTTAACGCATTCGGCCCCATCATGGCCGAGTCCGTGATCCTGCGCATCCTGCCCGCGGGGTTCCGCGAACTGCCCCGGCACCTCCTCGGCCCGTTCCTGTCGAGCGACGGCGCGATCGAGGAGCGCGTGGACTTCATGCTCGCCGCCCTCGGACCGGAACGGGGGAACCCGTGACCGCCGCGCTCCTCGTCCTCGTAACCCGGGTCGCGGTCGCCGATCCGCCCGTGTACCGGTTGAGCCTGGACCAGGCCGTGGCCGCCTCGCTCGCGACCTCGGAGCGCCTCCGGGCCGTCGAGTCCGACCTGGCCGCCGCCCGCGCCCGCGCCTCGGGAGCGGGCGCGCTGTTCTGGCCCCGGATCTCGGTCGACGCGAGCTGGCGGTACGTAGGAGTCGTTCCGGAGATGGCCATCACCCCCGGCCACCCGATCGAGTTCGGCGCACACCGCAACTGGTCTGTCGGGCCCGCCGCCTCCTGGGTCGTCTGGGACTGGGGCTCGACGTACTTCACTTGGCGCGGAGCACGCGCCGCCGCCGAGGCGGCGGCCGCGCAAGTCACGCTCGTCCGCCGCCAGGTCCGGCTCTCGGCCTCCGTCGCCTACGCCGCGGTCCAGATGTCCGCCGAGAGCATCCGCCTCCTCGCCGACTCGGTCAGCCTCGCTGCCACCCAGTACGCGGACATCGGACTGCGCCTGCGTGCGGGCGCCGCGAGCCGGCTCGACGTCCTGCAGGCGCACCAAGCCGTGCTCGCCCGCCAGCGCGAGTTCACGGCGGCCCGCACGGGGCTCGCCGCCGCGATCCAGGATCTGCTCGACCTGACCGGGGAGTCCGCGACCCGGTGGGACACCGCGTTCCCGCTGGACGACGTGACCGCCGCCTCTCCGCCGCCCGAAGCCCCGGCCGCCACCGTCGTCGCCGCGCTGGACGCGATCGATGCCTCCGTGGACGCGCTCGAGGCCGCCGCCGGCCGCGCGGTCATGGATCCCGGCCACCCCTCGGTTGCGTCGCCGGCGCGGATGGCCGAGGCCGCCCGGAGCTCGGCGAACGGGATCACGGCGGCGCGGCTCCCCGCGGTCACGGTTACGGGCCGGCTCTCGCGCGAGTACCCGAACGGCCCCGTACTCGAGGACATCAACCAACGGACGGTCGGAGTGGTCGCCTCCCTGCCCATCTTCGAGGGATTCCGGCGCGTCCGCGCCGCCCGCGACCAGCGGGAGCAGGCTAGAGGCTGGGAGGACCGCCGCGACGCGGCCGCGGCCGACCTCGCCCGGGACTGGCGCAAAGCCCAGGACGCGCTCGCGGGCCTCCGGGTCCAGCGGACGACCAACCGCCGGGCCGCCGAGGAGGCGGGCGAGCTCGCCCGGCTCATGTACGACGCCTACAAGACCGGCCAGGCGCGGCTGATCGAGGTCCAGACCGCGAACCTCGGCGTCCTGCAGGCCCGGGTCCAGGAAACGCGCACGAAGGCGGAGATGCTCGTCCAGTTTGCACTGATACGGAGTCTTGCGAAGGAGGATCAAACCCCATGAACGTGAAACGCGTGCGGATCGCGGGCGCCGTCGCCGGCGTAATCCTGCTCTCACTGGTTCTCTGGCGCCTGCTCGGCGGCGAGTTCCTGTACGCCGGCACGATCGAGGCCACCGAGGTGGACATCTCCGCCCGGGTTTCCTCGGTCATCGCCGAGCTCGCGGTCAAGGAGAGCGACACGGTCCGGAAGGGCGCCCCCCTCGTCCGGCTCGCGTGCGAGGACATCCGGCTCGCGGCCGGGCTCGCCGAAACCAGCTACCAGCGCGCGCGAAAGCTCTACGAGAGCGGGTCGATGCCGCAGGCCGAGTACGACCGGATCAGGTACCAGCGCGAGGACGCCTCCGTCCGCGAGTCCTGGTGCTCGATCACGTCCCCGCTTTCGGGCGTCGTCCTCGACATCTACCACGAGCCCGGCGAGCTCGTGGGGCCCGGCGTCAAGCTCATGACCCTGACGGATCTTTCCGAGGTCTGGACCTACGTCTACGTTCCCCAGCCCATGCTGGCGAAGATCAAGCCGGGGATGGCGGTGACCGGACTCCTGCCCGAGGTCAAGGGAAAGAAGCTCAAGGGGCTAGTCGCCCGCATCCGCGAGGAGGCCGAGTTCACGCCCAAGAACGTGCAGACCCGGGAGGAGCGTACGCGCCTCGTGTACGGCGTCAAGATCTCGTTCCCGAATCCGGACGGGTTCCTGAAGCCGGGGATGACGATCGAGGTCCGCCTGCCCAGGTAGGACGGCTGTGCCTGGCATCGGAATCTCGGTCGAGGCGGTCACCAAGAAGCTGCGGGGTACGGAAGCGCTCCGCGGCGTCACGACCCGGTTCGACCCCGCCCGGCTGCACGGGATCATCGGCCCCGACGGCGCGGGCAAGACCACGCTCCTCCGGCTCCTGGTGGGACTGCTCGCCCCCGACTCCGGCCGCATCGACTTCGCGGAGGGGCGCCGGAAGGTCCCGTTCCGGAGCGTCCGGCCCGACATGGCGTACATGCCGCAACAGCAGAGCCTGTACCCAGACCTCTCCGTGGACGAGCACCTCGAGTTCTTCCGCGAGCTCTACCGGATCCCGGCCCGCGTATACGCGGGCCGGCGCAAGCGCCTGCTTCATCTCACCCGGCTGGAGCAGTTCGTCACCCGGCCGGCGGGCCAGCTCTCGGGCGGGATGTACAAGAAGCTGGGGCTCATGTGCGCGCTCCTGCAGTCGCCCCGCGTGGTCCTCCTCGACGAGCCCACGAACGGCGTGGACCCGATCAGCCGGCGCGAGTTCTGGGATCTCCTCTACGGGCTCGTCGGCGAGGGCGTTCTCGTCATCCTTTCCACGTCGTACATGGACGAGGCCGAGCGCTGCGCCCGCGTCCATCTCATGGAAGACGGAACGCTCCTGGCCTCCGGCGAGCCCAGGAGCCTCCTCGCCCGCGAGCACGCCCGCTCTTTCGAGGCCCTGTTCCTGCGCCGCACGAAGGTGGCGCGATGATTCCGGCGGTGGAGGCGCGCGAGCTCACGATGAAGTTCGGCGCGTTCACGGCCGTGGATCGCGTGTCCTTCCGCGTCGCGCGGGGCGAGATATTCGGGTTCCTGGGCGCCAACGGCGCCGGCAAGACCACGACGATCAGGATCCTGTGCGGACTCCTCCTCCCCACGTCCGGCAACGCCACCGTCGCCGGCCGCAACCTGCGCGACGGGCTCGACCCCGTCAAGCGCGCCGTCGGGTACATGTCCCAGCGTTTCACGCTCTACAACGACCTCACCGTCGGCGAGAACCTGGCGTTCACCGGCTCGCTCCGGCGCATGTCCCGGGCCGCGCTGGGCAGGCGCACGGACGTCCTCTTCGCGCTCACGGGGTTCTCGCTGGGCTGCGACGTCCTCGTCCGCGACCTCCCCCCCGGCGTCAAACAGCAGGTCGCGCTCGTGAACGCCATGCTCCACGACCCCGAGGTCGTCTTCCTCGACGAACCGACGGCGGGGGTCACTCCCGTGTCGCGCGCCAGGTTCTGGGACCTGATCCGCCGGATCGCGGCCGAGGGCAAGACCGTGTTCGTGACCACCCACTACATGGACGAAGCCGAGCACTGCGGCCGGATCGCGCTAATGCGCGCCGGGAAGATCATCGCGCTGGACAGTCCGGGCGGGCTCAAGCGCCACGCCTTCCGGGCGCCCATGATCGAGCTCGACCCCGGCCCGAACGCGCCCGCGGGATGGCGGAAGAGGTTCTTCTCCGACCCCGGCGTCGGAGACCTCTCCCCGCACGGCCTGCGCTGGCACCTGGCCGTCCGAAGCGGAGCGGCATGGGCGCGGCTGGCGCGGCGTCTTCCCGCGAGCCTGCGCGCCCGCCGGATCCCGCCGTCGCTCGAGGATGTCTTCATGCGGCTGGTGGAGGGAGCCGAGCGGTGAACTCTCCGTTCGACCTCCGCCGGATAGCGTCGATCGCGCGCAAGGAGGTCCACCACATCCTCCGCGATCCCTTCACGCTCGCGATGGGGCTGGGCCTTCCCCTGATCCTCGTCCTCTTCTTCGGGTACGTCATGCAACTGGACCCGCGCGAGATCCGGATCATGGTCGCGGACCGCGACCAGACTAGGGCCTCCCGCCAGCTCATCGAGGCGTTCTCGGCCTCCGGGTTCTTCCGGGTGGCGCCAACCCCGCCCGGAGCGGGGCTGATCTCGCTGCTCGACGCCGAACGGGCGAAGGCCGTCGTCGTCATCGAGGGCGAGTTCGGCCGCAAGGTCCGGTCGGGCGCGGAAGCCCGCGTGCAGGTCCTCGTGGACGGCGCCGACAACTCCTCCGCCGGCACGCTGGTAGGCTATCTCGCCGGGATCCAGCAGTACGCGAACCACATCCTCGCCGACACGCCCGCCGCGCCCCCTGGCCGGCTCGCGACCCGGTTCCTGTATAACCCCGAGCTCAACAGCCGCTGGTTCGTCGTCCCCGGCCTGTTCGTGGTCGTGACCGCGATCCTGGCCGTCATGCTCACCGCCCTCACGGTCGCGCGCGAGTGGGAGACCGGATCCATGGAGCTCCTGCTCTCGACTCCGGTCCGGCCCGCCGAGATCGTGGTCGGGAAGCTGACCCCGTACCTCGTTCTCGTGATCGCGGCGGTCGTCCTCGTCTATGCTGTGGCCCGGGTCATCCTCGGCATCCCCTTCCGGAGCAGTCACGTCCTCTTCGCCGTTTCGTGCATCCTGTTCGTCGTCCCCCTCCTGGCCCAAGGCCTCCTGATCTCGTCCACGGTCCGGGCCCAGGCCATCGCGATCCAGGTGGGACTGATCTCGAGCCTGCTTCCGGCCATGCTCCTCTCCGGGTTCATCTTCCCGATCGAAAGCATGCCCGCATTCTTCAACTGGCTATCCGCCGTCATGCCCGCCCGATGGTTCATGCAGATCTGCCGAGGAATCTTCCTCAAGAACGCCGGGCTGGGCGAGCTCGCGGTGCCCATGACCGCGCTCCTGATCATCGGGTTCGTGCTCGTCAACGTGACCGTCCGCCGGTTCAAGGTGGACCTCGAGCCATGAACCTGCGCCGCCGGCTTCACCTGCCCAGGTTCAACCCCGTCATCCTCGGGTTCATCCGCAAGGAGCTGAGCCAGGCGTTCCGGGACCGGCGGATGGCGGCCCTCCTATTTGTCGCGCCCGTCGTCCAGATGGCCCTCTTCGGCTACGCCCTGCGGACCGACCTCAAGAACATCCGGCTGGCCGTGGTCGCCGCCCCGGGCGACCGGATCGCCACCCGGATCGCGGATCGCGCGTACGCCTCCGGCTACTTCCTCCCCGCTTCCGTGAGCCGGGCGGATCCGTACGAGGACCTAGCCGCCGGACGCGCGGACGCCGTCCTGATCGCCCCCCCCCGCGGGTTCACCCGTGCCGTCTCCCGGGGCTCTGGTTCCGCGCAACTCCTGATCGACGCCACGAACGCCGTCCGGGCCCGCGTCGTCGAAGGCTACATCACCGGCATCGCGGCAGGCGTCCTCGTCGAGGACGCCGGAACGGCCCCGCCCTTGGGGCCCGTCCGGTTCGACATCCGCGTCCTCTACAACCCCACGCTGGAGTCCTCGATCTTCATGATCCCGGCGCTCGCCGTCCTCGTCCTCTCGCTCATGGTGATCCTGACCGCGATGGGCATCGCACGGGAGAAGGAGCTGGGCACGATGGAGATGCTCCTCTCCGCTCCCGTCAGCCGCTGGGAGATCCTGGCCGGCAAGACGATTCCCTACGTCCTCATGGCCTTCGTGAACACGCCGATCGTGCTCACCACGGGAATCCTGTGGTTCGAGGTTCCCGTCCGCGGAGCCGTCTGGATGGTCGCGCTCTCCGCCGTCGTCTTCGCCATCGCGACCTCGAGCATCGGCACCATGATCTCGTCGCTTGCCCGCAACCAACAGCAGGCCATGATCGGCGGCTTCCTGTTCATGCTCCCGGGCATGATGCTCTCGGGCGTCTTCTTCCCGCTCGAGAACATGCCCCCGGCCGTCTACTGGATCACGTACCTGAACCCGCTCCGCTACTTCGTGACGCTCCTCCGGAACATCATCCTCAAGGGAGGCTCCCCCGACGTCGTCTGGCCCAACCTCGCCGCCATGGCCGCGCTCGCCGTCTGCGCTGCCTTCTTCGCCGTGAAACGCTTCCGCCAGACGCTGAACTAGCGCGTCGTCGTACGGCCCCCGACGATCGCGAACCCCTTGGCGGGCCCCCGCGCCGGGCTCCAGCTCGCTTTGACCGAGGTCACGTACGCGACGGGGGGACCGATGTGAAGCCACCCCAACATGATCTCGAGCTTCTGCCGCGGCCCCTCGGCGTGGACGTCGAGGGCGCGGGCCGAGGTGTTGCGGACGCAGCCGGAGAGCCCGAGCTGGTCCGCCAGCTCCTTGGCCTTGAGCCGGAACCCGACGCCCTGCACGAACCCGCGGACGACGGCGTGCAAGTGAACCGTCTTGCCACTCTTGCGCGTGCTCATGTTCCGGTAGCCACGATATCATGGAGCCATGCGGCGGGAGCCGGAGGCGCTCACCCGGGGTCAGTTCGACGTCACCGTCGTCGGCGGCGGGATCGTCGGGTGCTCGATCGCCCGGGACTGCGCCCTGCGCGGACTGCGGACCGCCCTGGTCGAGCGCGACGACTTCGCCGCGGCGACCTCGAGCCGCACGAGCAAGCTCGCCCACGGGGGCCTGCGGTATCTCGAGCACGGGCACATCGGGCTCGTGATGGAGTCCGTCCGCGAGCGCGAGCGCCTGCTCCGGCTCGCCTCCCACCTCGTCCGGCCGTACCCGTTCCTGTTGCCGTACGAGCGCGGGAACGGGTGGCCGCCGTTCATGTGGATGCTGAGAATCGGGATGCTCATGTACGACCAGTTCGCGGGCAAGCACCGGATCCATAGCCACCGGTTCCTGCCCGTCCCGGAGCTTCTCCGGCGGGAGCCCGGGCTTGTGGGACGCAAGCTCGTGGGCGGCGCCCTCTACTACGACGGCCAGATGGACGACGCCCGGGTCACGCTCGAGAACGCGATCGCGGCCGCCGAGGCCGGCGCCGTCGTCGTCAACCACGCCGGGGTCACCGGATTCATGAAGGACGCCGGAGGGCGGGTCACGGGCGTCCGCGTGCGCGTCGACGGAAGCGAGGCCGGGGTGGAAGCCCGGCTCGTCGTGAACGCGGCCGGGCCGTGGGGCGATTCCCTGCTCGCCCTCGCCGGGAAGACGGGGCGGCCGGTCCTGCGGCCGACCAAGGGCGTCCACGTCGTCTACGGCGACCGGCTCGTGGAGACGGCCTTGATGCTGCGGGCCAAGGCGGACCAGCGCGTGTTCTTTATCCTGCCCTGGCAGGGACTCACGCTCATCGGGACCACGGACACGGACTTCGCGGGCGACCCCGGAGCCGCCGTGCCGGAGCCCGCGGACGTCGAGTACCTGCTCCAAGCGGCGGCGGGCGCGCTCCCGTCGCTCCGGATCCATCCCGACCGGGTCGTGTCCGCGTTCGCGGGGGTCAGGCCCCTGCTGGCCGGCGATCCCGGGCACCCGTCCGCGTCATCGCGCGAGCATGCGATAGCGGAGGGGCCGAAAGGGCTTCTCTCGGTCCTCGGCGGCAAGTTCACGACCTACCGGGCGATGGCTGAGCAGGCAACCGACCGGATCGAGGCCCTCCTCGGGCGGAAGAGGACGCCCTGCCTGACCCGGGACGTCCCCCTGCCGGGGGCCGTCGCGGCTCCAGCTCCCCCTCCCGCGGCAACGCCGGCGTGGGACCGGCTCCTGGGCCGGTACGGGGCCCGGACGGCGAAGGTGCTCGAGACCGCCGGCATCCCGGGCGGGCTGGAGCCGCTCTGCCCCCACACGTGGCACGTCATGGCTGAGGCCACGTACGCGGTCCGCGAGGAAATGGCCTGCGATCTCGACGACGTCCTCGTGCGCCGGCTCGGCGTCGTGCACACGAGCACCTGCCGCGGGACCTGCGCCGCCGAGGCCGTCGCGTCGGTGGTCGCTCCCCTGCTGGGCTGGGACGCCGCCCGCCTCGGCCGAGAGATCACGGGCTACCGCGACCGCTGGAAGCCCCTGCGTAGCGTAGAATAGCGGCCATGCGCGACTTCAAACCGTTCACGGACGTCCACAAGCTCGATTGGGAAGCACTCGTCCGCAACATACGCCGGCAGGGCACGCCGTCCCGGGTCTTCAATATCGAGCTCTTCCAGGACTGGGAGATCGAGGAAGCCGTGGACAAGCGGTACGGCGTCACGAAAGGCCTGGACCGGTCGGCTCCCGATTTCATGTGGCGGCGGTCGATCGCGATGCAGAGGTTCCTCGGCTACGACTGGGTGGGCGTCGCGGTCGGCGGGCTGGACACCGGCGAGGGGATGAAGGCGGCCGATACGGCGGAGAAGGGGCAGAGCCGGTCCGAGCGCAACTGGATCCACGAGGACAAGGGGCTGATCACGAACCGGGAGGAGCTGGAGAAGTACCCGTGGCCCAAGGTCGGGGACGTGGACACGCGGGCGCTGGAATGGTTCGAGAAGAACCTGCCAGACGACATGTGCATCGTCGCGCGCCAGGGGCATTTCTGCGAGTACCTGTGCTGGCTCATGGGCTACGAGACCCTGTGCATCGCCCTGCACGAGGACCGCGTGCTGGTGGCCGAGATCACGAAGCGCGTGGTCGAGCGGGAAGAGGCCTGGCTCAAGGTCCTGCTCCAGTCGAAGCGGGTCGGGATAACCTGGGCGTCGGACGACCTCGGGTTCAAGACCCAGCTCATGTTCAGCCCCAAGGACATGCGCGAGTTCGTCCTGCCGGGACACAAGCGGCTGGCCGCGCTGTCGCACGCGGCCGGGCACCCGTACATCCTGCACGCCTGCGGCTGCCGCACGGCCATCATCGAGGACCTGATCGAGGACGTGAAGCTGGATGGGATCCACTCGTGGGAGGACACGATCGAGAAGATCACGGACGCGAAGCGCGCATACGGGAAGCGGCTATCCCTCCTCGGCGGCATCGACATGGACTTCCTCTGCCGCGCGGACGAGGCACGGATCCGGGAGCGTGTCCGGGAGACGGTGAAGGTGTGCCAGCCGGGCGGCGGGTTCTGCCTCGGGAGCGGGAATACGGTGGCGAACTACGTGCCCGTGGACAACTACCTCGCCATGCTCGACGAGGGAAGGCGCCTGAGCTGAACGGGCGGCGCCGCCCGGACCTCCGCCCCGCCCTCGCCCTGTGTCTTGCGGCCGCCGGCCGGGCGGCGGGTGCGGGCACCCAGGCCGTCGTGGTCGGCGTGGACGGAGGCAACAGCAGTCTAGGACGGGGGGGCGCGGTCGTGCTCCGGACCGAGTTCGGCGAGCACGGGGGCATCCAGTTCAGGGCGCGGACGGCGACCCGCACCACGGTGTGCGCGGGAAACGAATGGACGAGCTGGCGGTTCCACGAGGCCCTGCGGTCGTCTGCCGAGCTGAGCCTCGTGGCGAGGATCCTGAAGCCCGCGACCCTCCGGTTCCTGAACGCGTGGGAGGTCGGCTTCGCCGTCTTCGACGCACGCTCCAGTGCGGAATCCGTCTGGCCGACCGGCCCCGGAGCGGGGACCTACGTGGGCCAGGCCACTGAATCGGGGATGGCCGCCGCCGTCGGCGGGATGCTCGTCGAGTATTCGCCCGCCTCATGGCACGGGGTCAGCGCCGGACTGGGCGGACAGCTCTGGAGGATGCCCAACCCTGATCGCACCTACCGGATGACCAACCCGGGCGGCTGGTGGACCACCGAGTGCTGGCGTCTCGGCCCCGCCCGCGGCTGGTTTGCCGAGTTCCTCCTGCGCATCGAGTACCGCATCCCCCTCCCCGCGAAGTAGAGGGGTCCGGCGTTGGGGCGGGTCCTGTCGATGGCTGGTGGGCCCCACCCCGCCCCCTCGCGACTTCGGCCCCTGATAGGACCCGTCCTCCCTGCGCTGGCGGACACTTCGGTTTGCTAGAATATCTAGCAGGAACCCATGGGAACCCGGACGCTCGTCAAGGTGCAGAAGAACAAGAACATCACCCTCCCGGTCTCGGCCATGCGGCGGTACCGGATGCGGACGGGCGACTACCTCCAGGTGCGGGAGACGCCTGAGGGACTCCTCCTGCGGCCGATCAAGGTCGTCGACGCCGCCCAGGCCTGGTTCTGGACGAAGGGGTGGCAGGAGGGCGAGCGCGAGGCCGAAGCCGACATCCGCTCCGGCCGCGTCAAGCGCTTCAAGGGCGTCAAGGATCTCGCCAAAGACCTCCGGTCCTGATGGACCTCATCCGAACGGAGCGGTTCAAGCGGGACTTCAAGCGCCTCGATTGTGCCACCCAGGATCGCGCGCTCGAGGCCCTCGACCGGTTCCTGGCCGATCCCCGCCATCCCTCCCTCCACGCGAAGAAGATGGAAGGCACGGACGAGATCTGGGAGATGCGCGTCAGCGACCGCCACCGCATCACCTGCCAGCACGCGAAGGGCGCGATCATCCTCCGCCGCGTCGGCGTCCACGACATCCTCTCCCGCCCCTGATCGGCTAGCGGTCAGGATCTGCCAGCCCCTCGACCACTACCTCGTCATGCTCGACGAGGGCCGCAGACTCTAGCTCCCTCCCAGTTCACTTCCCTTCGCGGTGTTCATCGGCATCCAGCCGAACCGCAAGTTCACGGTAGGCGAGCTCATCGGGGCGCAGCCGAACGGCCTCCCGAATCATCCGCCGTGCATCCTCGTCTCGGCCGAGGGCGTGGCAGTTGAGCGCGAGCCCGGCGGCCGCGTAAGCGGATCGCGGCGACTCGCGCCAGCCCGCCTCGGAGTGCTCGAGCGCCGGCCCCGGTCGGCCCTGGCGTAGGAGCGCCTGGCCGAGCCCCGTCCGGACGCGCGCCTGATCGGCTCCCAGCGCGAGCGCCCTCCGGAACGCGGCAGCGGCCCGGACGGCGTCGCCGAGCGTGTTCCAGGCATCGCCCTGCCGGACGAACGTGGACCCCACGTCGGCGAGGAGGGCAGGGATCGCGGGGGGTGGCGTGCGCCGAGGCGGTAGAGCGTGAACTCCTCGGTCTGCCAGACCGCCTCTGCTCGATACGTCTGGTGCAAGCACGACCCAGCCAGCGGCTTCGCTCCGACGTTGCCGCCGCCGAACGCGAGAAGAGGCAGGAGGCCCGCAACTGTCGCCACGAGCGGGCCATCAATCCACCCGGCAGTGACGAGCAAGGCCTCCGCGCGTTCAGGCAGGGACCCAACGAAGGTCCCAAAAGGGTCGGCGAGGGAGAAGAGCGGCGTCACCTCTCGGGGGATCACCTCGTGCGTGCCGAACAGGCCTCCCAAGAGAGGCGCGGCCGGATTCGCCCGCCACAGCCCAGTTCCTGAACAGCCACGGTGCGAGAGGCGTGACGGCGGCAAGGCACCAGGCGCCCGCCGGTCTCCAGAGCTTCCGTCGGGGCCGCCCCGCATTTGCCCACGCCATGGCAAGGAACCCCGGAAGCGCGAGCGCTCCCACATATTTGCTCGACAGGCCGCACCCGACCGGGAGGCCGCTGGCCAAGGCTCTCCGCAATCCGCCTTCGGTCTGCCCGCGCCGCCACTCAAGGATATCGGTGAGGGCGACAACGAGAAACAGCGCGAGCCCCAGGTCGACATAGGTCCTGCCCAGGAGGAGTAGGAACAGCGGCGAACCGAGGATGATCGCCCCCGCCGTTCCGCCGGAATCCATCCCTGCTGCTCGCGACAGACGCGGAAGTGAACCCACCAGCAGGACACCGAAACCCGCATTGAGCATCCGGGCCATTGCATCCCCGGCTGTGAGCTGGCAAACGAGGAAGAGCATCTGGATGAGGGAGGGCAGCGAACTGTAGTGGTGGTGCCAGATATCGAAGACCTTGTGCCGATACACGTAGAACGACGGGATCCGAAGATGGTACGTGAGAGCGTCCGAGCTCATCTCGATGTTGAACACTCCGATCAGCGAGAGCACGAGGGCGGCGGCAAGGACGGTGCGGCCGACAATGGAGAGAGGTGGCACGGCGGGCCGGGAGGCCCGCACCTCAGCCGTGATCGCCCGCCGGCGGCGCACGACGTCGAGCACGAGCACTCCCAGAACAGCGCCCGAAACCGCAGCCGGGGGCTTGAAGAGGAGGCCCGCGAGCCCCAGCCCAAGCATGAGCGTCCCCAGCACTCCGAATCCTAGTGCGAGGGATCTCAGCGCGTCGGCGGGGACCCCGAGCATACGGCGCGCGGCGGCTCCGGCCCAACCGGCCACAACCGCGAGCCCGGCGACCCCGACCGCGGCCGGGAGGAATATGGGGCCCAGTTCGCAGCCAGCGTGGCAGCATGGAACGAAGGCCAGACCAGGTACTGAACAGCCGCATTGGCCAGCCGGCTGGGACCAATCCAGAAGTGCTCGAGGAAGAACACGAGCACGAATGCGTTCCAGACGAGGACTGCCGCCAGAACCGGCCACCGAGCGGGCCGCACGGCCGACAGCTCCACGGCGTCAGGCGGCATGCACGAGCGTCCCGTCAGCCCTCCGCCGCGGTCACCCGGAACTGCTCGTAAGGGATGGCGGGGTCGTCCACGATCGCGACTCCGGCGCGGCCCTGGTCGCGGAGCACGGCCTGGAGCAGGTCGGAGTCGGAGCGCAGGAGCGATGCCAGCCGCGGATTGGCGCGGACGGTCACGGGCTCGCGGCCGCCCTCGCGGATGACCCTGAGGACCTTGCGCGCCACCTGGATGACGAGCGTGGCGGGAGCGAGCGTGCGGCCGCGGCCCCCGCAGGTCGGGCACGCCTCGGTCAGGTGGTGGTAGGGGGTGTCGTCCACGCGCTTGCGCGTCATCTCGACGACGCCCAGCGGCGAGAGCACGGCGACCTGGGTCTTCACGCGGTCCTGCCGCAGCGCGGCCTCGAGGACCTCCATCATCTGCTTCTGGTGCTCGGGGTTCGGCATGTCGATGAAATCCACGACGATGATCCCGCCGATGCCCCGGAGCTTGAGCTGGCGCGGAATCTCCTGCGCAGCCTCGAGGTTCGTGCGCAGGGCCGTCTCCTCCGGCGAGCCCTCCTCGAACGGGTGGCCCGAGTTCACGTCCACGACCGTGAGGGCCTCGGTGAAGTCGAAGACGAGGGACCCGCCGCTCTTGAGGAAGACCCGGCGCTCGAAGAGCTGTTCCAGCTCCGCCTCGAGTCCCGTGCGCCAGAACAGACCCCCCTGGGGATCCGGCTCGATCGCACCCGCGAGGTCCGGAAACCGGTCGCGGGCGTAGGCGAGGAGATCGCCGTCGTCGCCCGAGATCCTTATCCGCTCGACGCCGGGGCCGCACATGTCGCGCAGGGCCCGGACCCTTAAGGGGGGCGCCACCCGCAGGCACGAAGGCACGGCGGCGTCGACCGCGCGTTTCGCGATGCCGGCCCATTCATCAAGCAGGGCCTTAAGGTCCGGCTGGATCACGTCCGCGCCGCGCCCGAGCGCGGCCGTGCGGGCCACGAGCCCGCAGTCCGGGAGCTTCAGGCCGCCGAGCACTTGCTCGAGGCGGGTCCTCTCCGGGACCTCCGGGATGCGGCGCGAGATCTTGAGGACCGAGCCGCCGGGCATCAGCACGACGTACCGGCCGGCGAGGCTGATCTGCCGCGTGACCTGCGCCCGCTTGCCCGCCAACGGGCGCTTGGTGACCTGAACCAGCAATACTTCCCCACGCTGGGCCGGGACTAGGCCCGAGGTCTCGGGGTCGCGCAGGGGCAGGAAGGCGGAATCCCCCTCGCCGATATCGACAAGCGCCGCCCCCACGCTCGGGAGCAGGCCCACGACCCGGCCGCGGTACACGCTGCCGACGCGGGGAAGATCGCCGGGGCGCTCGAGCGCGAACTCGGAGAGCACGCCGGCTTCGCGAATCGCGACGCGCTCCTCCCACGGCTCGATCTCGATGAGGACTTCCTGGCTGGCCATCTAAAAGGTCATCTCCTTCTCTGGCGGCCGACGTTGAGCAGTATACCCAGCAGCAGGCAGGCCATCAACATCGACGAGCCCCCGTAGCTGAGCAGGGGCAGGGGCAGGCCGGTAACGGGCACGACGCCGACGTTCATCCCGAGGTTGATCAGCGTCTGCGACGCGAGCAGGGAGACGATCCCGACGGCGAGCAGCATCCCGGGATAGTCGCGCGCGCGGTGCGCGATCCGGAGACCCTCGAGGTAGAGGAGGAGATAGACGAAGACGATCGAGAGGCATCCGACCCAGCCGAACTCCTCGCCCAGCACCGAGACGATGAAGTCCGTGTGGTGCTTGGGAATGAACTGGAGCCGGTTCTGCGGCCCCTCCAGGAACCCGCGGCCGGTCAGCCCGCCGGACCCGATCGCGGTAACCGCCTGGATCACGGTGTAGCCGCCGCCCAGCGGATCCCGGTACGGGTTCAGGAAGTTCAAGATCCGCGCCCGCTGGTAGTCCTTGAGGAACGACCAGACCGCGGGAGCCACGCCGGATGCCGCCGCGATGCTCCCGGCAATGAGCGACCAGGGGAGCCCGGCAACCAGCCAGACCGCCAGCGCCAGGAGGACGAGCAGGAGCGCGGTGCCCAGGTTCGGCTGGCCCAGGATCAGGGCGACGGGGATCGCGACCACTAGCAGGCTCGCGGGCAGCCACCGCGGAAAGAGCCGGCGCCTTAGGGGGTCGGGATCCCGCGCCTGCCCCGCCGCAAGGCGGACGAGCACAAGGAGCATACCCAACTTCGTGAACTCCCCCGGTTGCATGAAGATGCCGCGCAGCGCGAACCAGCGGCGGGCCCCGAAGCTCGTGTGGCCCACGCCGAGGACGAGGGTGAGCAGGATCAGGCCGATGGCGTAGAGCCAGGGACCGAGGCGCAGGAGCACGTGGTAATCCACCATCGCGCCCGCCATGAGCGCGATCAAACCCAGCATCGCCCAGACTGCCTGGCGCGCCGCGAACGCGGGGATCGGCCACGGGCCCTCCTGGTTCGGGGGCATGGCGGCCGACAGCACGAGCCCCCACCCCGCCGCCATCAGGAGGAGCAGGCACGCAAGGAGGAGCCAGTTCAGGCTCTCGGCGAATCGGCGGACGCGGTACCACACGCCTTTAGTCCCCCCTCGGCGGGCCCGACACGGGCTCCGTCGGCATGTCGGTTTCCATCTCGACGCCCCGCCGCAGGTCGTCCCAGGCCGAGACCACGGATCGCGAGATGAGGGCCGCGATCGTGCCGCCCTGCACGCCGTGCTCGATGAACGTGACCACGACTATTTCGGGCTTGTCCGACGGTGCGTAGCAGGCGAATGCCGCATGGTTCTCCCCCTGCGGGTTCTGGATAGTCGAGGTCTTGCCGGACACGTCGAGCCGCGGCAGGTGCGCGCGGAACCCGGTTCCGGAAGAGTAGTTCACGCAGCCCCACAGCCCGCGCTTGAGCAGGGACCAGGTCGACGGCGCGATCGCGAGGCGGCGCGAAACCTGGGGAGTCACCTCCTGCACGACCCGGCCCCGCTCGTCCTCGATCCGCCGGATGACATGCGGCCGGCAGGCTCGTCCCTCCAGGGCCACGATGTCCAGGAGCTGGACCAGCTGAAGCGGCGTCGCGAGCAGGTAGCTCTGGCCGATGGCCATCTGGACCGTGTTCCCCGGGAACCAGGGGAGGTGGAAGAGCCGCTCCTTCCAGGCCCGCGTCGGCACGTGCCCGCCCTTCTCGCCCGGCAGGTCGATGCCCGTGGGCTCGCCGAACCCGTAGAGGTCCGCGTACTTGGCCAGCGCGTCGACGGTGAGCGAGATCCCGGTCTTGTAGAAGAAGATGTCGCACGAGTGCACGATGGCCTGCTCGACGTTGAGCCAGCCGTGCCCGGCCTCGTTCCAGCACTTGTACGACCAGGTCTTGATCCAGAAGATCCCGCCGCACTCGTAGGTCTTCTCCTCGTTGAGTTCCCCCTGCTCCAGCGCGGCTGAGGCGGTCACGATCTTGAAGATGGACCCCGGCGCGTAGAGCGCCTGGATCGCGCGGTTCTGGAGCGGCGTGCTGGGGTCGTTCACGACTGCCTGCCAGCGCGCGTTCGAGATCCGGCCCGAGGCGAACCAGTTGGGATCGAACCTAGAGTTGATCGCCATGGCCAGGATCCCGCCGGTCTGCGCCTCCATCGCGATCACGGCGCCCTTGCGGTCGCCTAGGAGCTCCTCCGCGCGCGCCTGCAGGCGGCGGTCGAGGGTGAGGACCACCTTCTTCCCGGGGCGCGGCGGCCGCCGCCCGCGCAGGGCCACCTGCCGGCCGAGCGCGTCCACCTCCACCTCGAGCCCGCCGTTGTCCCCCTTCAGGAACCGCTCCGCCGTGACCTCGACGCCGAACTTGCCCACCAGGTCGCCGGGCACGTACCGGCCGCCCATCTCCTGCAGCTCGGCCAGGGACACCTCGCCGGTGTACCCGAGCACGTGGGCGGCGAGGTTGCCGTACGGGTAGACGCGCAGGGGCTCTTCCTCGATCACGAGGCCCGGGAGCTGGCGCCGGCGTTCCTCGAGCCGGGCGACCATCTCCGTGGACAGGCCTCCCGCCAGCCGGATCGGCGAGATCGGCGTCTCCCACGACTCCGCCAGCCGGCCCGCCAGCCAGTCGGGGTCGAGGTCCAGCGCCCGGACATACGCGGCCACCGCGGCCTCCCGCTCGGTCTCGTCCTCGGGAAGCTGGCGAGGGACGAGCGAGGCGCGGAACGAGGGCCGGCTCGTGGCCAGCACGTCGCCGTTCCGGTCCACGATCTCGCCCCGGGGCGCGGCCAGCGGGTAGAGCCGGATGCTGTTCTCGTCCGCGGCCGCCCGGTACCGGTCCGCCTCCACGATCTGGAGGAACCCGAACCGCAGGAGGAGCAGGAAGAGCCCGAGCCCGATCGCGTAGGCCACGACGTTGATCCGGAGATGCCACGACCGTGTTCTCACGGCGTGTCACTCACGGCGTGTCACTCACGGCCGGACCTTCAGACCCGCCGCTCGACCACGGCGAGCAGGCGGAAGACCACGGGGCAGGCCACCCCGGTCAGCAGGGCGTCCTGGGCCAGCCAGGGCAGGAGCGGCAGGACGACACCCGTGACGTCGCCCTTGGCCCACGACACCGCGAGCAGGGTCGCGCCGTACAGCGCCCCCGACACGACGCCCACCGCCAGCTGGCCGGTCCAGCGCTGGACGAACACGATCCGGCGGAACCAGACCGGAACACTGCCGGCCAGGAGCCCCCCGAGCGCGCGCGCCCCGATCCGGGCGTCCGCGAAGAGGAGGCCGAGCCCGATGCCTCCCGCGAAACCCCACGCCCCGCCGGCCAGGGCGCCCTCGCGCAGGGCCACCGCCGTCGCGAACGCGGCGAAGACTATCGGGCGGCCGCCCGGGAAGGGCAGGTTGAGGGCGAGCGAGGCGTCCACGATGAGCGCGAGGGCGAGAAGCGCCGCCTGCGCGAGGAGCTTCAAAGGTTCAGGGCGCCTGGGCGGCGCCCCGGGTCAGCACCAGCACTTCCTCGATGCGGCGGACGTTGACCGCCGGCGCGAGCTCGGCGGAAAGCAGGATTCCCTCCCGGCGGACCTCCTTGACCACCCCGATCAGGATGCCCTTCGGGAAGGCGCTGTCCCCGCCCGCCGTCAGCACGCGGTCCCCGACCCGGACGTCGTCCCCGGCCGCGAGATACCGGACCACGCACCCGGTTCCCGTGCCGACGAGCACGCCCTTGACCCGGGCCCGCTGGACGTAGGCCGTGATCCGGCTCCGGGGATCGCACAGCCAGAGCGCGACGCAGGAGGCGGGACCGACGGTCAGCACCCGGCCGACGGCGCCGGCGGGAGCCAGGACCGCCTGACCCTCGCGGACGCCATCCTCGGCCCCCACATCGAGGACGAGGGAGGAGAAGAACGAGCTCGGGTCGCCGCCGATCACGCGGGCGGTCATCGTGGGCGACCCCGCCTCGTCCTTGAGCATGAGCAGGCGCCGGAGCCGGACGAGCTCGCGCTGCTGTTCCTCCTTGAGGACCGTGCGCTGTTCCAGCGACTGGAGCTGGTGCTCGAGTTCGCGGGCCTCGCGCGCGAGCGAGGAGAGGCTGCGCAGGCCGCGGGCGGCGGCGGCCGTCGCGTCCTGGACCGCCTGGACGCCGCCGAGCCCGACCCGCCACACGAGGCCGGCCGCGGACGCGGCCGGCCTTAACGCCGTCAAGGTCTGGTCGGGAAAGGCGGTCATGCCCGCGGCAAGGGCCCCGAGGATGAGGAGGCCGCCGCTCTGCCAGATCCGCCCGAGGGCCTCGCGGGGGCCCCGCCCCCGGATGGTCCGCCGGCGGGAAAGCCCCGGCAGGAGCCGGGGACGGATCGGCCGGCCTACTCTCATTGGCTAGCGCTCCGGATCAGCCCTCACGTGTATTCCGGGAACTCGTGGTCTTCGAGAGCCATGAGTTCCAGCAGGTCGCCCCGTCCGTCCAGGAGCTTGCCCGCGCCCCGCACGACACAGCTCACGGGGTCCTCGACGCGGTGCACGGCCACCCCGGTCTCCTCCGCGAGCCGCAGGTCCAGGTTGCGGAGCATGGACCCGCCGCCCGCGAGCACGATGCCCCGGTCCGTCAGGTCCGCGGACAGTTCCGGGGGAGTGCGCTCGAGCGTGCCCCGTACCGCGCCTACGATCGAGAGCAGGGGCTCCTCGAGCGCCTGCCGGATCTCCTGCGAGGAGATCTCGATCGTGCGCGGCAGGCCCGTCACGAGGTCGCGCCCCTTGACCGTCATCCGCAACTCCTCCTTGAGCGGGTAGGCGGAGCCGATCTGGACCTTGACCTGCTCCGCCGAGGAGTAGCCGATGAGGACGTTGTACGAGCGGCGGAGGTAGTCGACGATGGCCTCGTCCAACTCGTCGCCCCCGACCCGCTCGGAATGGCCCGCCACCGTCTGGCCCATGGAGATGACGGCGACCTCGGTCGTTCCGCCCCCGATGTCCACGATCATGTTCCCCGACGGCTCCTCGATCGGAAGCCCGGCGCCCAGGGCCGCCGCCCGCGGTTCCTCGACCAGATACACGCGGCGCGCGCCCGCCTGCTCCACGGCGTCGCGAACCGCGCGCCGTTCGGGATCGCGGATGCCCGACGGGACGCAGACGATGGCGCGGGGACGGACCAGGGTGCGGCGCTTGTGGACGCGCTCGATGAAGTGGCGAAGCAGGTACTCGGCCGCGGGCAGGTGCGAGATGACGCCGTCCTTGAGCGGCCGGATGACCGCGATCGACCCCGGGGCCTTTCCGATCATGCTCTTGGCCTCGTTCCCGACGGCCTGAATGTACCCGGTCGTCCGGGACATGGCCACAACGGTCGGCTCGACGAGGACGATTCCCTCGCCCTTGACGTAGACGAGCGTCGTCGCGGTCCCGAGATCAACCGCGATGTCGCTGGAGAATAGGCCGGCAATGGCGTCTAGAAGCATCTAGTCTGGTACTTCCTCCTCTATCGGGGCGAAATCCATTTTAACACGGCGACTAAAGGGCATCTGAACGGCTCGGTCGCGCTAGCGCGCCAGACGCGCCAGCAAACGCGCGTGCGCGGGACTGCCGTAGAGGTGGTAGAGCTTGCCGGGCGTCCACGGGAGATACCGCACCCTCCCGCGGCCGAACCGGGACTCCCGCAGGCCCCAGTGGTCCGTCGCGCGTTCCGGCTGGGACCATTCGGGCTTGTTGTTGTACGTCCACTCCATGAGCCGGAGCACGCCGCGCCCGTGTCCCCGGATCGGCAGGAACTCGCCCGCCACCGGGAATATCCGCGCCCGGCCCGCAACCCAGCGCCGCCCCGCCCTCCCGACGTCGAACCACGAGCCCCCGATCCGGAACGTCCGGCCCGGCCGGCCGCGCAGGCACCGGAGCCCGAATCCAGGCCGTCTGCGACCTACAGGTCGTCTTCGACCTGACTCGTCAAACCGCGACGTTTCAAACGTTGCGACGAGCGTCCCGCCGCGGCGGACCCAGCCATCCACGGCCCGGCAGTCCGGATCGGACAGGCACGCGACATTGGGCAGGACGAGGACGCGAAGACCGGACCGCGCACGGAGCACCTCGGGCAGGACCCCGTCGTGGACGACCGTGAACGGGCTTCCCGCGGCGTCGAGCGCCTCGTACCAGCCGCGGTAATGGAACAGCGCCCGCTCCCGGCTGGCCTCCCCGCCGTAGAGGTCCATCGTCCGCTGGCCGTAAACGAGCACCACCGGGGCACCGGGTTTCGACGTCCGGAGAAACCCGGACGATCCTCCCCGGCCGAACCGTCGCCCCCCCGCGAGCAGCCGGTACATCCGGCGGACCACGGGGAGGATCGAAGGGTCCTCCTGCCGGAAGTCTCCCGAGACCGCGATGCAGGGAATCGCACCGTGCTCCGTGATCTGCCGGATCCCGGCCTCGATCGCGGCCGGCGGCGCGGCGGGCCGCCGGCCAAGCCAGCGCTCGGAGCCCGTGAGGAGGACTATTCCCGGCTTGCCCTGCGGGAAGCTCCGGATCATGCGCGCCTCCTCGGCGGCCCAGAATGGCCAGTGGGGCCGGGCCCGGTCAAGGAAGTTGAACGCCTCGACCGTGACGAGATCGACGGCGTCGGCGAGCAGGGCGCCGTCCCAGGCGGCCCGCCCCAGGTGATGCGGGTTGTCGTTCGTGAGGTGAAAATCGACGCTCAGGAGCGTGGAGGGCGAGAACCTCCGGATCCGCCGGGCCAGCTCACCAGTGAAGTCCGCGTGCCGCGCCGCCCGAAACCTGAGGTACGCCTTCCCGAATGCCGACCCCCAGTCGATGGAGCGCGGGATCGGCTCCCCCGTTCCCTTTCGGCAGGCCGCCTGGCACTCGGGACACCGGCAGTCGGGCAGGTCCCAGGCATTGAAGAAGAACCCGTCGAACGGGTACCGGCTCATGAGCTCCTCCAGCTCGCGAAACGCGAACTGCCTCCAGTACGGCCGGTTCGGACACGTGCGCAGGAGTGGGCGCGAGGTCCCCGGCCATTCGACCCTTGAGGTCCCGTCCGCATCGAGGGCGAGCCAGTCGCGGTGCTGCCGGCCGATCCCGGGAACCAGACAGCTCCAATCCATGCGGAGAAGGACCCGGACATCGCGCCGCCGGGCCTCGGCCGTGAGCTCGCCCACGAAGTCATTCTTCAGAAGCGGGTTGCGCCAGTGCCAGGGGAGGTCCGTCGGGTACCAGGCCACGATCCCGCCGCCGTTGGCCAGGATCGCGTTGGCGCCGTGGCGCTCGCACTGCCGGACGAGCGCGCGGCCGTCGAGCCCTAAGGCGTCGGTCATGCGCAGGTTGGGCTGGATCATGCGCACCGGCCCGCGCCAGCGCGCGAGCCGGTCCCGTGCGGTCACGAGTAGAGCTTGTACACGGCGTGCGAGCCCTCGTCCCCGAGCCCGCGCGCGAGGGCGGCCTGCAGCCGCTCGTGGCTCAACGTGAGCCCGGGCAGGGAGAGCCCGAGCTCGCCGGCCGCTTCCATCGCGATCCGGATGTCCTTGGCCTGCCACTTGAGGAAGAACCCGGGCTCGTAATCGCCGTTCAGGACCTTCTCGCCGTAGACGTCGAGGGCCCAGGAACCCGCCGCCCCGCTGATCAGGAGCTCCCGGGTCTGCTTGAGCTCGAGCCCCTGCGCCTTCGCGAAGGCGAAAGCCTCGCTCATCGCCACGAGGTGAACGGCGCAGACAAGCTGGTTGACGAGTTTCAGTTTCTGGCCGGACCCGACCGGACCCGCGGGGAAGATCTTCTTCCCCATCGCCAGCAGGAAGGGCTTCGCCCGCTCGAGGTCGGCCTCGTCGCCCCCGATCATGAACGAGAGGGTGCCCGCGATCGCGCCCTTCTGGCCGCCCGTCACCGGGGCATCGAGGTACCGGCCGCCCAGCCTCCGGATCTTGTCCGAGAACCCGACCTCGCCGGTCGGCGAGATGGTTGAGTGATCCAGGACGAGGGCATTGGCTTCCAGTCCGTGGGCGACTCCCCCGTCGCCGAACAGCACGGCCTCCACATCCGGCGTGTCGCCCACACAGAGGAAGACGGCTTCGCTTCCGCGCGCCGCGTCGGCGGGCGATTCGGCCAGCCGGGCGCCGCGCGCGCCGAACGGGACGGCCTTCGCCACGGTGCGGTTCCAGACCGCGACCCGGTGGCCGGCGTCGAGGAGGTGGCCGGCCATGGGCGCGCCCATGACACCGAGCCCGAGGAAAGCTACGTCAGCCATGCCGCCTATGGTAGCCGATGCGGCGGGGGCGCGGCCAAACCCCCCTGAAAAACAGCGCAGCCGGAACGCTGGAAGCGTTCCGGCCGACTGGCCCGACGAGTCCGGCGGAGGTTACTTCTTCTTCCCGCCGAGGCTCCCGGAGCGGTTCATCATGACCGCGAGGATCACGAGCACGGCCATCGCTCCCGCCACCCAGTACCCGGTCGTGGTCTTCGCGAACTTGAGCACCACGGGGATGATGAGCAACGCGACGAGGTTCATGACCTTGATGAGCGGGTTGAGCGCCGGGCCGGCCGTGTCCTTGAACGGATCCCCGACCGTGTCCCCGACGACCGCGGCCTTGTGCTCGGGCGTGCCCTTGCCGCCGAACAGGCCGTCCTCGATCGTCTTCTTGGCGTTGTCCCAGATCCCGCCCGTGTTCGCCATGAACACGGCCAACAGCTGGCCCGTCAGGATGGCCCCGCACAGGAAGCCGCCGAGCGCGGCAGGCCCGAGCAGGAAACCCGTGAAGACGGGGGCCGCGATCGCGACCAGGCCCGGTCCGACCAGCTCCTTCTGCGCCGCCGCCGTCACGATGTCCACGCACGCGGCGTAGTCGGGCTTCTGCGTGCCCTTCATGATCCCGGGGAACTGCTTGAACTGCCGGCGGACCTCGGCGACGACGAAGAACGCCGCCCGGCCGACGGCCTTGAGCGCGAACGCCGAGAACAGGAACGGCACCGCGCCGCCGATCAATACCCCAATGAACACGTCCGGCAGGTTGACCTGGATGCCGATGAGCCCCAGCCCGGACTCGTCGATGAACGACCGGAACAGCGAGATCGCGGCGATGACCGCGGTCGCGATCGCGAGGCCCTTCGTGAGCGCCTTCGTCGTGTTCCCGATGGCGTCCATCCACGCCAGCGACTTGCTCGCCATCGCGTTCTTCACGCCCGACATCTCGAAGATGCCGTGCGCGTTGTCCGTGATCGGCCCGAAGGTGTCCATGGCCAGGATGAACCCGGTCGTGGACAGGAGCCCGAGACCGGCGACCGCGATGCCGAAGGCCGCCAGCGCGTGGCTCTCGGGGAAGAGCACGATCGACGTCATGATCGTGCCCGCGATCACGAGGACCGCCCAGACGCTCGATTCCATGCCCTCGGCCAGCCCCGCGATGAGCATCGGGGCCGCCCCGGACCGGGTCGCCTGCGTCACCTCGCGCACCGGCCGGTAGTCGGGGTGCACGAAGTAGTTCGTGAGCCAGAGCGTGACGAGCGCGAGCACGAGCCCGCTGATGCCCGCGTAGGTGAACCGGTAGTCGGGCATCTCCGTCGCGGGGTTGATGAGGTAGTACTTGTTAAGCAGGTAGATCCCGACGCCGGCCACGACCACGGCCACCGTGTAGCCGGTGTTGATCGGCCGCATCGGGTTCTTCATCGCCGACTTGGAAGGGCGCACGGCCCAGACCCCGAGGATCGAGGCCACGACGCCGACCGCGCGGATGAGCAGGGCGAAGATAACGAGCTTGAGCGCGTAAAGGGAGGCCGCCGTCTTGATGGCTTCCTCCGGCGCTTTCACGAACAACTTCGAATCCCTGAAGGCCTGGAGGAATCCCGCATCGAGCTGGGTGGCCGCCGCGAGGATGATCGCCGCGACCAGGGTCACCTCGTAGGACTCGAACACGTCGGCCGCCATCCCGGCGCAGTCCCCGACGTTGTCTCCGACGTTGTCCGCGATCGTCGCCGCGTTGCGGGGATCGTCCTCGGGGATGTTCTTCTCGACCTTGCCCACGAGGTCCGCCCCGACGTCCGCGGCCTTGGTGTAGATGCCGCCGCCGACCCGCATGAAGAGCGCGACGAGGGAGCCGCCGAACCCGAACCCGACCAGGATCTTCATCGCGTTCTCGCGGAACAGGAGGAAGATGATCGTGGCTCCGAGGAGGCCGAAGCCGACCGTGAACATGCCCGACACCGTCCCGGCGTCGAAGGCGAGGCTCATGGCGCCCGCCGGGCTCTTGAGGGCGCGCGCTGCAGCGCGCACGTTGCCCTTGACCGCGAAGGTCATCCCGACGTAGCCGGCGCCGTAGGAGGCCGCACAGCCGGCCAGGAACGCTCCGGCAACGCCCCACGCGAGGACCATGCGCAGGTGCAGGGCCGCGGCGAGCTCTTCGGGCTTCAGGTCGGCGACGGGCGTGTAGTTCTGCCAGTAGAGCCAGAAGAGCACGGCCGCGAGCGCGACCACGAAGAGCCCCATCACCCTGAACTGGCGCTTGAGGTACGCCAGCGCCCCTTCGCGGATGGCGCGGGCGACGACCTGCATCTTTTCCGGCCCGGCGTCGGCCCGCTGGACCTTGATCGCCAGGTAGAGCCCGTAGGCCAGCGCCAGTCCGGCGGAGGCCAGGACCCAGTAGAGAAGGTTCAACTCCAGCCCCTGGAGGGCCGGCAGTACTATCTTCGCTTCACTCATTGCGTCATCTCCTGACCCAAGAGCGCGTCATCCCAGCGGGCGACCAGTCGTTCGGTCCGCTTCAGGCGCTCCTGAAGGCCAAAGTAACTTAGCATGGAGGGGGCTCCAATCACTAGCGCGCCGCCCACCCCCACTCCTGCGAGCACGTCGCCTCCCGAACTGCTCACCGTCAGTCCATAAATGCCGATCCCGCCAAGCAGAACGGGGAGAACGCACCCCGCACGCAGGGCGCCACGCGAAGACCGGCGCAGACGGTTGAGCCGGCCGTGCAGTTCGGTCCCGGTGCCTTCCAGGACCTCGGCGGAGAGCCGGACCACGGGCTCGCCGGCCGAGGCGTTGAGGCCCTCTTCCAGCCCGGCCCGCAGCTTCCCGATGGAATGCGCCCGGGATCCTTCGCGCGCGGCTCCCGTCAACCCCGCCAGTACGCCGACGATGGACAGGTACTTGGCCACGGGCGGCCCGCCGGCGCGCCCCGCGAGCGCGGCCCCCGCGTAGATCCCGGACCCCACGGCCACGGCGGCCCAGACCCACGTGGCCCGCATGGACTTGCTGGTTTCGGCGCGGAAATCATCCCGGACGTCCCGCACCGCCTCGACTTCCACCGACCCCGGCCCGGTCACCTCCGGGGAGGCGGACGCCTCCCCGGCCCGGACGGCCGAGGCGGCGAGGAACGCGAGGACGGCAACGGTCATGACCGAGCGCATTATATCCGGCGGACGGTTGTTATAACAGAAGGATGCGTCAGCCCCGGGTTGCGCTGGTCAACCCCCCCCACAGCCTCGAGGAGCGCTACGGGCCCTTGAAGTCGGCGGGCAACACGATGCCCTCCCTGGGCCTTGCCGGGCTGGCCGCGATCCTGCGCGACGCCGGATTCGCGGTCGCGGTCGTGGACGCGCCGTCGCGTCAGCTCGGGTTCGCGGCGGCGGCGGCCGAGATCGACGGGTTCGCGCCCGACGCGGTGGGGATGACCGCGTTCACGCCGTCGATCCATAACGCGGCGACGCTGGCGGGCCTGCTCAAGGAGTGGCACCCGGAGCGGCCGATCGTCCTGGGCGGGCCGCATCTTTCGGCCCTGCCCGCCGACACCCTGCGCAGGTTCGCGGCGTTCGACCTCGGAGTCGTGGGCGAGGCGGACGACACCATCGTGCCGGTTTTTCGCCTGGCTCTCGACGGCGGACGTCCCGGGGACCTCCCCGGACTCGTCTGCCGGAACGGAGGGGAGCCCGCGGAAACGCCGCGGGCGGCACCGATCCGGGACCTGGACCGCCTGCCGTTCCCGGCGTGGGATCTCCTACCCGGATTCCCCGGCCGGGTCCGCCCCGCCGCTCACACGTACCGGCGCCTGCCGGCCGCCACGCTGTTCACGGCTCGCGGGTGCCCCGAGTTGTGCGTGTTCTGCGACCGGAGCGTGTTCGGGAACGCCGTCCGCTCGTTCTCCGCCGAGTACGTCGTGGACCAGATGGGGTTACTCGTCCGCCGGTTCGGCATCCGGGATCTCACGATCTACGACGACATCTTCCCGCTCGCGAAGCCCCGGCTCCTGCGCGTCTGCGAGCTGATCCGCGAAAAGGGGCTCGACCTCACTTGGTCGTGCAACTCCCGCGTCAACTACGCCGATCCCGAGAGCCTGCGCGCCATGAAAGCCGCCGGGTGCTGGCAGATCGGGTACGGAATCGAGTCCGGCGACCAGGAGATCCTGGACCGGATCGCGAAACGCACGAAGCTCTCGGACATCGAGCGGGCGGCCAGGCTCACGGACGAGGCCGGGATCCGGGTCAAGGGGTTCTTCATGATGGGCCTGCCCGGCGAGACGGAGGAGACGGTCCGCCGCACGATCGACTTCGCCTGCCGGCTCCCGCTCTCGGACTACCAGACCTGCTTCTTCACCCCCCTGCCGGGAACCGCCGTGACGGCAGACCTGCCCCGGTGGGGCACACTCGACGACGACTGGCGCAAGATGAATCTCCTGAACCCCGTGTTCGTGCCCCACGGGTTCACGGCCGAACGCTTGCGGGCGCGGGCCGCGCGTTCCTACCGCGCGTTCTACCTGCGCCCGCGCATCGTCTGGCGCTACCTGACCAGGATCCGGCGGCCCGAGCACGTGACCCAGCTCGTCCGCGGCGCCTTCGCCCTCCTCGCCTCGGTAAGCCTCCGAACACGGCCACCCGCGCAGGGCCTACAATAACCACGGCGATGGCGACCGTAGCGCCGTTCCCGGGCGTCCACTACCCACCGAGCCGGGCCCTGCCCGACCTGCTGGCGCCGCCGTACGACCTCATCACTCCCGCCGACCACGAGCGGCTGGCGGCCCTCCACCAGCACAACATCGTGCATCTCACGCTGGGAACGCCGGGCCGCCGCCGCGACTATCCCGGCATCGGGGCCCGCCTGCGGAGATGGATCCACGATGGCGTGCTCGTCCAGGACCCCGGCCCCGCGTTCTACGCCTACTGCCAGGAGTTCGTCCACGACGGAACGGTCCAGAAGTTCTGGGGCGTGTTCGGGCTCCTCCGGCTCGAGCCGTTCGGGGCCGGCAAGATATTCCCGCACGAAGCCGTGCACGCCGGGCCGGTCGAGGACAGGCTCAAGATCATGGAGGGCACGCGCGCGAACCTGGAGCCCATCATCTCGCTCTACCGCGCGCCGTCGGATCCCATGAACCTCCTGTTCGAGAGCCTGGAGGCCCTGCCACCTTCGATCACGGCCGCCGACGCGAGCGGGAGCCGGCACCGGCTGTGGACGCTGGATGCGCCGCGGACGCGCGCCCGGATCCAGCGCACGGTCCGCCGCCTCCCGTTCTTCATCGCCGACGGCCATCACCGCTACCATTCGGCCTGGATATACCGGAGCCGGCACCGGCGGAACCGCGAGGCGCAGTGGATGCTCTCGCTCATCGCGAACACGGAACAGCGCGGGCTCAAGATCCTTCCGTACCATCGAATCGTGATCTGCGAGGCCCCGGTGTCCGCCTCACTTCCCCAGGACTGCGCCCGGTTCGGCCGGATCGAGAAGCTCAGCCGCCAGCCCGGAGCCGCCATCGCGGCCCCGCCGCGCAACTTCCTCGGGTTCTACGCGCGGGCCACCGGCGGATGGAGCCTGCACCTGCCGGCGCTTCCGGCCGGCACGGCGCCCCGCGGCCTGCTCGAGGTGGCGCGCCTGCACGATCTCCTTCCCCAGCTCGTGCGGGTCAAGTCGGTCGACTTCACGAAGGACGCGGCGGAGGCCTTCGAGGCCGCTCGCCGCTCGCCGCACGTGCTCGCCTGCTGCCTGCCGGCTCCCTCTTCGGCGCAGATCACGCAGATCGCGTTCGAGGGCGAAACCCTGCCGCGCAAGTCCACGTTCTTCCTGCCGAAGCCGGCCTCCGGGCTCCTGCTCAGGCTCTTCTAGCGGGGGCTTACCGGCTCGTGGGCCCCGCCGTCCTCGCGGTCGCCGCCGGAGTACTCATGGCGTGGAGCCGCGTCTGGGACTACGACGTCTGGTTTCAGCTCGCCTGCGGCCGCGCCATCGCGGAGCTGGGACGGCTGCCGGTCCATGACGTGCTCTCCTGGACCGCCACCGACCGGCCCTGGGACACGCAGGAATGGCTGAGCCAGGTGCTCGGGTACGGCATCTGGCGGGCGGGGGGGCTCCCCGCGCTGACGGCGGTCAAAGCCCTGCTCGCGGGCGCCCTCGTGTGGCTCATCTGGCGCAGGGCGGTCGCTTCGACCGCCGGCTTTCAGCCGGACGGCGAAATCCGGCTCACGTCCGCACTGCCCTGGCTGGCCGCCGGCCTGTGCGGGTGGGGGGCGTACGTCATGCGGTGGCATCTCGTCGAGCGTCCCCAAATCCTGACCTACGGGTTCGTCGCGCTCGAGCTGATCATCCTCGAGTCCGGCCGCAGTCCATGGATCCTCGTGCCGGTCACGGTCCTCTGGGCCAACCTGCACGGCGGGTCCGCGCTTCTCGGTCCCGGGCTGTTCGCGCTTTGGACGCTCGGGGCCGCCGCGGCCGGCTGGCGCCAGCGGCGGCACGCCGGCGTCATGCGCGCCGCCCTCCTGCCGGGAGTCGCGCTTCTCGCGGCCGTCATGGCCAATCCGGCGGGAT
>Ga0315294_10000143_pt1 | contig 74221 bp, 61 predicted proteins | sample YL17G13_40_MG_FD_203626 | JGI IMG/M metagenome (GOLD analysis project Ga0315294, IMG submission 203626) | Sediment microbial communities from Yellowstone Lake, YNP, Wyoming, USA - YL17G13_40 | ecosystem: Environmental > Aquatic > Freshwater > Lake > Sediment | place: USA: Wyoming | collected... | reverse complement strand
CGGAGGGGACTCTCACCCCCTGTTCGCGATGCAGTCTGTCAGGACGCGACATCGCCTCCATGATGCCCCGAGTGGGGCAAGGGGGCAACATGGCCGACGCCGTCAGCGGAGCGCCACCTCCACGCGGCTGATCACGATCCCCGATTCCCGCGGGATGGGTTGATTGGCGGACTTCAGCCCTGCAAGGTGGCACTCGATGGCTTCCTTCGCGTTCTCAAGGGCCTCGTCCAAGGTTTCCCCCTGGGTGAAGCACGAACCGAGGACGGGGACCTCCGCCCAGAATCCCCCCTCTTCCGCCTCGTGCAATACGACCGTGTATCCGACAACACTTGCCTTCTTCATTTCAGGAGTTCCGTGAACCTTTCCTCGGTCAGCCCTGCCTTCTTCAGCGCGGCTTTCAGAAGACCGATCTTCAGCTCATGCTTGCCCGGAATCGTGATCAAGACCCCGTTGGGCATCCTCACATTCACGTGGTCCCCTCTTCCCGGCCTGGCGATCCCGCCCCCTCGAACGAGTGCCCTTAGTGCCTCCTTGCCCCTGACACCCCGCAGAGAGCGTCCACTCATTTACTCATGATAGTACAGGTCACCGAGGGAATCGCTGCCAAATCGCTGCCAAAACTCCGTAGACTGGCGTAGACCCTCGTAGACTCCCGACGCGTCTCGAATCTCACAAACCGCGTCACCGCAAGGATTGCACGATCCAGCCTGCACGGTGTAAAGAGGGGTTGGAGGATTTCGAGTCCGCCGCCGCGGACCCCTTGGTCAGCGCTTGACCTTCTCCTGCACGATCGCGAGGCAGTCGGGGTCCGCATATTCGAGTTGGTAGGCGTAGACCCCGGCGGCGCCGGCTTTCCGGATGACGTCCACCATCCAGTCGAAGGACTTCGCGTCCGGCACCCAGACCTCGTGCCACTTGCCTTCCGCCGTGTAGCTGAAGCTCAGCTCGCCTTCGGGTTCCCGCCAGGCGGGAGCGCCGCCGTATCTCGCGACCAGTTCGTTCAGGCTGGACAGCCCGGTTTCCTTGTCGGTCATCCGCCAGAGGATGTCCTCGGACTCGTCGTCCGGGACGTTCCAGTCCATGCCGTACCAGGGAACGGCCGCCACGTACTTGTCGGCGGGAATCCTGGACCGCGCGTAGGCGACGTTGGAGGCGAAGTCGGCGCGCGGCATGATGGGGCCCGGCTCGCCCCAGGGGCAGTTGTAGTGCATGACCCGGACCTCGTCGGCCAGCCGGGCAAGCGCGGAGTAGTCCAGGAACGATTCCGATTCCTCCTCCGCGTTCGCGAAGCTCTGGACCGTCACCGAAAGAGTGCGCGGCTGCTGCATGGCCTTTAGCGCGTCCCGGAGCGCCTTGATGAAATTGAGGTAGGGACGGCGGGCCGCGGGGCCGAGCTCCTCGATATCGACGTCCACGCCGTCGAAGCCCAGCCGCTCGCAGACCGCCTTGGTCTCGGCCAGGCACCGGTCCAGGGCCTTCCCCTCCAGGCACCCCGGGGCGTCCCGCTTGTCGCATCCGAGGGTGGCAAAGACCTTCACCGAGTGCTCCCGGGCCCACTTCATGAAGGCCGTCCGGTCGGGCACACGGTCCGAACGCTGGAGACGCCCGTCCTTGCGGATCCCGTACATGCCCAGCGAAACGGAATCGAAGAGCTCGGGATGCGCCTCGATCTGGCTCACGTCGGGATAGACGTCGATCCATCCCCCGAATCGCATGGGGGCGGCGCCGGCGAGCCTCGGAAACGCCAGCAGGAAGGAAGCCGCCGCCAGCAGATGCTTCATGACGGCTTGCGGAGAGTTCTCATGATCTCGCCGGGCGGCAGTGTACCACAAATGTTAAGCTCAGGGCGCACGTGATTCCCCCAGGGCGTGGACCGGGTCCGCTTCTGCTGGCCGCCGTCTGGACGGCGACGGTCATCGGCGTCCTCGTCTCGCACACCGCGCCGTCCCAGGAGCTCCTCGCCGAGGGGCTCCGGGCGACGGCGGGGCTGTGGCGGTGGCCGGGCGCGGCCGCAGTGGGCCGGCACTGGCTCGCGCTCCTCGCGTCCGCCGCCGCCGGCGTCGCATTCTGGGCGGCCCTCCACGGTCTCGGCCGCCGGGCCCTCCGCTGGCAGGGAGCCGACACCGTCCTCCCCTCCCTTGCGGGGACCGGCGCCCGGGTCCTCATCGGGCTCGCCTCCGTCGCGGCGGCCGGGTTCGGGCTCGGGCTGGCGGGGCTTCTCTTCCGTCCTGTCGAGGCCGCTGCCGCCGGCCTGCTCGCCGGCCTCGCCCTCGCCGAGGCCGCCCGGCTCCGCGGGAAGCCGCTGCCCCGGCTGTCCGGCGACCCCGGTGTCCTAGTCCCGACCGCCCTCGTCGCCGTCGCCGTGCTCGTGCTGGCCGCCGTGCCCGAGACCACGATCGACGCGCTCTCGTATCACATCGCCGCGCCCGAGTACTTCCGCTCCCTGCACCGGATCGTGGACGCCCCCCACCTCCAATACCGCTGGCCGCTCCTGACGGAACAGGTCCTGGCCCTCCTGGGCGGTGTCGTGGGACCCCGGCACGTGAGCGCAGTCGCCCTGGCTGGAATCGTGGCACTGGCCGCCGGCTGGCTGCGAGCGCGGATGGGTGCCGGCGCCGCCGCAGTCGGGGCGGCCGTGGTCGTGGCCTCGGGCGGGCTGTCGTATTGGGTCCCGGTCTTCAAGCCCGACCTCTTCGCGAGCGGGCTCGCCCTCCTCGCGGTCGTCGCGTGGGACGCCGGGCGGACGGCCGGACGCGGCCGGGCATGGACGCTGTGCGGAGTCGCGCTCGGACTCACGGTCTGCGTCAAGCAGTCCACGGGCGCGGTCGCGGCGGGGCTCGTGGCCGCCACCGCGCTCCTGCGCGCTGGAACACTCCGGTTCATCGCGGTCGCGGGTGCCGCCGCCGCCCTCGTCGCCCTGCCCTTCCTGGCCCGGACCTGGTGGCTGACGGGCAATCCCGCGTACCCGAGCTGGTTCGGCGGCACGGGCTGGGACCCCGCCTACGGTAACTACATCGTCCGCCGGGTCTGGGCGCCGGGCAGTCCGCTTCCTTCCTCGCCGTTGGAGTTCGGAAGGCTCTTCCTCGACCACACGGTCAAGGCGTTCCCGCTCGTTCTCTGGGGCCTTCCCCTCGCCATCCTCACCGGCGGGCGCGCCGCCTTGCCTCTCGCCGCGGCCGCCACCGGTGCGGTCTGGGTGCTGTTCTGGCCGTACCCGCGGTACATGATGGCAGGATTCCTGATCCTGGCCCTCCCCGCCGCCGGCGGGATCGCGGCCTCGCCGCTGTTGGCGGGGGCCATGCGGCCGGCGGGTCTCACCGCGGCCTGGCTGATCGCCGCGCTCGGGCTGGTCCCCATGCTCGCGGACCTCCACCACGCCGGGCCGGTGCCCAAGCCGGTCCTGCCCGTCGTCCTCGGGCTCGAGCCCGCGCCCGCGTGCGTCGCGCGTACCCTCGGCACCTACGAGCGGCTAGCGGTCTTCCTCTCCGCCGTCGCATCGCCCCGCGACCGGATCCTCGTCGTCGGAGACACCCGGAGCGCGGGGCTCGCCCCCGGGGTCCCGGTCGTGAGCCAGGACAACTCCGACTCCGACATCCTGATCTCGATCGTCCGCCGGTCGCGCACGCCCGCCGAAATCGCGCGCCGGTTCCGGCAGACCGGCGTCACTTTGGCCGCGTTCAACCGGATCGGCTCGACGAGCAACTGCAACTACCGCCGGCTGAACGACGGCGGCCTGGGTGCGGCTGAGATCGCCGCGTACGCGGCGTGGTGGACGACCGCCGCGACGGAAATCTACAGCGATCCGCGGAGCGACCGGCACAACGGCGGCTGGAGCGTCTACCGGATCTCGCTCCGGCGGGCAGCCCGGCCGGGATGGGTCTGGTACCTCCCGGGCACCGAGGAGTTCTCCGACCCCGGCCTCCGGGTCCCGGCCGCTTTCCAAGCGGACCTGCTCCGGCTCGTGCTCAAGGGAGCTCCCACGGTCCGGTCATTCCACGAGCGGCTGGGCCAGCTCCTGGCCGCCGACGGGAAGTGGCGGGAATCCCTCCCGCACTTGCAGGCCGCCGACGCCCCGGGCGCCGGGCCCGCGGTCTATCTCAACCTTGGGCTGGTCCTCGGCCGGCTCGGCCGCCACCGCGAGGCCGCCGCCGTCTGGCGCAGAGGCTTGGGGCTATTCCCGGAAGATGAGATGCTCCAGCGCGCCTGCGCGTCCCAAGAGGCGGCTTCCCCGCCCTGGTCCCCCTAGGGCTGCCCAGCCCCGCGGTTGCCGCTCTACCTGGACAGCCTCTGCGCCAGGGCCTTTATGCTCGCCTCCACCGCCGCCGTCGTCGTGCCCTTCGCCGAATCGCTGTAGACCACCCGTCCCGTCTCGACGTCGACCACGCGGATATTCAGCACGTAGCTGTCGATGAACTTCCCGAAACTGCCGACCACCATCCTCTGCACGTTCAGGAGCCTCCCCTGCCTGACCGCGCATTCCTCCGACGTGCACCCGTACTGCTGAAAGACCTGTTCCGCCAGGATCTTCTCCATCGCGCTCCGCTCGACCACGTTGTAGGTGCCGGTGGATACCAGGGCCCCCCGCAGCCAGTCGGTCACGATCGTCGCGTCGCTCCTGGACACCCCCTCCGCCGAGATGTCCGACACCGCCACGTTCAGCTTCCCCGCCGGCCCCTGCCGCGCCAGGACGCCCGGCATCTCGCCGGCGGCCTTCGCGAGGACGCTCTCCCGGTCGGCGCCGATCCTCTTCTTGATCTCGTCCACCAGCATCTGGAACGCGTTCTCCGATGTCGCGACGGATGCCGCCAGGGCCCTGAACGGCCCGGTCGTATGGAAGCAGTACTTCCTCTTCACCGAGTACTTCCCGACCGGCATGGAACCCGAGTACATCACCGCGTTGAGCCACATCTCCTTCGTGTAGGAGGAACAGCTCGGGTCGTTGACGTAGCCGCCCTCGGCCACGGAATCGCGCGCCCCCTCGGCGTCGGAAAGGGAACGCGATCCTCCCGCCAGCTCGACCGTCCACGAGCCTTGTCCCTGCTCGTCGAAGACGTTCTGCCGGAAGTCCGCCTCGAGGCCTTCCAAGCGGGCGGAGTTCGCGGAATCCAGCTTCAGGACGAATGACCCCGGTAACCTGGTCGGCAGGGCGTAGCTCGCCGTGTACTTCGGCGGCATCGGCGAACAACCGTCCAGGAAGAGGGGAATGAGGATCGGCACCCCGACCAATACGCCCAGCCTTCTCATACGGGCTCAATCATAGCCCATTCAAGCTCCGGCCCTTGAAGCCCTCCGGGGGCGAACCACTTGAGTCAGCCGCGCGGCGGGCTGTCTGCCCGGGCCGCCTCCGGCAGGATGATCGTCACCCGCGTCCCGCTTCCCGGCCGGCTCGTGACCCCGATGGCGCCGCCGTGCCGCTCCACGACGCTCCGGGTCGCGGTCAGACCCATCCCCGTGCCCCGGGGTCCCTTGGTCGTGAAGAACGGGCGCATGCAGTTCCGCAGGGTCTCCTCGTCCATGCCGGCGCCCGTGTCCTCGACCGTGATCGTCACCTTGCCGCCCCCGCTGTCGGTCCGGATGCGGATGATCCCACCCCCCGGCATCGCATCCACGGCGTTGCCGATCAGGTTCAGCAGGGCGTCGCACATCTCGTGTTCGTCCACGCGGACCGAGGCCGTCGCCTTGTCGGTCCGCTCGATCATGATCCTGCCGGCTCCGCTGGGCTTCAGGATCGGCCCGCTCAGCTTCTCGAGCTCGTCGAGCAGGGCGCCGACCCCGATCACCTCCGGCTGGCCGCGCTCCCGCTCGCCGGCGAAGCGGCGCGCGCGCTCCACGATCCGGGCCCCCTCCCGCGCCGACTCGGATATGACGCCCAGCGCCTTCCTCACCTTGGCCTCGTCCTTGAGGTCGGCCTCGTTTCCCAACAGCATCTCGGCGTATCCCAGGATCGGGTTCAGCGCGTTGTTGAGGTCGTTCGCGATCCCGCCGGCCATCTGCTCGAGGGTGCGCAGGCGCTCGCGCTTGAGAACTTCCGACTGCGCCCTCTCGAGGTCCTCGAGGGCGACTTCAAGCCGCTTGTTGTTCGCGACCAGCTCCGCACTCCTCAGCTTCAACTGCCACCTGAGCACGCCGGCAAAGGCGAGGGCGAGCGCGAGGATCGCGGCGCCGACCGGCACGATCCACCGGAGCCAGGCGGGCCAGCGCGCCGCGCCCCGGGGGGTCAGCCACCGGTCCATGGCCTCGTGGTACGGCGATTCCGCGTCCTCCTTGAAGGCCTTAAGGTCCCGGTCGATGGCGGCCAGCCAGTAGCGGTGCAGCCCCTTCCGCGCCACGAAGTGCAGGCTGGCCGGATCGATCAGGACCGTGGTCGCCACGAGGTCGTACCGGAACGCGTGCGCGGCGCCGAAGAACCGGTTCACGACCGCGACGTCGGCGCCCCGGGCCCGGACAGCCTGGAACACCTCGTCGAACGTGGGACAGGCCACGAACTTGAACGAGATGCCGCACTGCTTCCCCAGCTTCTCCAGGGTCTTCTGCTGAACGGACTCGTTCAGGATGGCGATGGTCTTCCCGTCGAGGTCCAGGATGGACCTGATCCCGGCCCCGTCCCGGGCGTAGACCTGGGACCAGGTGGAAAGCGCCGATTCGGGGGCGAAGTCGTAGAGGCGGGCGCGCTCCTCGGTCCACGCCACGTCGGGCATGATGTCGATCTTGTTCTCCAGCAGGGACGCCAGGCACTCGTCCCACGTCCCGGGCACGAACGCGAGCTTCCACCCCTCCCGCTTCGCGATCGCGCGGATGAGGTCCGGGAAGAACCCGGCGGGTTCCCCGTGTTCGTCCGTGAAGATCTTGGGGTTGTTCTCGTAGATCCCGACGCGCACGGTGATTTCCGCGGGGGACGCCGAAGGGAGATCGGGCAAAAGGAGGGCCATGAGACATGCCGGGCCGAGTGCGAATACCGCCCGTCTACTCATCCTTGCTCCTGCCCTACCTTACCACGCCCCCCCGGGACTCCGGGCCCGCCGCCCTCAATAGGTCCTGAGGTTGTCCAGCAGGATATAGCCCTTCATCCGGCGTTCCCAGTCCCGGCGCGGGACCTGGGGGTCGGAGATGATCGAAAGCGTAAGGCCGTCGACCGACCCCAGGTCGGACTTCCCCAGCGCCCGCTTCCCGCCTTCCTTCTTCCCGGACGCCCACGCCGCCTCGGCGAAATCCCACCTGAGCGTGGTCCACGCGCCCTTGGCGAGTTCCCGGGCCGCGGACTTGGACTTGCCGGCGGAGAGCTGGACCCCGGGGACCTCGTCCTTCGCCTCGAACACGGCGGGCGCGGTCCAGACGTCCACGGCGACGCCCCGGGAGCCGCTCATGTCCCACGGGGTCGCGGACGAGGACATGAGCATCGGCCACAGCGACACCGCGAAGTCGAAGTCCATCCGCAGGGACCGGCGGCCCTCGGTGAACGCCTTGTCGTCCGGCGCCGTCTTCACGAGGTCGTTGTACACCGACCACCGCATCCCGGTCCCGTCCTCGAACCCGTCCAGGACCGCGCCGGGGGCGGCAGCCGCCGGAGCCGGCTTCGGGGTCGCCCGGTCCTGCTCCTCCGCCTCGATCTCGTTCAGCCGCCGGGACACGATGCTCAAGGAACCCTCCTCCGCGTCCACGAGAAGGTAGTCGTAGAAATGGCCCGTCGGGGGCCAGTGCTCGAGCGGCCCCCCGCTGGAGCCCGTGAGCACGTACCGGATCCCGTCGCGGATGCACAGCTCGTAGGTGTGGACGTGGCCCTGGAAGACGGCCTTGACGTTGTTCGCGCGGAAGAGGGCGTGCAGGCGGTCCCGCTCCCCCTTGTCCATCTCGAGCCACCCCTCCATCTCGTCCGCCGCGATCGGGACGTGGAGTGCGACGAAGGTACCCTTCATCCCCCGGCTCTTCTCGAGATCCTTGCCGAGCCACGCCTCCTGCTCGCCCCCTAGGGTCCCGTAGTGGGCCTCGTTGCCCGTGTCCAGCAGGACGAAGTGCCAGCCGTCCCGGTCGAACGAGTGGTACGTGGGCCCGATCTCGCGCTGGAACATCTCCACGGACTCCCGCGTGTACCCCTCGTGGTTCCCCATGGCGATGTGGATGGGAAAGGGCACGGTCGCGACCGCCGCCCGGAAGGTCCGGTATTGCCTCTTCAGCACCCCCGGGTCCGACGTCCAGCCGGTGATGATGTCGCCGCAGTGGAGCACGAACGCGGGCCGCGGGTCCTGGGCGTTCATGTCCTTGAGGAATGTCAGGAATATCCTCGGTTCCGCCAGCGGGTTGTCGAACGTGAGCTGGCTGTCGCTGGCCACCGCGAACCGCAAGGATCGGCCCGCGGACGGCGCCAGCCAGCCGACCGCGGCGAGCGCGACAACGACGGACCATCTGCGTGACATCATCCTGGACGACCTCCTGACCTCATCCGGTCTCGCCCATTGTAGCCCGGCGCGAACCTGCATGACTCCCTGCGTCCTCGTCATCCTCCTGCTACCATGCACCCAGGGCCGGGCACGTCTTGACGGCCAAGGAGGTACGGGTTGAACCGAATCCTGCTCGCGGGTGCCCTGGCCCTGGCCGCCGGCGGAGCAGCGGCGTCTCCCAGCCGCGTGAGTATCCTCGCCGCACCGGGCCTGCTCGCCGATCCGTACGGGGACCTGGCCTTCAACCCCGCTTACGTGAACATGATCGACGGCGGCCTCATCTTCCTGGATGCGAGCGGCGAGGATCAGGACAGCTCCGACGAGCACCGTCAGTCAGCCAAGGGTCATCCCTGGCTGAATACCTATGGCTCCTCCCGGCACTGGCGATACGCCCCGGTTGTCGGAATCGCGGGCCGCATCGCGCCTTTCGCCGCGGCCCTCGAATACTCGGGGTCCCGCGAACGGAGCCAATGGGGTGACGTAACCGAGGACTTCTCGACAGACTGGGTCTACAGCTACTCGTCCTGGAACACGACTGAACGGCCGTATCTCGCCACCCTCCGGCTCGGCTGGTCGTTCGGCGACGCGATCCAGGCCGCCGCCCTCGGCAGCGCGTCCGAGCTGTCCCGTCGTGCGACCTCGTACTACTGGGACGGCAGGATCACGTCCAGGTCCCACGCGCACACCTCCGACCGCGCCTTCGGAGGAGGGGTCACCTTCCAGGTGATCGGAGGTCCCCGGCTGGGCCTCTACGCCACGCGGGGTACCGGCCGCTCGGACGCAACCAGCGAGTTCCCATGGGGCCTCTTCCCGTTTTCATACAATCTCGTTCCCAGCAACTCGTGGGCCTCGCACACCACCGACACCGTTGGGCTGACTGCCGAGACCAACCCGGCCGGCCGGGTGAATGTGCGCTCCTACGTGCAGGCGGTCTGGCAGGACGGCCCGACGGAAGCCCCGCTGGCGTGGCTACCGCCGTATGAAGCCCTGACCGTGGATTCCTCGGAGCAGGGGCTGACGGCAGGACTGGCCGCGGCGATCAAGCGGGAAGGCGGGCTCACGGTGGTGCCGTCCGTCACCGGCAGGTTCTGGGTCACGCGGACCCGCGACCGCCACACGCCCTACGCGTGGGATCCCGGCCAGTTCACCGACTCTCTCCACCGCTCCCGGTCCGACAACGTCACGACCAGGCTCGGGGTGGAGTTCCCGATCGTCTCGGAAGTCCTGATCCTGAGGGGATCCCTTTCCGCGCTCTACTGGTACTGCGGGCGCGAAACCTACTCGAACTACGATTCGACGATGGGGTGGACGTACCGGGAAGAAGATCACAGCGACTTCCTCCAGGCGCTGGGCGGATGGTACGCCGTGGGGCTAGGCTTCGTGCTGTCGCCGCACCTGGGCATCGACCTCGACCTGTCCGAGAACCTGTGGAGCCGCAACCAAGACGCCCGAGACGAAGGTCCCCCTCTGGGCGGAGAGGATGGGTGGGATTGGCGCCACGGCGCCAGCCACTGGCTGACGTTCAGAATCCAGGTGACCTACTCTTTCGGCTCTTCGTCGCCCGCTATTTGAACGCGCGGGCCGAGTCGTACTTGAGGAGGACGCTCTCGAGTACCCGGCCGCCCTCGACCTCGAGGAGCCGCCGCGTCTGCGACCAGTTCCTGCCGGGGTAGACCTCGACGCCCACCTGGAGCAGGTGCGTCGCCCCCAGCGTCTTCCCGATCCGGAGCCGGGTCTCGTCCGAGATGAGCCCCGTGAGCTGGAGCTTGTACTCCGCCAGGATCTTCTCGAGCGCGCTCCGGTCCAGGAGCGTGAAGCTCGCCACGCCCTCGAAGCTCCCGAGCAGTTCCTGCTCGAGCTGGGTCAGCACCTGCTGGCGGATCGAGGCGCGACCCTCCTCGGTCTCGTTGGCCGAATACTGCTTGATCCGGTCGATCACGACCGCCAGCCGGACGACGTCGCCCTGGAGCAGGATCTTCTCCAGCGCGTATACGTCGTTGATGTCGTGCGTCTTCTGGAGCGTGATCCGCGCCCGGTACTCGCCGCCGCCCCGGCGCATCGTGAGCGTGGCCTGGGAGCCCGGCGCCCGGTCGTCGAAGACGGTCCGGCAGATCCCGCTGACGGGAGCGCCGTCGACGGCCACGAGCAGGTCGCCGGGCTGGATGCCGGCCGTCCGCGCATTCTCGCCGGTCACCGCCTTGACCCGGCACCCCGAGTCCACGAGCTCGGTCGACCCGGTCGAGAACCCGAGCCACCCCCGGATCGTGATGCTCCGGCGGTTCTCGGCGATCCAGCGGTTGGTCTCTTCCGTGTAGCCGTCCGTGGAAGCGGAAGGAGCCGGCGCGACCGCGGGGACTGATGCCTCTTCCCTGGCATACCGGGCCGTGCACCCAAAAGCCAGCAGGAGCCCGGCGGCGGCCGCCGCCCATCCTCTACGCGTCTTCATACCGCCCAATCATACTCCATGTCAGGCCAACGATCAGCGGTATGATTCGCGCCGGTGAGCCACCCGCCACACGCTGACCACGCGTGCCGCATCATCGACCTCATAGAGCACGCGCCAGTCCCCGCACGCCACGCGGTAGCCGGTCAACCCACCGGCCAGTTTCCTCACGTGTGGAGGCCGAGGCGCATCAGCCAACGCCAGGATCGCCTTGCCCAGCCGTTCATAGGAACGCCCCGTGATCTTCCTGAGGTCGCGCTGAGCCACAGGCTGGAGGAGGACGCGGTATCTGGCGGTCAACGAGCCGGCTTGGCGCGGGAGCGGGCGAGATAGGAGCGGGCCTCGACAGCGCGGCCCTTGACCACCTTCGCGCGCTCGATCAACACCAGATCGAAGAGATCCTGCTTCAGTTCGCGGTCCCGCAGCAATCTCTCGAGCACGCTTTCCTTCTGCTCCGGAGGCAACGCCCGAAAGGCCGCGTAGAAGACCTCAGCGACCGCAATCGCACCGCTCATGGCCGTATCATACCACTCCAGGATGAGCCGTCTGCCCGCATCGCCCGCAGGACGGTGTCCGCCGCCTACGGCGTCCGCAGGCTCTCGCGCCAGGCCCGGAGTTCCGCGTTGTCGGGATTGAGCGCGAGGGAGTGGTCGTAGGTCGCGATGGCGCCCGGACGGTCCCCGAGGAAATAGAGCGCGTTGCCCAGCAGGGCCCACGCGCGCCAGTGCATGGGGTCCCGCCGTATCAGCGCTTCGGCCGTGGCCCGACATTCCTCGTAGCGTTGCGCCGCATAGGCGTCCATCGCCGCCAGATACGCCTCTTCGACGGACGGCGGTGGGACCTGGCTCGCGGGCGCTTCTTCCTGCGGCAGCATCTCGGGAGCGCCGAGCCCGGGCTTTTCCTCCGGCTCGACCGGCGCGGGCTTCTCCTCATGCGACCCCGGCGGGTCTCCCCGGTACACGACGGCCAACCGGTGACTCGTCGTCAGGTCCCCGAACGGCTGGTAGGCGTAGTCCAGGCCGAGGTTGCTCAACCGAATGCCCATTCCCGCCGTGACCCCCGTCAACCCCGCCAGCCCCGTCTCCGCTCCCTGCCACTTGTACCCCGCGCGAACCACGAAGAACCGGCGGAGCCTGAACTCGGCGCCACCCGCGAGAAGCGGCTTGCGGCTCACGAGCCGGTAGCCGGCGTCGGCGCAGACGCGCAGCACGCCCCCCACCAGGAACGCGGCGCCCGCCTTCACCGTGGCGGGCAGGGCGAACCCGTCCTGCGCCGCGCCGATGTGCTGGGCCGACCAGCCCACGGTCACCAGCGAACCTATCGGGAAGATGCCGCCCGCGTTCACCCCCACGAGCGTTCCGGAGAGGGTCTCCTTCACGACCTCGACGCCGAGCCCGGTGCCGCCGCGCCCGCCCAGCCACCCGGGATTCGGCAGTCCGTACGCCACCGTGGCCGCGACGTCCGTCACGTTCTCGGTCCCCAAGTCGGCTCCGTCCTCGGCCCGGACCGAGTACGCCCCGAAGAAGAGGACCGTGCACCCCACCCCGATCGCCCCCGGACCGAGCGGGACCGCCGCCGCGACGCCGCCCAGCCCGATGCCCTCGCCCGCGAGATCGTGGGTGGCGACGGCGCGTATCTCGCGCATCTGCCCCAGCCCGCCCGGATTCCACGTGACCGCCGACGCGTCGTCGGCGACCGCGGTGAAGGCCTCGCCCATCCCGACGGGCCGGGCGCCCATGCCGACGGCCACGAAGGCCGCCCGCACCCGGCTCGCATCGGCGCGGAACGCCTCGCTGACCACGCTGGCCCGCACCGCGGACGCGGCGAACCAGGCGGCCGCCAGCCCGGCCAGGGCGTGCCTCATCGCCTACCCCGCATGACCGCCAGCCGAAGCATGATCTCGTACCGCCGCAGTTCCGAGAGCTCCCGGCGCAGTTCCTCCGCCCGCCTCTTCAGCACGCGCAGTTCGTGCTCGTTGCGCGCCTTCGCCGCCTTCGCCTCCAGCCGCCCGATCCGGCGCGTCATCGCGTCCATCTGGACGCGCACGGCGGCCCCGCGCTGGAGGAGCTCGCTGACCGACGGCCTCGGCCGCGCCGCCGGCCCCCCCGCCGGTCCGGCCAGCCCGGGAGCCGGCGCGAAGACCGCGAGCAGGGCGAGGACGAGCAGGATCCTTCTCATCGGCGCACCATCACCCGCGCCGTCGGGAGCCTCTGCATGCGCCCGCTCTGGAGCCGCGCCCGAACCTTGAGCAGATACGGCCCCGGCGCCCAACTGCTCACCCCGTTGATCGTGAGACTGCCGTCCGCGCGCCGCACGGCCCGCCAGGTGCCGCGGAAGACCATCTCGAACGTGACGCTGTACGCGTCCACCTCCACCCACTCCGCATCCTCGTCGAGCTGGAGGGCCACCGTGATCCGGTCCCCGGAGACCGGGTTCGGGTACGGGATAACGGGAGCGCCGGTGAGGGCGCTGGGCGTGACCGTCAGCGTCCCCTCGGCCTGCGTCGAGACCGCCGAAAGGTCGCCCGCATCGGTCCCGGTAGCCGCGGCCCGGCACGTGACGGTCCCGGGCACGAGCGCCGTGACCTGCCAGACGAACGTGGCCGAGGCACTTCCACCCACGGTCTGGACGGACGGCACCGGGCCCGAGGCCACCTGGGCGAGGCTCAAGTCGCTGAGCAGGAGCGTCGGCGTGACCGAGTCGGCCGCCGCCTGACCCGAGTTCGACACCACGAGCCGGACCTCGGCGGACCCGCCCGCCCGCACCGAGGCGGGGGAAACGACGACCGACGACTGCAGGATCGCCCCCGCCGTGATCGTGACCGTCCAGGTGGCGGACGATGCCGAGAGGGGCAGGCCGGAGTTGGCATCGGCCCCGGCAACTCCCGCGGTGAAGACCACGAGCCCGGGCGCACTGGCTTGGTAGGTCCAGGTAAACGCGGCTCCGCCGGAACCGGGAACGACGACGGGCGGAGCGGGCGTCGGACCCGACAGCGCGACGACCGCCGCCGCCGGGACGGGCGTCACCACCGGGGTGACGCCGTTCGCCGCCGCCTGCCCCGGGTTCGCGACGTAAACCGTGACGGTGATGACCTGGCCCTGCTTGAGTCGGCCCGGCGACCCTCCCAGCGAGGCCGTCAGGCTCGCCGGGGTCTGGACCGGAACCGCGGCCGCCGCGGTTCCCGTCACGCTCGCGCCGGTCCCGGAATCCACGCCGGTCGCCGTGAAGCTGTAGACCGACACCCCCACTCCCGACGCCGAGAACGTCCAGGTGAAGGAAGACGCGGCGCCCGCGCCGAGCGTGACGGGCCCGGCCGGCGACGGCCCCGCCACCCACTCGACACCCGGGGCCCCGGACAGCAGGGGCGAGACCCCCGTCGCGGCCACGTCCCCGGAGTTCTGAACCCTGACCACGACCGGCTGCCACTGCCCGACGGAGGCCGTCCAGGGCGCCGGGCTGAACCACGCGACCAGCCGCGCGGGCACCTGCACGCGCATCGTCGCCGACGCGCCCGCGCTCAGGGCCCCGAAGACGGGGTCCATCCCCGCGACCGTCGCCACGAAGTTGACTGCTCCGCCCCCGGACGCGCTGTAGGTCCAGACGAAGGTCTGGCTCGCGCCGGCCGCGATGACGACGGGCGGCGCCGGGGACGGACCGGCCATCTTCACCAATGACGCGCCGCCGCCCACCCCGAGCGAGATCCCGACGCCGTTCGCGGCGGCGCCGCCCGTGTTGCTGACGGTGCAGTGCACCTCGAACCACTGCCCGACGAACGCCGTGGACGATCCGGCGGGCGTCACGACCGCGAGCGACGCCGCGAGTTGCGCGAAGTCGGCGGCCGTCACCTCCCCCACCTTCGCCGTCTCGCGCTGTGCGCCCGTGCCGGTATCCGTACCCGTCGCGGTCACGGCGAACGCGATGGTGCCCGCCCCCGAGACGCTGTACGTCCACGAGAACGTCTGGGAGCCGCCGGCCGCGATCGTGACCGGCCCGGGCGGCACCGGCCCGGCCACCCAGCCCACGACCGGCGTCCCTTCGCCGACGGCCAGGGTCGCCGAGACGTTGGCCGCAGCGAGCTGCCCAGAGTTCGAGACCGTCAAGGAGACGGTCACCCACTGGCCCACCCGGGCGGGAGACGGGCTGACCACCAGCGATGACGAGAGACTCGCCGGCCTCAACAGGTTGACGCTCCACACCGAGACGGTCCTCACCGTCCCGAGGACGGCATCCGTGGCCGTCGCGGTCACGGTGAAGACGACCGTGCCCGATCCCGACACGAAGTAGAGCCAGATGAACGGCATGGCGCCGCCCGCCATGATCGGGAGCGACGCGGCGGGCAGCGGCCCCGTAGCGTATGACACCAGCGATGCCCCCGGGCCCACCGAGAGCGCGACCGAGACCGGGGTCGCGTTGGCGGTCCCCGTGTTCGTGACCCTCATCAGTACCGACATCATCGATCCGACGTACCCCGTCGCCGTGCTCTCCGCCAACGTCGAGACGAGCTGTATGACGGGCGTGCTCGTGAGCGGGGCGGCGCCGATCGCCGAGATCGGCGAGCCGCTCCCCGCGTCGATCCCGGACACCGTGGCCGTGAACTCGATGTCCGCGGAGGCGGTCAGGCTGTACGTCCACGTGAACTTCTGCGCGCCGCCGTTCGCGGCGAGCGTGACCGGCCCGGCCGGCGCCGGCCCGGCGCGCCACTCGACCGCCCCGGCGCCCGCGTTGGCCTGGACGGAGGCGGTGACGCCGGTCGCGTTCGCGTTCCCCGTGTTGGTCACGCTGAGCACGACCTCGACGGTCGTCCCCGGCGACGAGAACCGCGGCGTGACCGCGAGGGCCGTCACCAGCGACGCCGCCGGAGGGGGACCCGTGACTTCACCCGAGTACTTGAGGAGGGTCAGGGCGTTCTCACTCCACGCGGACACGTACAGCGATCCCATGTCCGCCCCGATCCCCATCTCGCCCTCCACCCCCGAGTCGTAGACCGCCGGGGGCGACCAGCGCAGGTTTCCCGCGGGATCGTACGACACGGTCAGGATATCCCCGTCAATCCCGTACTGCGCGCCCGCGTCCGGCACCCCGACCGAGCCCGTGGCGAAGACGTTCCCGGACGCGTCGACCCCGACGCCGAGGAAGGCGGAGGCCTTCCCGCCTCCCGCCGTGTACGTCCGGCTCCACACCGTGTTCCCGTTGAGATCGATCTTGCGCACGACCCCGTGCTCCATCGTATCCCCCGGGCTGACCTCGTCCGCGCACATGTACAGGTACGACCCCGAGACCCGGAGCGCCGGCCCGAAGAAGCTCAGGATCCCGCCGCCGTACGTCCTCGTCCAGACCACGCTTCCCGCGGAACCGAACTTGACGAGCAGGAGGCGGACGGCGCCCAAGCTGGTCTGCGTGACATCGATCACGTAGGAGTTGCCCGCCGCATCCAGCGCCACCGCCATGGCGAAGTCGGTCTTGTCGAAGCTGGCCGACCTGCTCCACGTGATGTTGCCGGAAGAGTCGAACTTAACCAGAACGAAGTCGTAGTCGTAGGCCGGCGACGACACCGTTGCGGCCGCGACCACGTTGCCCGCCGCATCCGCCGTGACGGGGCCCGGCAGATCCACGCGCAGTCCGTCGTAGACGAACTCCCCGATCCGGGCACCCGAGGAATCGTACTTCAGGACCACGAGGTTGGGGAGGTAGTCCGTCGAACTGATCCGCGAGCCTTCCACTGCCATGTAGGAGACGTTCCCCTGCTGGGCGAAACCGTTGCTCATGAAGAGGCAATGCGTGGGCGATTCCGGGTAGGTCCACCACTTGAGCGTTCCGGCGGTGTCGTACTTGATGAGCCGGGGCCTGAGCGTGTCCATCCCCCCCACGATCGCGTTTCCGGCCGCGTCCGCGCCGACCCCACTGAAATACTCCTGGGACGGCGTGTCCGGCAGACGGGTCCACTGGAGCGCGCCGCCGGACGAGTACTTCCGGAACTTCGTCACGAAGTTGATGCACCACGGCGTATCCAGGGCCTCCTCCGAGGTCAGGTACGCGTTTCCCGAGGCGTCGGTGCCCAATCCCACGTGCCCGGACATCAGGTCGCCCGTGACCGGGAAGTCCGAGGACGACGCCAGCGAGGGATCGAAGGTGACTATGTACCACTGGTCGGGAGACGACGACTCGACGGCGACGTGGACGTTGCCGGACCCGTCGATCGCGATCCCGTGGGGCGAAGGCCAGCCCGCTCCCCCGTAGGCGCCTGCGGCCGTGAAGGTCCCCGAGGCCCCGTCCATCCGGAAGACCACGGTCTGACCCGAGGCATCGCCCGCGAAGCAGAGCGAGGAGTCAGCCGCCCGCCAGACCGCCACCGGATGGTCGTAGTAAGTGGCCAGGCCCGTCGAGGTATCCGTGAACGAGCCGATCCGGACCAGCTTGTCGTAGACCACGGCCCCACCGGCGTTGAGCTTGGCGACCTCGATGGCATCGTAGTACCCGTTCTCGCTGATGACGAACACGTTCCCGCCCCCGTCGGTCACCACGCTCTTCAAGTGGATCTCGGGATTGTCGTTGACGTCGCCGAGCGACCGCGACCAGATGGGCGCCCCGGTCGCCGCCGACAGCTTGATGACGCCGCCGGTCTGCGTGTCCGACATGAGCATGCCCTCGTCGTTGACGTAGGCGTCGCCGCCCACCCACACGCTGACGCCGTCCGTGGCGACGGACCAGGCACTGAGCGTGTAGTTGGCCTCCCCGCCCAGCGACCGCGTCCAGATGGGCGCCCCCCCGCCCGGCCCGTACTTCGCGAAGTAGTTCCGCATACTCGGGGGGCTCGTCTGGAGCGCCATCCCGGCCAGGTAGCAGTTCCCGGATGCGTCCACGGTGATCGCCTGGACCCCGGGCCACATCACCATGCTGGGGTAGCCGAACAGGACGGACTCCTGCACCAGCACCCCGGCGGGGTCGAACTTGAGGAGCCGGATATCCGTGCCCCTGATGAGGGCCCAGTTCGTTCCCGCGGGGTCGCTGTAGGTGCCCAGAAGGCTCGCCCCGCCGCCGCTGGTCCGGCTCCACTGGCGGGCCCATTCGAGGGTGGGAGTGGCGGCGAACACTCCCGAATTCACCAGGACCGCGACGAGCACCGCTTGGATCATCTAAGGCGTCGCGGGATTCCCCATCCTCGCGAGCTCCGCCCTCAGCATCCCCTCCCACGCCGTCCCCTTGAGCCGGGGATCCGCCAGGACCGCCTCGAGGACCTGCCTTGGCCCCGGCTCATTGACGCCGACGACGAAGGCGCGGTCGTGGCCGAGGAGCATCTCGCCGGCGGCCTGCTCCGCCTCGGTCACCTGGAGCGAACCCAGGAAGAAGACACTGCCGGCCGGCACCAGCACGTACCCGCCGCTGGGCTCGGTCCGGTACATCTTGCCCCCGATCCGGTAGACCCCGACCTTCCACAGCCCCTCCGTCACGTCCTCGAGGTAGAAGACCCCGCCGGGGAGAAGCCGGCCCTCCGGCCGGGGATTCCGGTAGTCGTACTCCGCCGCGTTCTTCTGCAACTGCATGCTTCCCGTCTTGCCGGGACCCTTGATGGAGCCGTAGATGAAACTGCGCGCCGGGTCCGACGGCGGCCGGATCGCGGGCGTGCAACCCGCCGCCGCCACCGCCGCCAGCACCATCGGGATGATCCACCGCGCGTTCTGGTCCGTCATGGCTCCATGGTATCAGGGCGTCCCTGGGCTTCCCCCCTTGACGGTGCTGGACCATGAGAGCTATGATCCGGGCGGGATCTCGACGACCTGTCCGATGCGGAAGCCCTGCGGTTGCTTGAGGACATGGGTCGCATCGCGACGAAGACGTTCCCCGGCGAGATCAAGCCGATCGCGGCCCTCCCCGGCCGGCCCCTGCAAGCCGACGCAGGAAGGTTCCGCATCCTCTTTCGCTGGCAACATTCCAAGGTTGAAGTCATCGCGGTGTTTCCCAAGTCCGGGCAACGCAAGGTCTTCAAGGGATTGAGATAGGCCACCTCGCCAAGGCCCCTGCCGGGCCCCGCGCCTTCACTCCACCTTCTTTGCCGCCACCACCCCGATCGTCTGCGCCAGGATCACGACCTGCTCCGCCCGGAGTCCCGCGGCCTGCCCGAACGCGGCCGCGTCCACGCTCCCGCGCACGACGGCTCCCAGCCCCTCGGAGGCGCAGTAAAGGTTCGCGTTCTGCGCCTGCGCGCCGACCGTAACGCCCGCCCACTTGACCTTGTCCTCGCGCGACGCCTTCGCGGCGTGGCCCGTGGACGCCTTGTACTTGTCGAGATCCAGCACGTAGACGAGGTTCACCGCCGCGACCGCGACGAAGGGCTGGCCCCCGGCCGCCTTCCGGTGGTCCCCCGCGGCCACGCCCTGCAACTCGTTCTTCGCCGGGTCCCAGAGGTACACGCCTTCCTCCAGTACTACGTATATGTCCACCGCCTGGATGTTCATCGCCGCGGGGGCCGTGCGCTTCCCGTCCGGCCTATTGACCCCGTTCGCAGCCCAGAGCAGTTCCGACAACTGCTGGACGGTCAGCTTCCCGGCAGCCAGGTTCCGCTCCGACTTCCGGTTCGCGAGCGCCTGCATCAGGGGCATCCCCTTGCCCCGGTCCGGCTCGTTGAGCTTGATAGTTTCCGGTTTCGCGTACGCCGTTCCCGCCATCCCGGCCAGTGCCACCACCGCCACCACTCCGCAGACAACTACTTTGCGCATCATCACGCCTCCTTCCATCCGAAAGGTTACTTCGCCTTCACCGCCTCGGTCAGGGTCGCCGCCAGCTTCGTCACCGCCTCCTGCACCCCCGGCACGTCGGTCGCCTGCGCCTCGTCCGAGTACGCGACCCGCGCCGTCTCGACGTCCACGACCCGCAGGCTCACGACGTAGCGGTCCAGGAGCTTGCCGAAGCTCCCGACCACCAGGTACCTGACGTTCAGGACCTTGCCCAGCTTGACCGCGCACTCGCTGGTCGTGCACCCGGACTGCTGGAAGGCCTGCTCGGCCAGGATCCGGTCCATGTTCGCCTTCTCGACCACGCTGAACGTGCCTTCCTTGACCAGCCGGTTCCGGACCATGTCCGAGACGATCGCGGCGTCGTTCGCGGACACCCCCTGCGGCTCGAACCCGGCCACCGCGATCGTGCGCTCCTTCGTCTCGAGCAGGAACCGGGGGCCCTCGGGAAGCTTGCGCTCGCCCCCCGCCCGCCAGCTCACGACGACGTGGTGCCGCGCGTCCATCCCGATGATCCCGGTCGGGTCGAGCCCGATGGCATAGTCCAGCGACCACGCCTTCCACCGGACCGTGAACCCCCCGCGCAGTCCGGACTGGTCGCCGTCCAGCGCGATCCCGGCCCGGACCCGGACCAGTGCGTGCACATCCAGCGCGACCCCCGCGCGCCCGCGGAAGTCGCGGGAGGTGCCCGACCCCGAGGGATCCGACGAGCCCATGTTCGGGAACACGGAGTCCGGCGTGGAGACGGTCATATCCTTGAGCGCGCCCGGCAGTGTCGCGTCGAACCCCACGGATCCCGCCGGGAACCCCGCGCCCCCGAACCGGACCGCCCCCCCGAACCGCATGTCGGTCACCCGGCATGCGTCGAGGCCCCCGCCCAGCTCGAGCCGCCCGAGCGCGACCGCGGCGCTCAGCGCGAACCGGGGATCCTTCGCCTGCGTATCCGTGCCCTGCGTGACCGAGGCCGGGAGGTTGCCGAACGACTGGCTCGCCGGCTCGATCAGGGCCCCCATGCTGAAGAACGAATACTGGTACATGACCGCGAGCCCGAAGATCTGGATCGAGGGCTCGACCGTGACATTCGTCCGCCGCCCCGCGAGGTCGATCTCGTCGAACGATGCCATGGAGAACCCGGACGCCATGACCGCCGCGCCGAACGCGCCCGACGGCGTCTCCCGGCTCGCCCACGCCGCGGCCACCGACGCCAGGTTCTCGTCGCCGCCCATCAGGACGAGGTCGCCGGCGGCCACCTCCCACTTCCGGGGCTGGCGCGCGAGCAGGGCCGGGTTCTCGAACGCGAAGAAGACGTCGTACCCGCCGTAGAGGGGCTCGCCGCCCTGCACCCGGGCCGAAAGCGGGATCACGGAAGCGTCGCCGGAGGCGGAGTAGCCGTCCGCGGCCGCCGCCCGCGACGCGGCCGCCGCCACCAGCGCGGCGAGCAGGAGCCGGCTACTCGTTGCCATTCAGGATCAGGATGGGCTTGCGGTCGGTGACGGCGCCCGTCGCGACCACCCAGTAAACGCCGGTCTTGAGCTCGCCCTGGCCAAGCGCCCCCGAGATCGCGACCGTGGCGACGCCGTCGCTCCCGATCTGGAGCCACCCCGACCCGTCGGCCACAGCCGACTCGATCCGGAGCCCGCCCAGCTTGGAACCCGAGGGGCCCCGGATACTGAGCTGGACCGACTCGCCCCTGGGCCCCCGGACCACGACCAGCGCCCGCTGGTACCCGGACGTGTTCCCGATCCGGAGGATGTTGCCCCGGATCTCGATCGACCCCGGCCGCACGGGATGGAGCGCCTCGGCCTGCGAGGCCGAGATCACGGTGGCCGCCACGCTCCCCGAGATCGTCTGCACTCCGGTAACGCTGTCCCGGCACTGGAGCGAGCACGAGATTGTCCAGGTCCCCGGCCGGTCCGTCCGTCCCGACGCCGTGAACGTGTGCGACTGCCCCGGCGCCACGGTCATGCCATCCAGGTTGTTGAACCAGAAGATCCCGAGATCGATGCCGGTGTTGGGCGACGCCGTTACTCCGTTGGCGAGCGTGTTCTCCCCGAAGACGAGGTCCGACGTACCCGTGTTGTTCACGGTCAGGTCGATGTGAAAGGTCTGGCCGGGCACGATCACGCTCTCGACGACCCTGACCTCGCTCGTGAACGTGGCCAGCCCCGGGGTTGCCGCCGCCGCCAGCAGGGCCATTGCCAGGAAACCACTCCCGCGCCTCATCGGGGGATTATCGTCGCCCGGGTCCCCTCCGGTCAATCCGCGCCTGCCGCCCCCTCAGCGCTTCTTGGGGGTGGGGTGCCCGGCCCCAACGGGCTCCCGGTACTTGAGCACCTGCCCCCGCGAGTCCGCGGAGTCGCCCGACGGCCCCGCGCTCGCGAGCTCGAATCCCCCCTTCGTCGCCTTGTACCCCAACTCCTTCCCCGTGAACTCGTCCACGAGCAGTCCCGCCTCGATATCCTTCTTCCCCTATGCCGGCACCGGGTGCTACTTCCCTAGCAGCGCTTCCTGGAATCCCCGATAGGAAGGCTTGGGTTTCCCCTCGAGGTCCACCAACCCCCACGCAGTCTCCGCCGGGCATCCGGGCTGGCCGCACTGCCAGCAGGTCTTCTGGTCGGCCCAGCGGAAGTAGAACTGGCCCAGGAGCTTGCCCTCGTCGCGCAAGGGAGCGAGAGCCTGGAGGGCGCGCGTGATGAACTCGGCCTGGCCTTCGGGGGTGTGTCCCTTGCCCCATGAATACGGCCACTTCCGGGACTGGCAGACGGAGACGCCGGAGGCGCGTTCGGCGTCCGTCAAGACTCCCCCGGCGGAGGCGAAGCCCCACTCGTTCAGGATGACGGGAGCGCCGGTCAAGGCGTGGAGTTCCCGGACGCGGGCGGCCCAGTCGTCGGGCGAGCCCGGGGACCAGGAGCCGTAGTAGCCATCCACGCCGCAATACGAGATGAGGTCGGAGCCGCCGGGCGGGAAGAGATGGCCGAGGATGAAGTACGACGGGGCGGCGCCGGCCACGTTGTGCCCCACGATCGCGCCCGGGTCCTCGTTCTTGATGCCCCGGGCGCCGCGGAGGATGAGCTCGCAGGCCTGCCGGGGGTTCAGGGGGCCCGCGAACTGCCCGATGTCCAGCTCGTTCGCGATCTGCCAGGCCTGGACCTGTCCCTTGAGGTCCTTGGCCAGCCACCGGGCGGTTTCCTCGAAGTTGCGCAGGAAATCCTCGGTCCCGAGCGCGCCGTACCACTTGGGATACCGGTTGTGCCATACGGAAACGAGCTTCCCGGAGGCATCCGGTTCCCAGAGGGCGGAGCCGGGCTGGAGCGTGGACGCCATGACCTTGATGCCCGCGGACGCGTACCGGCCGATGATCCCGGAGGCCTTCTCGTAGCCGGGGGAGAGCGTGCCGCCGAGGCGGTCGACGAAGGGATACGGGACGCCCTCGCGGACCCACTCGATGGCCGCATCGCGGAGCAGGGCGGGGTCCGCCCACTCGTGGGTGACGACACCGTTCATGAACTCGGGCATGGGCCGTTACCTCAGGGCTTGAGGACTTCCAGGAGCTTGTACGTCGCGAACGCGGCGGCCAGGCGGGCCGCAGACGGCCCGTCGTCGAAGGTGACGGGCCTTGCGGCCAGCCTTCGACGCGCATCCCTTGAGGCGCCAGTGATTGTTCCGTGGTTGTGCATGTTCACCTCCTCCCCCAGCTTACCAAGGTGGGGTGGTCCGCCGGCGGGAGGGGGGTACAATCGGCGCATGTGGGTCCTGGTCAGGATCGGGATGGCGGCGGCGGGGTTCGTGTTCCGGTTCCTCGTGGCGCTGTGGCCGGCGCCGGCGCTGTCCAAGGGCAAGGGAGTGCCCCACGCCGTGAAGACGTCGGTGTCGAAGCACGGGAGGATCACGAGCATGTCCGTGGGCGTGCCGCTGGCCCGCGGCGTGAGCTTCGCGCTGACCCGGGAGGGGAAGTGGGACCGGTGGTTCAAGCGGCTGGGGTTCTCGGAGGAGTTCCAGACGGGGAGCCCGGAGTTCGACGACCGGATCTACGTCGCGTGCGACGCCCCCTCATTCCGCGAGGCCCTCCAGGACCGGGAGAGGGCCCGCCTGGCCGTGCTCTTCATGATCGACAAGCTCCACGTCACCCGCGTCCACTCGGACGGGCGCATGCTCTGGTGCGTCGCGACCCCCGCGGGCGACGACCCCGTGGCCGCAGACCTGCTGAAGCCGCTGGAGGCGCTGAGGGTGGAGCTGGACCCCCTGCTGACGGGCACCCCGGGGCTGTTCGGGGACCCCGTGGCCCGGAGGGCCCTGCTGGCGCAGGCGGTCGCGTGGAGCCTGGCCGGGTACGCCGCCGTCGGCGTCCTCGAGTTCGCCGCGCACGGCGAGGACTACCACGCCGACCCGGGAAAGCTCCTGCTCCTGGGACTCGAGGTGGCGGCCGTCACGGGGGCCCTCCTGTTGGCCGGGGTGGCGTTCCTGCTCGGGCGCTCCTCGCGGAGCCACCGAGTGCTGGTGGAGAGCGCACTGGTCATCCTGCTCTCGGTCCCCGCGTTCGGCATCCAGGTCGTCTCCGACTTCAACCGGAGCGGGGCACAGGGGCCCTCGGTCGTGCAGGAAGTCGTCGTACAACAGGCTTGGCGGGAAACCCACCGCGGCAAGCACGGCGTCAGCTACAGCTACCACTTCTCCCCCGCCGACGGACGGGCGGGCCTGCCGAAGTCCATCGAGGTCACGCGGGAGGTGCACGCCACGCTCGCGAACGGGAGGAAGGTCCGGATCGAGCTGGCCCCGGGCCGGCTCGGAATCCGGTGGTACCGGTCGATCAACGGGATCCCGGTGGGGAACCGGCCGCCCGGCTGAGGGCCCGCCCGGGCGCGGCTACTTACGGAGGGCGACGAAAATGGCGCAGGCGAGGAGGACGGCGCCGGAGGCCCGGAAGGCGTAGGCGCGCCAGCCCGCGCGCTCGACGCGGCTGTGGGCGACGAAGACGAGCACGGCCATGAGCGCGACGACCATGAGCGACCGGGTGCTGTAGAGGATGTTCGTGAGGGTGACGTTGCCGCCGAGCTGGAAGGACCGGAACAGGCAGAGCTGGGCCGCCAGCATCGCGCCCCCGGCCGCGGCCAGCGGCACGGCGGCGCGACGCAGGGCGGGGAGGTCTAGCCGCCCGAAGACGGTCGGGGAGTTTCCGCGGACGCGGAAACTCCTGCTCGACAGCCGGATGGCGAGCAGGCAGGCCGCCCCGACCGCCGCCTGCAGGACGGTCAGGTGGACCGTGAACTGCCAGCTGTCCGGCCAATACGTGATCGCGTCCCCGCATATGACGTCGCCGACGGCGAAGACGAGCCCCGCACAGGCCATCATCACAACGCCCGGACGCAGGAGGAGGGATGGGCGAAGCGTCCACCGGTCGGTCTGGCTCACGAGGACTATTCCCGTCGCGCACAGGCCCGCCCCGGTCCAGACGCCCGCGCTCAGGGACTTCCCGAAGAGCAGGGCCTCCACGAAGGGCAGGGCTACGATCTTGATGCTGATGACCGGCCCCACCACCGACGCGTCCTCCCGGGAGTACGAGTAGGTAGCCAGGAACATGGCCGGGGCGGAGACGGCGCCGAGGAAGAGGGCGTGCCAGGCCGTGGCCGGCACCCAGTGCGTGTCGCAGAGGAGAGCCAGGGGCGCCGCCATGAGCCCGCAGACCGTGATCACGAGCATGGCCGCCGGGACCCCGCCGAGCCCGCTCCGGTACACGTACTTGTTGCAGGCGGCATAGGCCGCGTAGAAGGCCGCCCCGATCAGCGCGAAGGCTATCAAGGCAGGCTGCGATCTTCACGGCAGAGCGTCACTTCAAGGGGCCGAGACCCAGGCGAGTCCGACGGGAGTCAGAACGCCCTCGCGCGTGAGCATGCGCACTGTCGGGTAGTTGGGGTCGCGGGTCGAGACGAAGGGGGCGAACCACGCGTAGCGCTCGACGAACGGCAGGGACTCCAAGAGGCGGACCGAATCGCGGGCGAACCTGGCGTTGTCCTCCACCGTGGTCTTCCTGATGTGGTAGTCGAAGTCGGCGCCCGAGTACTCGGTCAGCCAGATGGGCAGGTGGTACTTCTCCCAGTAGCTTTCGAGGTAGCGGCGCAGGTCACCGACCGGGTCGGGTCGCGTGATGTCGCCGTACCAGTGCAGGCAGAGGAAGTCCACCCGGAGCCCGCGCTCCTTCGCCATCGTCATGAAGTTGTCCAGCCAGCCTGCCCCGGTCGTGGTCGCGGGACTGCCCAGCTTGAGGCCCGTCGCCTCGAGCGCGGGCCACACCTCGAGGGCCTCGGCGACCGACATGTTCGCCTGGCCGTCCCCGTCGGGCTCGTTGAAGGTCAGGAGGGCCGGGCAGCCGGCCGACTTCACGTATTCCAGGTTCTCGCGGGTGGCGTGGGCGCCGCTCCAGATCATGGGAACGAACTCGGCCTTCGTTGACCCGTGCGGCCGCGGGCCCCAGTTGTAGTACCAACTGCAGGCGAGCAGGTCGGGAGCCGCGGGGGACCTCTTCCCCCAGTGCCCGACCCCCTTCTTGGGCGTCACTGCCATCCTTTGCTCCACGGGGACCTCCGTCCGCGCGGGCGGTCTTGCCCCCAGGCAGGCCGCTAGACAGGCCGCCGCCAGGGCCGCCATCCCGATGCGGCTGCACGTGCCGGCGGACCGCATCGTCATCATCGGACTGGAATATACACGAACCGGGGCGGGGACGGCTGGGCGTTGGTGTATGATCCGGGCATGCCACACTACCGGTCCACCCAGGTCGTGATCTTCAGCCGCCAGCTCGCCACCATGGTTTCGGCCGGACTTCCCCTCGTGCAGGCCATCTCGATCATCGCGGAGCAGTCCGACTCCCCGGAATGGCGCAAGCTCCTGGAGGCGGTCCGGGACGACGTCCAGGGCGGGGCCAACTTCTATGAAGCGCTGGCGAAACACCCGGACGCTTTCGACAGCTTCTACGTCAGCCTGTGCAAGTCCGGGGACATCGGCGGCAATCTGGACGTGATCCTGGACCGGCTCGCGGCGTACCTGGAGAAGACCCAGTGGGCCAGGCGCGTGATCCTGTACCAGATCAAGCTCCCTTACCTGCTCTCGGCGCTGGCGGGCGCGGTCGGAATCCTGCTCGCGGGCAAGTGCGCGGACGCCCTCCTCGCCAGCCGGCCGGCCGCGGGCGGGGTGATCCTCGAGGCCCTCGCGTGGATCTGGGTCAGCTGGTGGGTGCCCGCGCTCGCCGCCGTCCTCGCGGCGGCCGGGATCGCGGTCGTGATGCTGGCGCCCACCTGGGTGCCCGCGGGGAAGATCATCCTCCAGGTGCCCGTGTTCGGACTCGTGATGCGCAAGATGGTCGTGGCCCGGTTCGCCCGGATCCTGGCGTCCGGGCTCTCGAGCGGGGTCCCGTTCCTGGACACGGTCGAGATCGCGGCCAGGTTCGTGGGCAACCGGCACGTCGAGAACCTGCTCCTGGAAGCCCGCGGCAAGGTCCGGGAGGGGGAAGCGATCGCCGGACACTTCCAGGCAACCGGGATCTTCCCGCCCATGGTGATCCAGATGATCTCGGCGGGACAGGAGACGGGCAAGCTCACCGAAATGCTATTCAAGATCGCCGACTTCTACGATACCGAGGTCGACACCTTCTTCGATCGCGGGATGACGCGGGGAGTGTGCCTGACGACGGGCATCTGCCTGCTCGTTTCCGGCCTCGTGCTCGTGCTCTTCGTCGCCCCGCTCGCGGGGTGAAGAGCCCGCCAGGTCAGCCGCTGGAGGGTTGCCGTGACCGGGAGTCCATTATTAGAAGGAGCGGTCGCGTGCTAGCATCGCGGTGAGATGCCACCACACCGTTCCCCCATCAAGACCAAGGCGATAACCGAGGACCAGCTGAGCCGCGTGATTGCCGCGCGCGTTCGTGAAGAACGTCGGCGCCGGGGACTGACCCAGGAGCGGTTGGCGGAATTGACGGATCTCTCGGCGAACTACATCGCGCACGTCGAGCGCGCGTCACGCGGGGTCTCGATGGGCACGCTCGTGGTGCTGGCGAAGGTGCTCGAGGTGCCGGCGCACACGCTTCTCGTCCCTTCGGCGTGGAGCGCTAGGCCAGCCGGAGCGGGCCCAGGGAAATCCAGCCGGCGGCGTCCGCTCCCTCGCTCGCGAACCTGACCGCCGGCTCCTCTTCCCCCGGCCGCACTATCCCCGCCATGACCGTGGTCTCTCCCGCCGGCAGGGAGGCCGGAACCCGGACCTTCCGCTCGACGATGGCGTCGCCGGGCAGCCAGGTGCGAGGATCGCAGTCGAGGGGCACGACGGCGGACCCGATCCGGAGAGCCAGCCGGTAGTCCCGGTAGACGGGAGCCACGCCCGTGTTCTCGATCCAGAACTCGGCTTCCATCTCGCCGCCGCGCCGCACTTCGTTCTGCCACATCGCCTGCCGGAGCACGAACCGGTACCCCATGGCGTCGCAGAACCGGGCGAGCGGACCCAGGTACTCGGGCGGGATGGGGCAGGACTTGGGCATGAATACCGAGGCGTGGAACTTGAGCCCCTGGCCGATGACGAACTCGAGATCCCCGGGGCCCGCGTACCACCGGTTCCGCCAGCCAAGCGGCGTCGCGCAGGTCTCGAAGACGACGGGCCGCGTCTGCCAGACAGACGCGGCCCGGGCGCGGGCCACGGCCTGGGGGTAGAACTCGTAGGTGTGGTTCCAGTCCAGCCAGGGCTTTCCGGCAGCCTCTTTCCGGCCCCGGAGATCCCCGAAGCAGTCGCACCGCCACCCGCACCCGCGCGCCACCCCGCTCTCGAACTGGTAGCCGTCCGTGTTGATCAGGAGGGCCGTCTTCGGATGCGCCTTCACGTAGAGGTCCACGAACCGGTCCACGGTCGCGGGCCGCGCCTCCCCCGCCCCCTCCCCCCAGGGCCCGAGCACGGCGATGTCTACGCTTTCCAGCGCCGGGTGGCCGTCGAATCGGCGGCCGAACTCGGCGATCACGCGGCCCCAGGCGTCGAAGTATTCGGGGCTGTCGTAATCGGGCTCGAGGTGGCTCCGGCCCCCGGGCGGGTCGGTCCGGGCCATACGGACCGTGCGGCTTTCCCGATACCAGCCGGGCAGTTGCGGCTGGCGGTGGGATCCGAACGGCATCAGCCGCACCTCCAGGGTCTGGCCGCGCGCCTGGGCCGTCGCGAGGGCGCCCTCGACCATCCCGAAGTCCAGCCGGCCCTCCTCCGGCTCGAGCACGTCCCAGAACCACCGGCAGTACGAAACGGTGGAGGGGAGATAGCCCTCGGCTACTCTGGGAGTTTCGGCGTCTGCCGAAACTTCGCACCCCGTCTGCGGGGTGAGCGGGCCTTCTTCCGACCACGCCTCCCCCGGGTTCAGGGAGTCGCCGCCGAACCGCTGGAAGGTCGCGCAACCCTTGCCCGGGTTCGAAAGCAGGGGCACCTTCAGCTCGCGGGGCCTGGCCTTGTGGAACGGCTGGGTCATCATCAGGGTCCATCCTATAATGGTCCGCCATGAACCGCCAGGACCGCCGTGAACCCGGCTCCCCCGTGACCGCCCGGGCCGTGACCCTCGGGCTCCTGGCGGGGTTCCTCGTGGACCTTTTCGAGGCGTACAACGACGACTACCTCGGCAACACGCTCCTGATCGGCAACCACTTCCCCCCCATCTCGATCGTGGCGATGATGGTGCTCATCTTCGGGGTGAACGCGGGAGCCTGCCGGTGGTTCCGGGTGCGCGGGTTCTCGGCGGGCGAGCTCGTCCTGATCTGGGGCATGATCGGCGTGGCGGGCGGGATCTCGGGCTCCGGGCTCATGCGGTACATGGCGCCGTGGCTGGCCGTCCCCCGGTATTACGCGAACGCGGCCAACGAGTGGGACGTCTTCATCCTCAAGCACCTCCCCGACTGGATGATCCTGGGCAAGGGCCCGAACGACGACGCCGTGCGCTGGTTCATGGAGGGCCTGCCCCAGGGGCGGCACATCCCGTGGGGCCCCTGGATCGTGCCGCTCGCCGCCTGGATCGGGTTCACGGTCCTCCTCTACGCCGCCAACTTCGCGTTCGTCTCGATCTTCTACCGCCAGTGGGCGGTCCGCGAACGCCTCCTCTTCCCGGTCGTCCAGCTCCCGCTCCTGATCGCGGAGGAGCCGGAGCCGGGCCGGCGGATGAACCCGTTCTTCCGGAATCCCCTCATGTGGGCCGGGTTCGCTTTTCCCGCGTTCATCTGGGGCGTCAACGGGCTCGGCACCTACTTCCCCGGACTCCCCCGGATTCCGACGGGGTTCGGCGTGCCCCAGCTCTTCCCCGACCGCCCGTGGAGCGATTTCCAGATCGGAGGCCTGAGCCTCTGGTTCGCGGTGACCGGGATCACGTTCATGCTCGCGTCCGAGACGTCGCTGTCGCTGTGGGGGTTCTACATCCTGTTCCGGCTCAGCTACGTGTACATCGCTTGGCTGGGCGCGCGCGCGACCGGGTTCTGGGGGGACTGGGAGGTCAAGGTCAAGACCTATGACACCGCGGGCGCGACGATCGCGATCGCGCTGTTCCTGTTCTGGACCGCGCGCGGCTTCCTCAAGGACTGGTGGAAGCGCGCGGTCGCGGGGCGCTGTGACCCCGACCAGGACCCGATGCCGCCCCGGCTCGCGCTCGGGCTCGTCGTGCTCGGCGTGGGCGGGATGACCGGGTGGTTCGTGGCCGGGGGAACCCAGTGGTGGGCGGCGATCGCGTGCGTGGCCATGTTCCTCGCCATCCTCCTCGTGATCACGCGCATCATCGCCGAGGCCGGGCTGATCTTCGTGCAGGTCACGACCATTCCCTACGACCTCATCGCCGGGATCGTGCCGCCCGCCTGGCTCGGCGGCGCCTCGCTGAACGCCATGAACATGCAGCGGGCCATCCTCATGAACGACATCCGGGAGGCGCTCATGCCCTACGTCATGAACGGCGTGGACGCGGCGGCGCGGACGCGCATGCACCTGGGGAAGGTCCTCGCCGTGCTCGCGCTGGCGGCGGCGGTCGGGCTGGGGGTGAGCGCGTGGTCCCGGATCACGACCGGGTACAAGTACGGGGCGGTGAACATGGACGCGTGGTCGGCGGTCTGGTCGCCGCCCGAGTACCTGGGCGGGGTGGCCGGCCAGATGAAATCGCCGCCCGACTACGAGTACCTGGGCCCCTCCGACCGGCACTGGCTCCCGGTGAACGTCGCCCACCTCCTGACCGGCGGGCTGGCGGCCGGGGTCATGCTCGTCCTGCGCGCGAAGTTCCTGTGGTGGCCCCTGCACCCGTTCGGGCTGGTCGTGTGCACGAGCTGGGCCATCGACGGGATCTGGTTCCCGATCTTCCTGGGCTGGCTCGCGAAGTGGAGCATCATGACGTTCGGGGGGGCGAGCGCCTACCGCAAGGTCCTGCCGTTCTTCCTCGGGATGGTACTCGGGGAATCCATCGTTCTCGCGTTCTGGTGCGTGCTCGGACTGGCAACGGGCAGTACTAGCGCCCCCCTGCTCCGGGGGTAGATCCCGCGGTCACTGGGGCTTGACGGTCCCTTCGAAGACGAAGGACACGGGAACCCCTTCCACTCCTCCTATCGTGTAGAGCTTGCCGCCCGCGATGACCGCCTGCAGGTTCGCGCACGATGCCGGAAGGGCGTCGACCGTCCACCACTTCTCCCCCGGCGTCCGCGCGACCTCGATCAGGCCCACCAGGGCCGAACCGAACCTGCCGGCAATGAGGAAGAGCGCCCCGCCGGCGTCGCAGACGGCGGCGGACCCGCTCCGAGCCTGCAGGGACTGCTCGGCGTCGGCCAGCCAGCGGCCGGCGGCGGCGTCGTAAACGTGCACGGCCCCGCTGACGGCCTGTCCGCTGAACCCTCCCATCAGGTAGACCCGGTCCTGCCAGGCGACCGCCGCGGCGCCGACCAGCGGCCACGGCAGGTTCCCCCCGGAGGTCCAGCGGCCGGTTGCCGTGTCGAAGATCTCGAGGACGGGACGGTTGCCGCCGAACGTCAGGATCCGGTCGCCGACCACGGCGCATCCGAACACGCTCCGCGGGGTAGGCATCGTGCTTCCCGCTCCCTCGACGGGCCTCCACGAGTTCGCCGCGGGGTCGAACACCTCGACGCTCCCGACCAGGGAGGACCCGGAGAACCCCCCGACCGCGTACAGGCGCCCCCCCGCCACGACGGCGGCGTGGCTGGCGCGCGGCCCGGTCAGCGATCCCGCCGGCGCCCACCGGCCGGCCGCGGGATCGTAGACGACCGCCGAGGACAGCAGGCCGTTCCGCGACTCGCCCCCGACGACGTAGATCTTCCCGTCCAGGACGGCGGCGCCGAACTTGGCCCGCGGTTCGGGCAGGTCCGCGACGCGGCGCCAGGCCACCCCGAAGGCGGGAGCCGAAGACGCGCCGAACCCGGGAGCCGGCACGAGGCCGCTCACGTTGGATGCGGTTGTGGGAACGGCCTTCGGGGTTTCGGCGGGTGCCGTCGGCTCCGCCACCGCTGGGGGTGGAGTCGGCTTCACAGCCGGCAATGGGCCGTTGACCGGCGACGGCGAAGCCGAAGGAGCCGACTCGACTGTCCCGGGGGCCGACGGACGTAGCCACAGCCAGCCTGCGGCGAGCGCCACCGCCGCCAGCCCGGCCATGACCGCCAGACGGCGCCCGGAGGTCCGCGGCGCTCGCGGACGCGACCGCAGCCCCCGTCCCTTGCCCCGCCGTCTCGCCATCGAAAGGCTATTATACCCCCGCAGTTATAATGCTCTAGGACGCATGGAAGAGCACGGGACCATCCACGACCACCGCGCGTCCGGCGCGGGCGCCGAGCGCGCCTTCGCCGCCAGCATCGCCCTCAACGTCCTCTACCTCGTCGCCGAGATCGTGGCGGGAGTCCTGGCCGGCAGCATGGCGCTCGTGGCGGACGCCGTGCACAACCTCTCGGATGTCTCGGGACTGGCGCTGGCGTGGTGGACCGACGCCCTGGCCCGGAAACGTCCCACGCGCGGGCGGACCTACGGCCTCCGGAAGTCGACCGTGCTCGCCGCGCTCGTGAACGTCGGGTTGATCTACGCCGCCGTCGGCGGCATCGCGTGGGAGGCCGCCCACCGGCTCGTCACGCCGCATCCCGCCAACGGCCTCGTCGTGCTCGTGATGGCGGCCATCGGGGTCGGCGTGAACGCCGTTTCCGGCCTCGTGCTCCTGCACCGGGCCCGGAGGCTCGAAGACCTCAACCTGCGCGCGGCCTTCATGCACCTGTTCGCGGACGCCGGGGTGTCGCTGGCCGTGGCGGCCGGCGGCGCGGCCATCATGGCGACCGGGGCGAACTGGATCGACCCCGCCCTGACGCTCGCCGTGTCCGCGGCGATCGCGGCCGGCACCTGGTCGCTCCTCCGGCGCGCGCTGGACCTCGCGCTCGACGCGGTGCCCGCCCACATCGCCATCGAGGAGGTGCGGGCGTACCTGCTCTCCCTCCCCGGCGTCTACGGCATGCACGACCTGCACGTGTGGGCGATGAGCACGACCGAGACGGCGCTCACGGCGCATCTCCTGGCCGGGCGGGACGGCGTGCTCCCGCCCCCGCCCGGCGCGATCGCGCGCGAGCTGGGGAGCCGGTTCGGGATCGATCACGCGACCATCCAGGTCGAGTCCGGCGACGACGCCGGCGGGTGCCCGCAGGGCGGCGACTCCGCGGTATGATGGCCGCCGGATGAGCGCGAAACGGGTCCGGTTCGGCGTCATCGGGGCGGGCCTCTGGGGCGAGGCCCACGCCGAGGTCTACGCCACCAGCCCCTGGTCCGAACTGGCCGTCGTGTGCGACCTGGACGCCGCCCGGGCGGACCGGGTGGCGAAGAGGCACGGGGCCGCGCGGGCCTGCACGGACTACCGCGACGTGGTCCGGGACCCCGGGGTGGACGCCGTCGCGGTGGTCACGCCCGACTTCGCCCACCGTGACCCCATCGTGGCCGCGGCTGAAGCCGGCAAGCACGTGATAACGGAGAAGCCCCTGGCCACCACCCGCGAGGACGCCGTAGCAATAGCGGCGGCCGTGCGCAAGGCCGGGATCACGTTCATGGTGGACTTCCACGCGCGGTGGAGCCCGCCCTTCGTGATCACGCGCCGGGATATCGAGACGGGCGCGCTGGGCCGGATCATGTCCGCGTACGTGAGGCTGAACGACACGATCTCGGTGCCCACCTCGATGCTGTCGTGGGCGGGCCGGAGCTCGATCCTGTGGTTCCTGGGGAGCCACGCCGTCGACATCCTGAGGTACCTGCTCCAAGACGAGGTCGTCCGCGTCTACGCGGTCTCCCGCGACGGAGTCCTCAAGGAGCGCGGCGTCGACGTCCCCGACCTCTACCAGGCCATCCTGGAGTTCCGCTCCGGCGTCGTGGCCACGATAGAGAACAACTGGATCGTGCCGGACACGAACCCGATGGTGAACGACTTCAAGGTGAACGTGCTGGGAAGCAAAGGGATGGTCAACATGGACCTGACCCATCACGCCATGATCGAGCGCTACCTCGAGGGTCGCAGCGACCGTCCGGACACGATCGTGAAACCCCTGATCCGGGACGCCCACGCGGGGTTCGCCTATCACAGCATCCGCGACTTCGTGGAGTGCCTCGCGCTCGGGAAACCCGTCCAGGCCGGGCTCGAGGACGGGCTGGCCGTGACCTCCGTCATCCTCGCGATCCTGGACTCGGCGGCTACCAGGACCCCCGTCGAAGTCCGTTACTAGCCGGGGAGCCCGAAGGCACGCCGCGCACTACCGCGGCACGTCGTACCAGTCCCGCCGCGATGGATGGGCGGCCAGCCAGGCCGGGAACTCGAGGGCCCGCGCCCGGGCGCGCCATTGCTCTGCGAGATCCATGCTGCCCCGCCACACACAAATCTCCGCGAGCATCCGGTAGAGATTCACCGAGCGCATCCCCGCGGCTTCGGCCCCGATCAGCATGGCCTCCGTCCGTCCCGGGCCGATGACCGGCAGCATGATCGTGGCGTATGCTTGCCTGACCATGGCGCAATCCCCCGTGTCGCGGCGGAGCGCGTCGAACAGGAGTTGCGCGTCCGCCGAATGGCCTTCATTGACAAGCCGCTCGGGCTCCCATAGCCAGCCCTCGCACCCGGGCAGGACGATCGAGGCCCGCAACGGCGAGTTGCCGAGCTCGATGACATAGAAGGAACCGTTCCTCAGGTCGGCGAACGGCGGTTCGTAGACGAGGCGCGCATGGGCCCGGAACCACCGACTCCACAGCACGAGCGCGCGCCGGGAAGGCCGGATACGGGCGAGCGATTCGCGCCGGAATACGGCCGACGTCCGGTTGTAGAGCAGGTGCGTGGCGGACGCCTGGCGGAGTTTGCGCCCCAGGTGAGCCTGATCCCGGGCCTCCTCCGCCGCCTCCAGGAACAAGGGGCCGTCCGGCGTCGAATGGACGATGGCCCGGCGGCCGGTCAGGAACGCCCGCACATCGCCGAAGACGAGAACGCCGGCCCCGGCAGGAAGGTGATCGCCGATCCAGCGCGCCACGTGGGCGTAACCGCCAAGGCGGGCCAGCCGGTACCCCTCCGGGTCCCGCACGCCCGTCGCCGCCGCGATGCGTGCGATCCTGTCGCACTCCCGGCCCAGCCATCCGCGACCCACCTCCAGCGCGATCACGCATGCGCAGAACGCCGCCGCCACCCGCCGCCACTCCGCGCGCGGGACTGCCGCCACCAGCCACCCGACCGCGCCGCAACAGACCGGCACGGCTGGCAGGAGATACCGGGCACGCGGCGGGCCGCCGAGCCAGAGGACGCATTCGGCGACGGCGCACGCCCCCCACGGGGTGCCCGCCCACCCGCCCCGGCCCAGCGCGGCCAGCGCCGGCACGGCCATCAGCGGCAGGATGAGACCACCGTCCACCGTCGCGACGGTCCACAGCGCCCGCGCCGCGCCCTGGACCCCGCCGTAGTCTCCGCGCACGTAGCCGTACCATTCCCGGCGAGTCAGCTCCCACGTCCCCTCGGACACGCCGCCGCCGAACCAGCTAGCCGCGAACGGAAAGGCCGGGTTCCCCGTCCACGCGAAAGCGAGCAGTACCCATGGCAGGAACGCGGCAATGAGAACAGCCCCGCACGCGAGCAGGCGCACGCGGGCATGCGAGCTGCGTCCGCCTCCCGGCCACGCCACGAACCCGACGGTCACCGCGATCGCGGGAAACGCGGTCACCTTGACCCCCGCCGCGGCACCGAGCAGGAGGCCGCACAGCCACGCCGGACGCACCGCCCCGTCTCTTCGCGCATCCAGCGCAATCCTGAACGCGCCGAACGTGAGACAGACGACTAGCAGGTCGTTCTTGACGCTCGACGCAAGGCCGATCACGGCCGTGGCAGAAGCGAAGAGCGATGCCGCGAGCACGCCACCGGTCGGACCGTTCCCGGCGAAGCTCCGCCACAGCAGGATCGCGGTTGCGACCACCAGCGCCGGGTTGACCAGGCGGACCCCGGATTCGCCGCACAGCAGGAACGCGGGCGTGAGCACGAGTTCCCACATGGACGGCACGAACAGCGACGGCCGGAACGCGCCGAATGCCACCCGGCCGCTTCCGGCGAACGATACCACCTTGCCGAGGTGATAGGACAGTGAGTCGACCTCGATCTCGGGAGCAAGAGCCCCGAACACTCCGCCCAACAAGGCCGCGCCCGCCAGCGCCGCGACGAGCAGGTGCAACGTATCCAGCCTGACGTCGAGGGGGCGGGCCCTGATCCGCCGCGAGAGCGCGCCTGCTGCCGCCGCCCCCGTCAGACCCAGCACGACCGGGGCGCGGATCAGCCCGGCGAGTCCCAGCCCGAGGAGGGCAAGACCCATGATGGCAAGCCCGGCGATACCGTCCAGGACCAGCCCGTCGATCCCGCGGTGGCGCCGACTCCCGACAGCCGCCGCAACGACCGGCCCCCCTGCTCCCCCGGCCGCCAGCCCGGTCAACGCCACGCCGGCAACCGCCGACAGCAGGTTGAGGGCCGCGCTGAGGAATGCCATGGCGCCGGGAATGCGGTCGACCTCGGGAGCCGGGGATCCCAGGTCGGCAGCGAACGTCCGGAATGCCGCGAGCAATGTCACCGCAAACCATCCGATCAACGCGGCGGTGGAAACCGCGGGCCCGCGCCGTGCGGCAGGACGCGCGGTCACTTCGACGAAGGGGGTGGCGGCAGGCTGTCCATGAGTGCCTTCATCTGCGCCGCAACCGGCGAGCCCGGGAACTCGGAGAGCAGGCGGTGGCACCAGTGCCTCGATTCCCCGGGCTGGCGCAGGACGTCGGCGTGGAGCTCGGCCAGCCGCATGAAGGCGTATTCGCGCGCGTCCCCCTGCAGCACGGGCACCTGCGCCTCGAAGAACCGGGCCGCCCCGATGGGCGCCCCCAGTCCGTCGAGGAAGTACCGCTCGTACTCGCGCAGGAGTTCCGGGTTCCCGGGATGCGCGGCCCACTGCTGGTCCAGGACCGCCTTCGCCTGGTCCCATTCCTCGCGCTTGAGATGCGTCCGGATCAGCGAGAGCTCGAGCACGGGAGGCGGCGGCCCCCAGCGGCCCATGTACGCCACCCACGGGGCGGCTCCCGCCGTCTCGGCGACCCAGGCCGCCAGCGCCGCCACGAACGGAGCCACGATCACGAACCGGGCGTAGAACAGGAGGAAGATGCGCGCGCTCGGCGGATTTCCTCCCCCGAGCAGCCAGGGGGCGCAGAGGTAGAGCCAGGTGAGGCCGCACCCGAGCACGAGGAAGGCGGCAAGGAACACGAAGAAGACGCGCCACCAGCTGTCGCGGTTCACGCGGAGGGCCTACCCCACCCCGGTCAGCCCGGGAAGGCGCCGGAAAGCCAGGTCCCGGTGGAGGCGCAGATCTGGCCGGCCTTCGCCCAGTCCCCGCTCCCGATCGCCCGGGCCAGGTCCTCGCGGGCGTGCAGGATCTTGGCGGTGACCTCCGGGGTGAACCCGGCCGGCTGCCTGCCCTGCAGGCCCATGACCAGCTCGTTGAGCTGGCGCTCCTGCTCGCGCACCTCCGGCGGCACCTCGGCGGGCTCGATGCGCGGCGGCGGGACCGACTTCAGCGGCTCCCGCGCTTCCTGCACGACGGAGGCAAGATCGGCTCCCAGCGGGCCCTCCATCTTCTCCTCGAGCTGTTCCAGCGCGGAAACGCCGCGGAGCATCACGACCAGGAGGGCGCGTTCGCCCACCGGCCAGACGAGGACCTGCCGCTCGTCCTCGTGCTCGAACGCGAGCGCGAAGTTCTTCTCCTGGAACGACCCGGCGAGCTGGTGCGTGGACGCGTAACAGCCGGCCGCCAGGGCCGAGATCTCCTCCAGCTTGACCCCGATCGGTTTCCGCGCGATCTCGACGATCCGCCCCGCCAGGTCCGTGAGGAAGGCGGAAGCCTGGGGAAGCTGTTCCGCGAAGGTGTCCAGCAGGCGGATGAGCCTCGTCCGGCCCTGCGGCGTGAGCGTGAACCCGACGTTGGCGTCCCCGATGGCCACGTCAGCCCTTCCCCAGTTCGTGCACCGCCACCGCGCTCGCCGAGCTGAACACCTCGTGCGCCTGGCGGAGCCGGTTCGGCGACATCTGGTCGACCATCTTGAGCTGGGCCCCGAGCGCCCCGCGCGCGTAGAGCATGGCGTCCCGCACCTTGCGCGACGCGGGACCCCGGCCGCAGGCCGTCACCACGAACCGGCGCTGGTCCACGCGCATCGAGCGCAGGATCCACTGGCGGCCCCGCTGGACGGTCCCGGAGAAACTCGCGCCGGCGAGATTCCCGGCGAGCTCCTGCGCGGCCATGAAGTTGCAGGCCAGCACGGCTCCCAGCGCCTCGGTATCCCCCGCCGGCAGTTGGCCGGCCGACGCGATGATCCCGCTGGACTCCTCCACGAGCATGGAGGAGTTGGCGCCGCTTTCGATGTTGAGCTTCGCGAGCTGCTTCGTCAGCCGGTCGCCGTCGTCCTCGGTGATGACCAGCGAGTGGAACAGCTCCCCCATCGACGCCTCCGCCCCGGGCAGGGAGAGCCGCATGAGGGCGAGCCTGGCCGCGGTGAGGAAGGTCTCGTATACGCCCTGCCCGGTCCGCGCGATGGCCGGGAACGAGAACGAGCGCCGGACATTGTACCGCCGCTCCGCCTCCTCGAGCGGCATCGCGCTCGCCAGGTCCCGCTTGTTGTACTGGAGGACGAGGGGGAGGGCATCGGCGCGCTGGCCGAGCTCCTTGAGGTTCTTCTCCAGGAGCTCCCACGCCTCCCAGTTGTCCTGGGCGCGCTCCCGCTGGGAATCAACGACGAACACTATCGCGTCCGCGCCCTTGAGCACGAGCCGGCGGCTCGCGTGGTAGTACTCCTGCCCGGGCGTCGCGAACAGGAGATACCGGAACGCGTAGCCGTTGGCGAGGACCTTGACCGGCAGGAGGTCGAAGAAGAGCGTGCGCTCGGTGGGCGTCTCGAGGGTGATGAACTGCCCCCGCTGGCCCGGGGCGAGCCGGTGGTTCATGTGCAGGAGGCTGGTCGTCTTGCCGCACCGGCCGGCGCCGTGATAGACGATCTTGCAAATGACTTCCTTGGTGGCTTCGCGCAGAATCGCCATCAGTTCTCCCCGCTTTTTATCTTACACCCGCGCTCCGCGAGAAGACGATCCGGCGGCCGAACGCGGCGTCGTCGCGATCGGGGAAGTCCGTCCGGAAATGGGCCCCCCGGCTCTCCCGGCGGGCCAGCGCCGCGCGGATGATCAGCTCGGCCACGCACAGCATGTTCTGGAGCTCGAGCCCGCGGGCGGTCCGGAACTCCCCCTGGTACACGTACTGGCGCCAGAACAGGAGCTGCTCGAGGGCCGCCTCGAGCTCGTCCCTCCGGCGCACGACCCCCGCCGCCCGCCACATCAGGCTCTTGAGGCTCCGGATGACGTCCTCGACGTCGAGCGGAATGGTCTTGCGCCCCTGCCGGTGCACGAGGGCACGGAGGGGGAACGCGCCCCGCTTCGTCCCGAGCAGGACCCCCGCGGTGTCCCCCGCCGTGTGGCCGAAGACGAGCCCCTCCAGCAGGGAGTTCGACGCCAGCCGGTTCGCCCCGTGCACGCCCGAGCTCGCGGCCTCGCCGCAGGCGAGCAGGCCGTCCAGGCTCGTCCGGCACGAAAGGTCCGTCCGCACGCCGCCCATGTAGTAGTGGGCGCTGGGCCTGACCGGCACGCGCTGGCGCCGGGCGTCGAGCCCGTATTCGGCGCAAACGGCCAGGATCTGGGGGAAGCGTCGCTCGAGCTTCTCCGCGGGGATGCCGGCCATGTCCAGCCACACGCTCGGCGCCCCCGTGCGCGCCAGCTCGCTCACGATCGCCCGGGAGACCACGTCCCGGGACGCCAGCTCGCCCCGCGGGTCGTACCTCGCCATGAACCGCTCCCCCGCGCCGTTGACGAGGACGCCCCCCTCGCCCCGCACGGCCTCCGAAATCAGGAACCGCCGCGCGCCCGCCAGGTACAGGGTCGTGGGATGAAATTGAAAGAACTCGACGTCCGCGACCTCGGCCCCCGCCCGCCAGCCCAGGGCGACGCCGTCGCCGGTCGCCACGTCCGGGTTCGTGGTCTCCCGGTAGAGCTGGCCGGCACCGCCCGTCGCCAGCACCGTCACCCGCGCGTGCACCTGGAGGAGCGCGGAGGTGTCCCGCGAGGCGAGCAGGGCGCCGTAGACTGCAGCCTGCTCGTGCAGGAGGTCGGCCGTGAACATGCGCTCGAACACGGCGATCGAGTCGTTGCCCCGGACCGCGCGCAGGAGCGACGTCTCGAGCTCGCGGCCGGTCGCGTCCCCCGCGGCGTGGATCACGCGGGCGACCCCGTGGCCGCCTTCCCGCGCGAAGGCGAGCCCCCCGGCCTCCTGGTCGAAGCTGGCGCCCAGCGCGATGAGGTCGCGCACCCGGGCCGGCCCCTCGGTCGTGAGCTTGCGCACCGCCGCCGGGTCCGCGAGCCCGCAGGCCACCTCGAGCGTGTCGGTCGCGTGGGCCTCCGGCGAATCGCCGCGGGCCAGCGCGACAGCCACCCCGCCCTGGGCGTAGAAGGTGTTACTCTCCGCGGCATCCGCCTTGGACACCACGATCACGCGGCCGTGCCGGGACGCCGAGAGCGCGGCCGACAGCCCGGCGACGCCGCTGCCGATGACGAGGACGTCGGTCTCCAGCGCCGGAACGCGGGACAGGTCCGCGTCCAGGAGAAAGGAGCCTTCGTCGGGGGAAACCGCCGGATTCATGCTCTTGGCACCGATTGGAGTATCATACCCCGCATGATCGGGACGGTGGCTGACGGCAAAGAAGCCCACGAGCGGTTGATCGTCGGGAAGGTCATGTGGCGGCTGATCCCGTTCCTGTTCCTGTGCTACACCATGAACTACATCGACCGCGTGAACGTCGGGTATGCGGCGCTCGAAATGCGCGCGGACCTCGGGTTGAGCGGGAAGGCCTTCGGGGTGGGCGCGGGCATGTTCTTCATCGGGTACGTCCTGTTCGAGGTCCCGAGCAACCTCATCCTCGAGGCCGTCGGCGCCCGGTGGTGGATCGCGCGGATCATGATCTCGTGGGGCCTGCTGACGACGTGCATGATGTTCGTGAAATCGGCGACGTCCTTCTACGTCCTCCGGTGCCTCCTGGGCTTCGCGGAAGCCGGGTTCTTCCCGGGCATCGTCTACTATCTGACCTTCTGGGTTCCCGCGCGCGACCGGGCGCGCGCCTCGGCGTGGTTCCTGACCTCGACCTCGCTCTCGGGCGTGATCGGGGGGCCGCTGGCCGGGCTGATCATGGGCCTGCGCGGGACCTGCGGGCTCGCGGGCTGGCAGTGGCTCTTCCTGCTCGAGGGAATCCCGGCCGTCCTCCTGGGCCTCGTGGTCCTGCGCCGGCTCGACGACCGCATCGACGACGCCCGGTGGCTCCCCCGCGGCGACCGCGGCTGGCTGAAGGCCCGGATCGCGCGGGAGCAGAAGGCCGCGCACGCCGAGCACGCGCAGACGCTCGTCGCCGCTCTTTGTTCGGGCCGGGTCTGGCACCTGTGCCTGAACTACTTCGCCCTCATCATCAGCTACTACGGCGTCGTCTTCTGGCTCCCCCAGATTCTCAAGAGCTTCGGCGACCTGTCCAACGCCCAGGCCTCGGTCCTGACCGCCCTCCCCTACCTCGCGGCCACCGTCGCGATCGTCGCGATCGGGCACCACTCCGACGCGCGCGGGGAGCGGCGCTGGCACGTGGCCGCGCCGGCCGCCGCGGGGGCGGCCGGGCTCGTCGCCGCCGGGCTCTTCCAGTCCGCCCACCCCGCCCTGACCCTCGTGGGGCTATGCGTCGCGGCGGGCGGAATCTGGGGAACGCTGGGGCCGTTCTGGGCGATGCCCTCCATGTTCCTGACCGGCACGGCCGCGGCCGGCGGGATCGCGCTGATCAACTCGGTCGGCAACTTAGGGGGCTTCGTCGGACCCGTGCTCGTGGGCAGGATCTGCGACGCGACGGGAAGCTACCGTGCCGGCCTCTGGACGCTCGCGGCCACGCTCCTGGTGGGGAGCGCGCTCGCGCTGGCCGTCGCGAAACCGCGGAAGGCTCCCCCGGGGCGCAACTTAGGGTAGACGGCGGCGGGCCCGATCCGGCAGGGGCCGGCGCCCGAGTTCTCGACGAGGCCCAGGAGCGTGTTCGGGCCGCCCTCCCTCCAACCCCGGGAGAGCTTGAGTTCGAACGGCTCGTTCCACCCGTTGTGCCGGCCGATCCGGATCCCGTTGAGGTAGAACACCCCGTCGTCGTCGACCATCGTGAACCAGACGGCGCGGTCCGGCCCGGCGACATCGGGCAACCTGGTCCGGAACCACGCGAACTCCCTGCGCCCCTCGAGGACGTCCTCGTCCACGGCCACCGCCCGCCATCCGGTGGCCGACGGCTTCGGGAGGCCGGTCCTGAGCGGGTCGTCGCCGGACTTCTTCCCGGCCACCGGCAGTACCTGCCACCCCGCCACGGGCACTCCCTCCGGCAGGACCGAGAAGGTCCCCGTTTCCCTCGCGCGGAACCGCCACCCTTCGTCGAGAGAGAGGCTCTCTCGCGCTGCTGCGTCTCCCGCCACCACCAACGCCGCCGCGAGCCATACCATCATGCTCATCTACCCTACAGCCTCACCGCCAGCGATGCGTAGTGCGTGAGACCCAGCCCGCCCAGCGGAGCCATGGCGTAGTCGAACTGGAATCCCGGCATCCCGGCGCCACGCCACAGGATCCCGATCCCGCCCCGCGGCTGGACGACCTGCGCGCTCATCTCCTGATACCTGACGCCAGCTCGAATGAAAAGCGTCACGCCCCGGTCCGACGGGTCGCCGAACCAGTACAGCGCACCGGCACCACCTTGCCCCAGCCCCTCCCCCAGGAACGCACCTTCGGCTCCGATCCCGTAGCCTTCGGGACCGGGCAGAAAGAATCCATCCGCCAGCTTCTCCAGCCACCCCGCCCCTGCCACCGCCCGCCAAGCCGCGTAGTAACCGGCACCGCCCCCGACCGGACCCGCCAGCGCCCATGCCGTCAACGCCTGATCCGTCCCGAGCAATCTCTGCGCCTGCGCTCCCGCCTCCACGGCGCCACCGAGGTGCGCCGCATCCGGCAGTCTCTGCCACACCCCGCTCGCCCGTCCCAGCGCCGCCACCCGCCATGCGCCCGCGCTTAGCCCCGTCCACTGCACCTCGGCTCTTCCGCCCCATTCCTGAGCACTCGTGGCGCCGATAGGACCGCCGTAGGATCCGTCCGCGAACTCGACCGTCCGCGCCTCGGATGGTCCCTGGAACACGAATACCTCCCCGCCCAGCCTCAGCCAACTGCCCATCCCCCCCTGGCCACCCACGCCCACCCACTTGAGACCCGACGCATACAGCACGCTGTTTGCCTCCACGAGAGCGCCCTGCCGCCACGGGTCTTCGAGCGCCACCCCTCCCGTACCCGCCTGTCGGGCCGACGTCAGCACCAGGAGACTCTCGCCGTATCCGACCCCGACATTGGCAGCCCTACCCGGCCCCGCCAACAGAACGGCAACGAAGAGGATTCCGGCTGTCATTCGACTACCACGGTGCCGCGCCGCCGGTTGCCCGACCCCTCCACCACCCACTGGTACGTCCCGGGTACCACTCGGCGGCCGGCGGCATTCCTTCCATCCCACTCGACCTGCCGGCCGGTTGCATCCGCATGCCACACCTCGAGCCCCCGCACCGTGTACAGCGTCACCCGGTCGCCCGGCGTGAGACAGCAGAACTTGAGCGTCCCCCGCACGGCCGTGCTCCGCCGGTACGGGGACGGCCACACGACGACCCCCGCAGGGGATTCCCGGATGACCACCGCATTGCTCTCGACCGGCGCGGCAACCACGGAGCCTTCCCCCCCCGAGGCCCCCGCCTGGAACCGCACCGTTCCCGGGCCTGTCGCCCTGTACGTCAGCGTGAAACTCGCGCTCTCACCGGGACCCAGTGTGACGCCCGCCGGGACGCCCCCGCCCGCCGGCTCGGCCTTCCCCCCGCCCTGCACCGACACAGCCGATGGTGCCACCCCTGTCAGCACCACCGACCCCGTGTTCTTCACTCTGACCGTGACCGTGATCTCGTCTCCCACGAACACCGCCAGCGGCCCTGCGGTCACCGCCGTCACGGCAAGCCCCAGGGCGCCCGGCGGGACCACGGTGACGCGCTCCGCGGAGACCACCAGTGCCGCCAGCGCGACCAGCGTGTTGGAATCGAATCCCGTCACGGTCAAGGAAACCCCCACATCTCCCAGCCCCGTGGCCGACAATGTGCACGTGAGGGTCCGGCTTTCGCCCTCGGCCAACTCGGACCACCATCCCCCGGGTGCAACACACGAGAGGACCACCGCTCCTCCCGCCCCGTTGATCAGGATCGGCGTCGGCTGGACGATCGTGGCCGCTGCCTCGCCGGTGTTGGTTGCGACGAGCGTCACCGAAAATGCCTGACCCACCTCCCGGAGTGGTGGCCCTATGGCCAGGGTACCCGCCAGATGGGCCGGCGTCTGGAGCGTCGTCATCGGTGCCGCACTGCCCGAGACAGCGAACCCGCCACAACTCGTCCCCGCGAACGTTGCCTGGAACCGGGCCGGGCCGCTCCCCGACGCGGAGAAGGTCCAGACGAATGTCTGGGAAGCCCCCGGCGACAGGTTCGCGACGCTCGTCGGCACCGGACCTCCCTTCGGGTCCACGAGCCCGCCACCGGGACTCACGATCAGGCTCGGGGTGACCGTGTCAACGTCGTCCCCGCCCGTGTTCGTCACGGTGAAGCTCACCGTGAACCATTCCCCCACGCTCCGCGTCGGCGCCACCGCCCCCGCCACCGAGAGTACCCCGCCGTTGATCGTCCACGCGCCTCCGGAAGCCAGCCAGCCCGTGCCCAGCCACTCGCCGCTGTTGGCATCGGCTCCGGCCACGGTGGCAGTGAACGAGAACGGGTTCGGGGCCGTCACGGCCTGGTACGTCCAGGTGAGATTGGCCGAGGCTCCTCCCGCAAGGAAGGAGATGACCGCCGGACTCGAGACTGGAGTCACTCCCCCAGCCGTTCCCGCGTAGAAGAGGGAGCCCTGGACGCCGGCGGCGTCCGCCTCGCCCGTGTTGGTGACGGTGAGGACCGCCTGGAAGGTCCGCCCCGTGCACACGGGAACGGGCGCGACCGTGATTCCACTCCCCGCCAGGGCCGCCGGCACCTGCACCGTGACGGCGCCCGTCCCGGCCGACTGCACGGACGTCCCGCCGCATACGAGTCCGGTCACGGTGGCCGTGAACGCCACCAAACCGCTGCCCGCCGCGGAATACGTCCACGCGTATGTTGCCGAGGCCCCCGGAGCCAGAACCGATGGACCCGAAGGACTTGTCTTCTGCGTTGCCGACCCCGCTCCAGCCGGCACGATTTCAGGCGCCAGCGCGGTCACCGCCGTGCCTCCCGTGTTCGTCACCGTGATTGAGACCGGGAACCACTGCCCTACGGAAACCTTCACGGAATTGCACAAGGATCCCGCCAGCGCTCCGGGTACCGCCACCGTGCTCGCCACCACTTCGGTCGGGTAGATCGTGCTCCCCCCGGCAAGTGTGGCCGAGGCACGGTTGCCCAGCGTCGCCGCGGCAGACAGCGTCGAGGACACCTGCACCTGGTACATGAGCATCCCCGAGCTCCCCGGCCCCAGCCGGTCCACGACCCAGCGCAGAACAAGAGGAACACCGCTGGCATCGGGCGGCTCCCCGGGAGTCCACGGCCCCGAAGACGACGCGGCGTATGCGGAGGCCGACATTCCCGGCGTCCCCGTTGCGTCGTCTTCCGCCCAGAACCCGAGACTCCCGCCCACGTATGCCGATCCGTTGGGCAGGGTGTCCGTGAGGGTGACATCGTACACCGTGCTCGCGCCGCCCTTGCTCCAGGAAAGCGTGTAGGTCAGCACCTGGCCGGCGCACACGGGTCCGGACGGGCTCACGGCCTTGTGCACGAAGACTTTCGGCAAGCCCGTCACAGTTAAACTGGCTTGCAGATCCTCGTATCCGTCAGCGGATACGGAGAAGGCCAGGAGATGCCGCCCCGGAGTCGTGGAGAGCGCGAGTACGGGCGTGTAGGCCCCCGTGAGCCCCGCGAGCGGGGTGAACGAAGCCCCGGGGCCGGGAACGGAAACCAAACCACCCAATACCGGCACGTTCACGATCGGATTACCCCCGGCGTCTTGGACCTCGACATCGAGCAGTGCCGAGTCACCGGCATCCACCGTAGGCGGGCTGACGGAAACGACCACGCTCGCAGGCACGGGTGCCGGCAGAACGAACACCGGCACGGGAATCATGGTCGTCCCCCCGTGCGTGTGGGTCAAGACAATGGTGGGCACGTAACTCGCGGCACCGACGGAGAACGTCAAGCTCGGAGGAACGGGAACCGTCACCGTATACGTGGTTAGTGTGCTGGACACCGGCGTCGGGGTGAGGCTCTGGGTCGTCGTACTGCTGTCAGGATTCGCGATCTTCACCTCCGCCGTCGTCACGACGGCACCGTACGGGTTCCCCTCTTGAACGCTGAAGCTCACGGTCCCTCCCGTCGAATCCGCGAACCGGTGCCGGGCCACAGTGTTGGTTCCGCTCGGGGCCGAGAGCACGGTCCGGGAGTTGTAGAGGTACACGGAGGCGGAGTAATACGTCGAGGTGCAAACACCGCCCAAGGCTTGGTACACGTTGATGCGGCCGTACCCGAGATGCTGGTTCCAGCCGTTGGCGTCGTAGGTTTCGCCGAATGGAGGTGGAGGCTTGTCCGTGGTCCGAATGATCCGGCGGTACACGGTTTCGGGCGCCCAGTCAGGGTTCTGGGACAGAAGTAGGGCAGCCAGGCCAGAAACTTGCGGCGCTGCACCTGAGGTGCCGCTGCCAACCCCATAGGACGCATCATTGCTGTTAGCATCCGACCAAATCCCTTCCGCTGGAGCCACGACCGATACCCCATATCCGTAGTTGGAGAAGCTCGACCATTGGTCCGCATTGCTGACACTACCCACCCCGATGACCCCCGCGAAAGTTCCGGGTGGGTATACTCCCGTGGCGTCGTTCCCTGTCGGTGATACAACGACAATGCCATTTGCCAGAGCCCACTCAAGAGCATCGTAGAGCGCCTTTGATGGCCCAGAAGCCATGACAATGCTTTCGTGGAATACCTTGGCAGAGTTCGAATGTGAGAATGAAACTGCCGAGATCATCGAGCTTCCGGGCGAGTAACCAGTGCAGTCCGCGACTTTCACTGGCATTATCTTTGGGCCCCAGGTAACACCGGCGATCCCCACGTTGTTGTTCGTTCCAGCACCCAGGATCCCCGCGACTACTGTGCCGTGGTAGTAGCAATCCCACGGGTCGAATGACACTGGATCGGTGGTGAAATCCACACCAACAATGTGACCGTTCACCAGCCAAGGACCCGGCCCTGTCGAGGAGGTCATGACTCGAGAATCCACAGTCACCGTACCGCTGTAGATGTAGAAGTCCTCATGGGTATATCGAACTCCCGAGTCCGAAACAGCGATGACCGCAGACGAATCACCGTGCGATCCGACAATCCCTCCATCAGCCCAAGCCCTGTCCGCCTGGATCCCTGAGAGATGGTACTGATTGTTCGTTTGGTAGAACGGATCGTTCGGTACGGGGAAGAGGGCAGGAAAGCCGACAGGGTCAGGCTCGGCATAGGCAACGTCCGGACAGGATTCCAGAGCAGCGAGCTTCTCCTCCATTGCCTTACCGTGCGGAACTGTGACTAGGTGAACGTCGATAGAGCTGAAGTATCTCTTCTCTTGGAGGCCTAGGCTCTCGAGTCTCTCCGCGCGCTTCACCTCGGGGACTCTGGCCTTGAACCTGACAATAAGCTGACCCCGAACAACGGCCATGTGTTTGCCGTGGAACGTAATCTCAGTCGCCCAGTCGGGCAACGGCGGGCGCCGAGGGCTGTCCACAGACGGGGTAGCCCATACCCCTCCAGCCGCCAGCAACACCAGGAGAATCCCCCGGAGCACTGCCGCCATCTGTTAGCGCCTTCTCGTGCGGGGCGGCGCCCGCGCATCCGTTCCAGTCAGCCGTGCAGGCGCTGGCATTGGCCCCTCCGCCATCATGTTCCCGGCACGGACGCCATCAGGCAGGATATCGGTGAAGTAGGCTGCCCGGCCCAGATGAACGGTGTGACTGCGGCTCAGGGTGTGGCCATTCTTCCCCTTCACCCGCAACTCGACGACATGAGGACCGTGCAGGTCAGTCAACGCCAGCCAGTAACCCAACGTCCCCTTCAGGACCGGCCTGGTGCCCTCGGCCACGAGCACAGCCAAGTCGGACCGCCCCTGCGGCCAGACCCGGACCTCGTATCCCGTGAACTCGCTGCCACCTGCGGTGCCCATCATGACCACGATCCCATCCACCGTTGCCCCCTCGGGCGGCGAGATGAGGTCGCCGTCGAGCGGATCGGACGCAAACGCGACGTTGGAAGGGGAACTCAGGTTGCCGTTCGCGTCGAAAGCCTTGACGACGTAGTAGTAAAGGAGGCCGGTCATCAGGGCTGAGTCCGTGTCCGAGTACAAGCTGCTCGCAACCTGGGTGACCTGACTCGCCGGATTGCCGAAGTCGAACCCGTCGAATGTCGACCGGTAGACGGTAAACCCCGCGATCGCGAAACTCTGTGCGGGGGGCATCTCCCAAGCCAAGTCGATGGCACCGACCCGCCCCATTGCGGACAGGTTCGTCGGCGGGAGGACGCCTGGCCCGGGCGCAACCATCGCGAGACCATCGATATCGTTGTCGTTGCCACCCACCACCATCTTGTTCCCCACCCATGGCAACGGAGCGCTCACGGTTTCGGTCACGGGAGTTGGGATCCCCGAGACGTACTTCCACGTAACCCCCAGGGATTGCGGGATGCCCTCGAAGTGTTGAAGGATTGTCCCCGTGGCCGGATCCAATGTCACCGTCCCGAACCGATGCGTCGTGAACTGGTAGTCCCCGTTCACCGCCGCCAGGAACCCGGACGCCGACGAGAGCGCGCTCGCCCGCAGATCATTGCGCTGCCAGAGAGGGATCGCACTGCCTCCCGCAAACACCGGCGTCAGGTCATACGCCCGGAGGACGTCCGGTAAACCGGCGCCGCCGGTGTAGAAGAAGAGGCGGTTGGCAGGGTCGAGCACGGAGGCGTAGGACAGGATGCCCTCCCCAGGCGAAACGGGCGTCACCGGGACGGTGGCCGTGATCGCTCCCGAGGCCGCATCAAGCATGAGCACGCTCGATCCCGAGCCCACATAGAGAGTGGTCCCGGAGAGAACCGGCTGAAGCGGACGCCCCTGCGGATCGACGCCGATGTCCATTGTCCAGCCCATCGTCCCGTTCTGCGCGTCAAGCGCCAGGAGCATCCCGTCGGCAAAGGTGGCGTAAACGAGCACTCCGTCGGTTACGGGTCCCCCGGCCGCGAGGGACGTGCTGGCCCCAAGCACGACCTGCTCCCAGACCGCACTACCGTCATCCAACCGGAACGCAGCCACGGCGTTGTCGCCGGTGCCCAGATAGCCGCTCCGAGCGAGATACAGTAGCCCGTTCGCGGCCCCGACGTTGCTCCAACCCGCCACGGATTTCGCAGAGGTGTTGAAGAACGATCCGTAGCCGTTCGTCCAGACCGGCTGACCCGTCAGTGCATCGAACGCAAACAACGTGCCATCGAGCGTCGGATTCTCGCAGGAGCCCGGCAATGCGGACGCGAGCATCATGTTGTACACGGCCAGCGATCCGACCACTGCCGGTGTCGCGTGCGGCACCATGACGTAGTAGCGCATGTACATCCCCGAGTAGAAGGGCAGACCCCGCATCCACCGCATCGCTCCATTGCCGAGGTCATACGTCGCGAGTCCGCCACCCAAGGTGCCGTAGACGAGACCGTTGGCGACGGCCAGCCCCCCGCGATTGCAGATGTTCTGCGACGCCGGCGGCACCAGCCACTTGATCTCCATGGGGCCCTGCGGCGCAGCCGGGGGGCTGAAGCTCGGCCGTTTGGTCCAGTATGCGGCGATAGGCCACTCCTGGGGAGTGCCCCGGCACAGTCGCCTCCAGGCTAGTGGAGTCGTAGGTGGGACCATAAATGAGAATGGACCTGGCGGATTCTCCTGGCGAAGCCAGGAATAGCGCACAGACGGCGGCTAATGCCGCTCTACCGACTCGACCCCAATCCCACTCCCCCGCCCAATCCCAGTCAGCCCGCAAGACTGCAGAACGGAGCATGCACCGCGAGGCGCGTCCCGAGTACATGACGCCATCACTCTACCTCATGCGTTGGCTCCGCACAAAAGATGTGGTTCGCAAAGGCCGGGCGGATGTCCGCGGGTGAGGACCCGGCACGGGTCCAGCGGTTGACCAGCCGCCGGGCTAAAAGGCCCGCCGGGGTCCCGACGTGGCCCAGAGCATGTAGCCCGCGATCCCGCCGCCCAGCGCCGCCACCGCGATGAAGAGCGTCATGAACCCGGGCTGGAGGAGCCCGGCATGGAGCGCCAGCTCGGGAACGCCGGCCAGCACGGTGTCGCGGATGCGCTGGCGGACCGCGGCCTCCGCGACCAGGAGGACGACCAGCGCGACGGCCGCCCCCAGGATGTACTGGCGCGGCTCCTCGGCGGCGGCGGCGACGATGGTCAAGAGCACGGCCGCGACCGCCGCCCCGAGCGCCGTCCACAGGAGGGAGCCCCCCCCGCCCGCGAGGATGGCCGGGCCCACCGGAGCGGGCAGGGACAGCACGAGCCAGACCGCGCTCAGCAGTTCGAGGCCGGTCGAGATCGCGAACCAGAGCACGCCGAACCGGAGGGCGGATCTCCCGTAGGCCGACTCGCCCGCCGCCTCCCGGTCCGCCCCGTGCCAGGCCACGGCGAATCCCGACAGGGCCAGCGCCCCGAGCAGGGAGTAGAGGAGCTGCGGCAGGAGCTGGGGGTCGCGCAGGGGCAGGCCCAGTCCGTCGGGCACCCCCGCGCCGGGCCCCCAGAGGTCCGGCCGGGCCACGAGGACGTCGTGCGAGACCCTGACGAATCCGACCGCGAAGAGCGAGCCGACGCACAACACGGTCAGCGCGGCGCCCGCCCGCTCGATCCCGCGGCGCCGGAACGCGAGGATGTAGCTCTCGATGACGTCGGGCAGGAACGGGCGGAGGGTGGATGGCTCCGCCCCGCGGCGCCGCAGGGCGACCCAGAAGGCGGAGCCGGTGCCCAGGAACAGGAGCGGGATCACGGCCAGCCACAGCCACGCCATCTGGACGGCCGCGCTCAGGACCGCCTCCCCGTAAAGCACGATCCCCAGGAGGAACGGCGGGAAGGCGAGTCCCACCGCGAGCACGACGGCACCGGGCATCCGCCGCGCGAGCCAGGCGGCCAGCCGGCGAAGCGAGATCTCGGCGCCGCCCCGCCCGACGGCCTCGGCCACCAGCGTGAGGACCGGCCAGCCTAGCGCGAGCGAGGCCGGCACCGTCGCCACGACGGCCGTGGCCAGCTCCAGGGCCCGCAGGACCCCGGGCGCCGCGGGAACCGGGAACATGCCGGGACCCGGCAGGCCGGCGGGGCTCAACCCTTCCCCCGCTTCCCGGGGGGCGGCGAGGCAAGCCACCGCGCCAGCGCCCGGCGCTCGGCTTCCGTTCCCGCGAACGGCGGCATCAAGCCCCGGAGCTTCTCGAGACGGCCGATCTGGTGGTCGATCGTCTCGACATCCCACCCCCGGACGATCTGCCGGAGGCCGCGCACCCCGGTTGTCGTATGACAGCTCGCGCACTGGAAGCGGAAGAGCTCCTCTCCCGCCGATGGATCGGAGGAAACGCGGGCCCGCGCGTACCTCGTGCGGCGCAGGAAGCCGTTCTCGCAGGCCGCGCGGGCCTCGCGCGGACCGATGCCGTTCACCTGGAGGTAGCCGGCGATCACCCAGGGCGCCCGGGCCGCCGTGCGCGTCCAGCCGCTGACGCCGGCGGCGGCCAGCCCGAGCACGAGCAGGAGCAGGGCGAGAGGGCGGGGCGTCACCGCGGTCCGCACGAGCGGGCCGGTGGCCAGGATGGCGACGATGAGCACGGCGAGGGCGATGCCCGCCGCGAAGACCCCCGCCCCCGGTCCCGCGCCCCCGAACAGGGCCTCGCGCGCGGCCGGCGGCATCACGGCGGCCTGCCAGGCCTCGCCCACCGGCATGAGCGTGAACCCGGCCAGCGCGAACCACGCCGAGGTCCGGACCAGGATCGAGCGCAGGCGGGGCGGGTCGCTCTCGGCTCCGGCCACGAGCGTGAAGAGTCCCCCGATGCCGAGCGCGAGCCCGACCTGGACGAGGAGCGACGGGTTGAAGGTCGCGTTGAAGAAACCGTCGAGCAGGCGCCCGGTCTTCAGCCAGGAGCCGGGGTCCAGGAGGAACGCGAGGATGCCGTTGACGACGAAGAGGCAGGCCCAGGCGGAACCGGCCGCCACCCAGCCGACCACGAGGTGGTGGCCGGGCGCAACGGCCCCCCACCCGCTGTAGTGCAGGAGCACGGCGGACAAGCCCAGCCCCGCGAACACCCACAGGATCCCCCAGACCCAGAACAGGATCCGGGCCAGCGGGAAGACCACCGCGGGCTCGGTGACGGCCGCCACCAGCCAGGCGCCGGCCGCCAGGACCAGCCCCAGGACCGTGGCCATGAGCAGGAAGAACCGGCTCCAATCCTGGAGGAACGTGAGCAGGAACTGGTTCCCTTCGCGCTGGGCCCGGTGCTCGAGCACGACCACGAGGAGGCTGGCTCCCGCGGTGAAGTAGCAGGCCAGGGCAAAGAGGTAGCCGACGATGTCCCTCGGGAACTCATTGCCCAGCCACGGGATCATCCACGCCTGAAACGGCATGGTCAGGCTTCGGCGCGAACGGGGCGGCGGAAGGCGCGGGTCCGGTCGGCGACGGGCAGGGGGCCCCGCAGGAGGAACGGGCTCTCGGGATCCGTGAAGAGGTACTTGTCCCACGCCCGCTGGTACGAGTTCTTGACCAGCCGCAGGTACGGCAGGAAGCGCGGCTCGCGCGGAGCCCGCCGGAGCTTCATCCCGGCCTCCTTGAGCGTGCGGCCGCCCTTGGCGCCGTTGCACTTCTTGCACGCCGCCACGACGTTGACCCAGACCGTCTCGCCGCCGAGCGTCTTCGGGGTCACGTGGTCGAGCGTGAGATCGCGGGTCTGCGCCCCGCAGTACTGGCACGTGTATTGGTCCCGCGCCAGCACCGTCCGCTTCGTGAACTTGACCCGCTGGTTCGGCCGGCGCACGTAGTAGGCCAGTCTTACGACGACGGGCACGGGGATCGTCCGCGTGACCGTGCGCACCAGCGCACCGTCGGCCTCGACGGGGTCCGCCTTGCGCGACAGGACGAGCCGAAGCGCCCGCTTCACGTTGATCACGTTCAGCGGCTCGTACGTCGAGTTCAGGAGCAAGACCGCGTCGTTAAGCATGTCAGTAAGGCCTGGAGCAGGCCGGAATTGAACCGGCGACCTCATCGTTGCGAACGATGCGCTCTCCCAACTGAGCTACTGCCCCGCAACAGAGAGATTATATCAGTAGGTTATGTCGATCGCCGCGAAGACGTAATGCCCGCTGTAGTTGTAGGGGAGGTACGACTCGAAGTGGTTGTTGGACCTCTGGATGAGGAGGGTGTAACCGAACGACCACGTGGCGTAGGCGTAGAGCCGGGCCGCGTAGCCCGCGGAAACCATGAACGTCCGGTTCAACTGCTTCTTGTCCGTGACGTAGTTGTTCCAGGTGTCCCGCGGCGGCCGCGAGGTGTAGATGGTCAGCGCGTACGACGGAACCAGGAAGAGCGACCGCCCGCTGTTGAACGTCCACCGCACGGGCATGCCGAGCGACGGCGACACGTAGTCGTAGTTGCGCTCGACGAACGCCGGACTGGTGTCGGTCAGGGACCTGAACCGGAGGAAGTTCTGGTTCGACACGCGCCAAGTCGCGCGCAGGAGCGGCTCCGCGGTCAGGGCCGCCGACTCGCCCTTGGTGACCGTGGTCTTCCACGCCGCCCCCGCGTCCGTCACGAAATCGAGCTGGCGCTGGTCCGAAACAGTCCCGGCGCCCGTGATGACCCTCTGCTTGACGAAGTCCTGGACCGATCCGGTGAGCCAGCCGCGGCCCTTGTCCCCGTCGAACCGGCCGTCCACGCCCAGCTGGTACCGGCGGAAATCCTGCTGACCGCCGGACGACTCCGCGGACACGGACGCGGAAATCAGCGCCTGCATCAGGTCGGTGTAGTTCGGGAACCGCACGTAGGCGCAGGAAGCGAAGACGCCCAGCGGGAGGCCCGGCACGACCGAGAGGTCCGCGCGCTCGGTCAGCCCGAGCGACCAGAAGTCGTAAAGCCCATGTCCGAACGCCTCGTTCGAACCGGAACGCCGGAACTCGTGCAGGTACTGGACGCGCGAACCCAGCGTAAAGGCGGGCGAGAGCGCCCACGAGTGGCCGCCCGAGATCGAGTGGTCGATGGAGCGTTCCTGGAACTCGCGCCCCTCCGCCGACCGCATCCCGGGCCCCGCGTACGTGAGCTCGTAGGCGCCGAACAGCGCCTGCCCTTCCGTGAACGCGTACTTGCCGCCCACGGTCGACCCGATGTTGTTGCCGATGAACACCCCGCCGATGCTGGGCAGGCTCAGCCCCTCGTCGAAATGGAACGAGAAGAGCGGCGTGAGCGCCCGCGCCGGGGCGGCTTCGTCTTCCGGCTCCGCCAACGAATCCGCCGGTGGCACCGGCGGCGCGGACGGCGAGGTCACGGTCGAGGACGCGGCCTGCTCCATCGTCGTCGACGATGGAGCGGCAGAAGCCAGCGCTGGAACCAGCAGCATCGCGAGGAAAGCCGCGGCACGCATCAGAACCGCACCTGGAAGGTCCAGAACGGCCAGACGACCCAGGCCCCTTCCGGATAGAACGCGAACCCGCTGTCGAAGTTCTTGGACGACCAGGTCAGCCGGGCCACGAGCTTGTTGCCCACGACGCCGTACCCGATCTCGGTCACGAGCCGCTTCCGGGCGCTCCGGAGCACCTCCGCCCCCGCGAACAGGAAGTGCTCGGTCTTCCCGGTGTTCAGATGCGAGAACGAGTTCTGGATGTCGAAGCCCGTCCCCGAGTTCGTCACCTCGTCCTCGAAGTCCACGGACACGTTCACGCGCATCTGCGAGAACTCGTATCCCCCGAAGATCCTCAGGCGCGGGTCGGCGGACAGGGAGAACGAAATTCCGCCGTGATACCCGAACAGGTTGCCGCTGAAGTCGTCCACCTGTGAGCTGACGATCCCGCCCGCCACCGAGTACCAGCCCCCGGCGCCGACCTCGATCTGGGGCCAGCCGCCGTGCTCCCGGTGTAGCTTGCCCTTCCCCGACAGGTTGAGCTCCGCGAACGGGAGCGTGCCGGGGAGGATGTTCGTCCCCACCTGCCAATCCTTGTCGATCGGCAACGGAGTGCGATCCTCCGTGTTCAGGTGGAGGTCGAAGAAGAAATCGGCGGGATCCAGCGCGATCTGGGTAGCGGCATCGGACAGGACCTTGATGGCCTCGTCCCGGACCGATGCCGAAACGCCGGCGGCCCAGGCGGCCACGAGGCACAATACTAACCCACGCGCGAGGTGTCTCATCCCGATCGGGCTTCCGGGCTCAGTCGCCGAAATCGACCGTCGCCAGGCTCGCACCGTACTGCCCGGCGATGGCGATCGCAAGGTCCGGGATGATGACCAGGTCGATGTTGTTCACCACCTGCGCGCGGTGCCCCAAGGAATCGTAGGGAGCCACCGTGAAGATGCTCTCGCCCGCGATCGTCCTCATGAACCCGAATGGATCGTCGAGCGCGTTGCCGGTGAAGTCGCCCAGGTTCAGGATGCCGCCATCCTGGTTGAGTGCGTATCCCTCCACCTGGATATCCACCCGGTTCGTCGGGACGATCTCGCCCGGGTCCAACGACCCGTTCCGGTTGGTGTCCCCGTAGGCCATGATCACCGCCCACGCCCAGAGGTCGTCCGTGGCTTCGCCGTCGGCGTGCGCGCCCTCGTCGTCCACGATGTAGGGCTGGCCGTTCAGCAGGAACGCATCGCTTTCATTGTCCGCGAAACGCGTCTCCCGTGAGATCGTGAGCGACGCCTCCCCCACGCGGCCGTTCGCGATCGTCACGATCGCATGGTTCGCGATGAGGTCGTCCTGGTGGTCGCTGAAGAAGCCCGCCCACTCGTTGACGTTGCTGGGAAGCCCCATGTTGAAGTCGACGCGGCCGAGGAGGTAGTCGAGCCGCGGGGCCGCCGGCCCGGTGTAGACCGGGAATCCCGGGTCACCGTGATGCCGAACGTACCGGTAGGAATCCCGGCTCACGATGTTGATGAATTCGATCGCCGTCGGATCGGGGCGCATGAGCCGCTGTTCGACCCGGGTCAGGTTCCCGTGGACGTCGCGGAGACTGCGGCCCACCGCGAAATCGTTCTCGCGGATCTCGACGACGACATCCCGGGTCTCCGCCGCCGCGTTGCGCAGGGCGTCGACGAAGTTGCGCAGTTCGGTACGATCGCCTCCGCCCCCGCCCTGCCCCAACCCGTCCTGGACTTCGCCGTCCGTCAGCGGCCGGATCTGGAGCACGCCGCCCGGGCCCGTGAACATCCCGCAGCCCTGCGGGATGCTCTCGACCACGCCCCGCAGGATGAGGTCGATGGCCCCGAAGATCGTGCGCAGGCTCGCGCCGCCGGAACCGTCCGCGGCCTCGAAGGTCGTGCCCTTCACCGACGCGACGGCGCTCACCGAGGAGAACTCGACCTCGAACCGCTCGCCGCCCGTCAGCCGTCCGAAGACGCCCCGGATCGCGCCCGTGATCAGCTTGAACCGCGTGACCTGGCCGCGCGGGGTGCCGATGACGATCTGGGCGTTGCTCCGGAGGCGGACGGTGTTGCCCGGGCTGACCTCGATCATGACCCGGGCGTTGTCGCCCGTCATCACCCTGGTCCCGTCGGGGAGGGGCTGGCCGGCCGCCGCCTGCGTCCACTGCTCGCTGCCCGGCTGGGACGGCGGCGCGACGCGCACGATGCCGGAGAGGGAAAGAATCCGGCTCTCCGCGAATGCTCCGCCCGCGGCCGTGATTGCCGCGAGGGCGATGATAACCACCAACGATAGTCTTTTCATATCTGTCCCTCCTTGATAGCTCCCCACCGACCCGTTTGGTGTCCGGGTATATCTTCTGCGCCAGAAGGCTTCGCTGTCAAGCATGGGGCCAACCATGTAGAGTGGGATGTGACGGTAGACACATGCCGGAAGCCGAATCCTCATATGCCGATCGCCGGCTGGACGCGCGGTACGAACTGCACGTGGTCGGGACCGCAGAACCCCTTTACCGGCGGTCCCTGGAGAAGACCTACCAGGACCCCTCGCTCCACGGCCAGGACCGGTTCCGCGTCGAAACCGTCAATATCAGCAATGGCGGGTTCATGCTCGCGTTCGACCAGGAAGTCAGCGACGGGGACGTCCTCCGGCTCGCCTTCCGCCATCCCGAGACCGACACCGAGCTCGTGTTCGAGGGCCGGATCCAGTGGATGCGGCACGCCGGGGTGGCGAGCCTGGGCCGGTTCTGCGCGGGAGTGGCCTTCAAGGACCGCGACGAGGCCATGATCGATTCCCTGGTCAGGTTCGCCCAGAGATCCAGCCCGACGCCCCTGGCCTGACCTACCGCGGCTGGGCCTGCTCCTTGCGCATCACCTCCAGGAACGACCTGGTCCGCTGATCCGACGGCACGAGCCTGAGGTAGGCCTCGTAGGCGCGGATGGCGTCGTCGAGCCGGCGGCGCTGGTAGTAGGCGGCTCCGAGGTACCCGAACGCCTCCGCGTTCTCGGGATCGGCCGCGATCACGCGCTCGAGCAGCGGGATGGCCTCGTCGTACTTGCCCGCCTCGTAACTGCCGCGTCCCTGGTTCAGGAGCTCGGTGATGGCTTCGGCCGTCAGGGGTGCGGGACCAGTAGGAGCCGTCGCGGGAGCTGTCGCGACGGCGGGCTCCGTCCCGCCTTGGGCTGTCGGCTGCCCCGGCACCGCCGCCGGAGCAGTCGCGACGGCGGGCTCCGTCCCGCCTTGGGCTGTCGGCTGCCCCGGCGCCGCCGCCTCGACCCGCGCCTTCTTCGCGGCGGTCAGGTAGGCAGTCGGTGAAGCGAAGGCAAGGCAGTCCGTGACCTGGCGGTACATGCGCTCCCGCTCCGCCGGGTCCAGCTTCTTGCGGCCGATCACCCAGTCCTCGCGTCCGTAGTCGGTGATGTCCAGGTCGATCGAGAGCCGGGTCTCGCGGGCCCGGCTCACGCCCAGCCATCCGAGCGGACCCCGGATCCGGGACGTGAACGACACCGTGAACCTCTGCTCGGTCTTCACCCGGGCCCCCGCGACGTCGTCGTCCCAGAGCTCGAACTTGCCGTGCTCCCAGAGGTTCCACAGCACTTCCCAGAACCGCCGGAAGAACCCGCGCGACAGCTTCTCCTCCTTCGGGTCGGGCACGCTCCGCGCCGCGGCAAGGTCTCCCGCCTTCGGGTGGAAGTCCTGCTCCCGGAGCTGGTAGCCGTTGAGCCGCGCCACCTTGACGGCACACAGGTAGCAGTGGTTGATCCCGTTGGGATAGGTCCTGGCGCCACTACACCCGGCGCCGGCCAATGCCGTCAGCAAGCCGAGGACCCGGCAAACCCGGCGGCGCGAAGTCAGCAACATGAATAATGCCATCGGTACCAGATCCAGCCGGTCAGCGCCGCGTTGAGCGCCGGCACGAGCAGGAGGAACCAGAGGGCGCGCATCCCGAAGTTCCGGCGGGCGCGCTCCGGGGTGAAGGAATCCGAGACCAGGGCCGCCGGAACGGCCCGCACGTCGGGCACCAGCGCCGGCACCTGCCGGCGGTACCGCCCGTACGGGCCCGGGAACCGCTCCGCCAGCTCCCGTTCCTCCTTGCGCAGGACGGGAACGAACACGCCCGCCAGCAAGAGCACCCAGAGCAGGATTCCGGCCAGGGGCAGGCCGATCGAGAGGAAGAAGGCGAGCGAGACGAGGAGGGTGCCGAGGTAGAGCGGATGGCGGACCAGGCGGTAGGGCCCGGCGGGCCGGCCGAACCGGTTCTTGTCCAGGTTCCCCGCCGCCCAGACGCGGAAGCCGACGCCGGCGAACAGGGCCATCCACGCCACCAGGGCCTCCGGCCGCCACTCCGCCGCGAAGAGCCGCGGGAACCGGTCCCAGATCCGGACGGGATCGGGGTCCAGGGCGATCCGGACCGCCTCGATCAGGAACCCGACTCCCCACAGGACGAAGCACAGCTCGTCCCGGCGCCGCTGGACCGCGTCGGTGTAACGGCTCGCAAAGGAGCGCCCCCGCGCGCTTACGCCTTCAGCCATCGCGCCGCGTCCTTGGCGTGGTACGTGAGGATGAAGTCGGCCCCCGCGCGCTTGATCCCGGTCAGGATCTCGAGCACGATCCGGCGCTCGTCCAGCCACCCCGCGGCCGCGGCGGCTTTCACCATCGCGTATTCCCCGCTCACGTTGTAGGCCGCAAGCGGCGCGTCGAACCGGTCCCTCGCCCTCCGGATCACGTCCAGGTACGCGAGGGCTGGTTTCACCATGACCGCGTCCGCCCCTTCCTCGAGGTCGAGCGCGATCTCGCGCATCGCCTCCCGCGCGTTCGGCGGGTCCATCTGGTACCCGCGCCGGTCGCCGGAGCGGGGCGTGGACCCCGCGGCCTCGCGGAAGGGGCCGTAGAAACCGGACGCGTACTTGGCGGCGTAGGCGAGGATGCCCGTCCCCTTGAACCCGCTGCGGTCGAGAGCCTGCCGGATCGCGCGCACCCGCCCGTCCATCATGTCCGACGGCGCGACCAGGTCCGCACCCGCCCGGGCGTGCGACAGCGCCGTCTTCGCGAGCAGGGGAAGGGTCGCGTCGTTGTCCACCTCGCCGCCGCGCAGCACGCCGCAATGCCCGTGGCTCGTGTACTCGCACAGGCACACGTCGGTCAGGACCGCGAGGTCCGGCACCGCCCGTTTGACCGCCCGGACCGCCTGCTGGACGGCGCCGGACGGCGACCACGCCTCGCTCCCGGCCGCGTCCTTGCGGGCGGGCAGGCCGAACAGGATCAGGCCCGGAATCCCGAGCCGGACCAGGATCCCGGCTTCGCGCACAAGCTCGTCCACCGTGAGCCGCTCGACGCCGGGCATGGACGGCACCGGCTCCCGCTTCCGCCGCCCGGGGATGACGAAGTACGGCATTACCAGGTCTTCCGGCGCGAGCGTGGTCTCGCGGACCAGCCGGCGGCGGGCCTCGGAGCGCCGCAGGCGCCGGGGACGAATGCGGAGATCAGCGAGCCGGTTCGACATGCCTCTTCCGATGGTACCGCACAATGGCCCGGGCCAGGCCGCCCATGCTCGTTTCGCGCGCGACGAGGGCCGCGCCGACCCCCCACCGCTTGAGGGCCCGCGCCGTCACCGGGCCGATCGCGGCCGCCCGCACGCCGGCCCGGAACCGCAGGCGGCCGGCCGGGCCGAGCGCGCGCATGGCGGCCGACGCCGCGGACGGGCTCGCGAAGACCGCCCAGTCCACGCGGCCCGCCCGGACGAGCCGCCGCAGTTCCGCCAGCCCGCGGCGGTCGGGCACGGTGCGGTATAGCGGGAGGATCACGACGGCGGCTCCCCGGGCCCGCAGTCCGCGGGGCAGGTTCTCGCGGCCCACGAGCGCGCGCGGAACGAGGATGCGGCACCCGCGAATCCGGCCGAGACTTCCGGCGAGGGCCTCGCCCGAGGACTCCTCCGGCACGACCGCGACGCGGACGCCCAGGAACCGCCGGACCGCGCGCGCCGTCTCGCGGCCCACGGCGGCCACCTTCGTCCGCGCGAGACTCCGGACGCTCAGCCTCCGGGCCCGGCAGAACCCGGCCATCTCCCGGGCCGCCGCCGCGCTGGTGAAGACCATCCAGTCGAACGCTTTGAGCCCGCGCGCCACCGCCGCGGCACCGGGCGGATGCGCGATTCGCTCCCGACGGATCGCCGGGCATTGGATCACGCGGGCTCCTACCAGCCTCAGTATCCCCGCCAGCACATGATCCGCGTCCCGCTCGCGCGTGGTCACCACGCGCAGGCCGGCCAGCGGCCCCGGCTTCATTCCTTCAGGAAGGCGGCGGCGCCTTCGGCCAGCAAGCGGTCCGCGAGCCTCGTCCCGAGCTCCTCCGCCGCGGCGGCCGGTCCGGTCACCGACGACGCGACGAACTCCGGTCCCGCCGGGTTCCCGACGAACCCGTGCAGGACGATGGTGTCGCCCGGCCCCGGGGATCCCCAGGCCGCGATCGGCGTGCGGCAGCCGCCGCCCAGCCGCCGCAGGAAGGCCCGTTCCGCCTCGACCGAGGCGAACGTCGGGGGATCGTCGATCAGGCGCAGGAGTCCGAGGGTCTCCCCGTCGTCCGCGCACGCCTCGCACCCGATCGCGCCCTGCCCGGGCGCGGGCAGGCACAGCTCCGCGGGAATGAGTTCCGTGACCGCCGCCTCGAGCCCGAGCCGCACGAGCCCGGCGCGGGCCAGGATCGCTCCGTCGGCCGCGCCCTCGCGGACCCGGCGCAGGCGCGTGTCGACGTTGCCCCGGATCGGGACGAACTCCACGAGCGGGTAGGCCCGGCGAAGCTGGGTCACGCGCCGGAGACTGCCGGTGGCCACGCGCGCGCCCGCCCCGAGCTCGTCCAGCGTCCGGCCGTCGCGCGAGCAGAAGGCGTCGCGGACATCCCCGCGCGGCAGAACCGCGGCCAGGACGAGCCGGGGAACGGCTTCCACGGGCAGGTCCTTGAGGCTGTGCACGGCCACGTCGATCGTGTTCGCCAGCAGGGCTTCCTCGATCTCCTTCACGAAGACGCCCTTGCCCGGGGCCGGTGGGCCCGACTCCGGCTGGCGGTCCCCGGTCGTCCGGATCACGATCCGCTCCACGGCCAAGCCGGGACGCGCCGCCGCGAGCGCCCCTTCCACCAGCGCCGCCTGCGCCAGCGCCAGCGCGCTGCCGCGGGTGCCGAGCCTTAAGCGCGCGCCCGTCACCGGAGCCCGAACAGCCGGCGGACGAGCTCGGCGGCCTGGCCGCCCCCGGCAAGCGCCTTGAGCCCGCTGATCGGGTTGTGCAGGAGCTTGGCCACCAGGGCCTTCGTCAGGTATTCGACATCCTCCCGGGCCTCGGGCGGGAGGTCCCGGATCCGCCGCCCCGCCCGCGCCAGGACCTCGCGCCGCGCTTCCTCGCCGAACCGCTGGAGGTCGCGGATGACGGGCACGACACCGAGGGAGTCGAGCCACGCCACAATCGCCGCGGCTTCCGCGTCCACGATCCGCCGGGCCGGGGCGATCCACGCTTCCCGCCGCCTGACGTTCTCGTCCGCCACGGTCTTGAGGTCGTCGAGATCGTAGAGGTAGACGTCCTCGAGGTCAGCCGCCCCCGCCTCGATGTTCCGGGGAACACCGAGATCCACCAGGAAAAGCGGGCGGGAATGGCGAAGGCGCATCGCCTCGCGCACGTCCCCGGCACGGATGATGGGCTCCTGGACGGCCGTGGCCGCGATCACGATGTCGATCCCGGGCAGGGCGGAGGGGATCCCGGCCAGGCCGAGGGCCTCCCCGCCCCAGCGCTGGGCGAGGGCCCGCGCCCGCTCCGGATGCCTCTCGCTCGCGACCAGCAGGTGGTGGTTCTGTCCAGAACCGCGGGCGCCTCCCCCGACCAGGCTCTCGGCCACCAGCTCCGCGGTCTCCCCCGTCCCGACCAGGAGAACCGAATGCCCGGCGAGCTCGCCGAAGATCCGCTCCGCCAGGTCGACGGCCACGGAGCTGACGGACGCCGGCAGGCGACCGATCTCGGTCTCCGTCCGGATGCGCTTCGCCGCCGCCAGCGCGCGGTTGAAGACGCCGTTGAGCAGGGGTCCGGTGGCCCCGGCGGCAAGGGCGGCCGCGTGCGCCTCCCGCACCTGCGCCAGGATCTGGGCTTCCCCCACGACCTGGGAATCCAGCCCGGCCGCGACCTCGATCAGGTGGCGGACCGCGGCCTCCCCGGCGTGATGGTAGGACACACGGGCGAGCACGCCCGCGGAGACGCGGCGGGCCTTCGCCAGGAGCCTGATGACCGCGCCCCGCATCCTTCGCTCCGCCGCCTCGCCGCCCGCGGCGGACAGGTACAGCTCGATCCGGTTGCACGTGGACACGACGACGGCCTCGTCCGCCCCGGACAGCCGCCGCACCATGGCCGCCGCCTCCGGGATCTCTACGCGGGACAGCGCGACGCGCTCGCGCACGGCCAGCGGCGCCGTTCGGTGGGACAACCCCAGGCAGACGAGCCCCATCGCGGAGCTACACTTCCTTCGTCGCCAGCGGTCCGGGCAGGTGGCTCAAGGCCGCGAACGTAAAGACCACGAGGGCGAACCCGCCGATGATGCACCACGCGGTCCGCCGGCCGCCCCAGCCCAGGGAGCGGCGGAGCACCGGGACCGCGGCGTAAAGGCACCAGCACAGAACAGTCGCGACGGTCTTCGGCTCCTGCGGCCACCAGATCCCGGCCGTGGTCTTGGAGTAGAGGAAGCCCGTCAGGATTCCCGCGGCGGTCAGGACCAGCGCGTGGTTCACGAGGCTCAGGCTCAGCCGCTCGACGGTGTCCAGGGGAGGGAGCGAGAACATGAGGGAACCGGGGGCGCGCGACTTGAGCTCGTGCTCCTGGACGAGCCAGGCGATCGAGGTCCCGAACGCCGTGGTGAAACCCGCCAACCCCAGGTACGTCGTCCACACGTGGAGGGGAAAGAGCGGGCCGTGCAGGACGACGGCCGGCACCACGGGCTCGGGGGCCGCGACGGCCACCCCGCCCAGGACGGCGACGAGCGGCATCACGAACGCCCCCATCATGTGAAGCCGGTGCCGCGCCGTGATCGCGAGGCTCAAGGCCGCCGTGACGAAGGCGAGGAGCGAGCACATGCCCCGCGGCGTCACCACGACCATCGCACGCGTCGCCGCGCAGTCCATCCCGTAGCCGCCCGCATGAACGGCCACCGCCGCCGCCGAAAGCCACAACCCGAGCACCGCGGCCGCATGGCGCCGCGTCGCCAGGTACACGGCGAAGGCGGCCGTCCCGCCCAGGTAGCCCGCGAACGCCGCCCGGAGCAGGAGCCCGGACGTCAGCACACGGCCCCCATCGCCTCGAGCCACGCGCGCGCGATGAGCGCGTGGCCGGCGGGAGTGGGATGCACCCCGTCCGCCGCCCAGAACGCGGGAGGCTGGTGCCGGCAGGCCTCGGCGAAGAGCCGGTCGAGCGGCACCAGCATCGCCCCGGTCTCGGCCGCGAGGCCGCGGACCGCCTCGATCTTGGGGTCCAGGTCCTCCCGCCAGCGCTCCTGGCCCGGCTTCGCGTGGAGCAGAAACGGCTCCAGCAGGACGATGCGGGCGTCGGGCCCGGCGCGCGTGCGCGTCAGGAGGTCGCGGTACCCGGCCCGGAACGCCTCGACGGGAGTCGGGTCGCCGGAGTCGTACCGCCGCCACACGTCGTTGATGCCGACCAGGATCGAGACCACGGTGGGCCGCAGTCCCAGGCAGTCGGCCTGCCACCTCGCCTGGAGGTCCTTCACCCGGTCGCCGCTGACGCCGAGGTTCATGAACCTCACGCACATGGAAGGATGCGAGGCCATGAACCAGCCCGCGGTCATCATCGCGTAGCCGGCTCCCAGCGAATCCGCGACCCGGCGGTCCCGGCCGGCGTCCGTGATGCTGTCCCCCTGGAACAGGACGATGTCGCCCTCCTCGATCAGCATGGTCATGTGTTCTTCAGTCCTCCCGCCCGGCACCGGCCATCGCCGGGCTCTCCGCTATCCGGCTCCGCCAGCGGCGAAGCGGGATGAACCCGATCCCGATCACTGCAACTTGCGTTGCTACGAACGCCGCCAGCCAGACGAACGCGCGGTCCATGAACCCGTAGGAATGCAAGCCGATCCCGAGCATGTTCACCCCGAACCACGAGCAGGTCGTGATCACGTTCCCGAACACGGCCATCACCATGACCCCCCGGTCCGTGACGTACCGGCGCCGGACGTGCAGGATGATCGCGTTCCAGAACACGATCAGGAGCGCCCCGTTCTCCTTGGGGTCCCAGCCCCAGAACCGCCCCCACGACTGGTCGGCCCAGATGCCGCCGAGGACGGTCCCGACGAAGCTGAAGAGAAGAGCGAAGGCGATCACCCCGTAGACACTGGCCGAAAGCGACTCCGCCTCCGCGGCACCGAGCCCCCGCGTCAGCACCCCGCGCAGGATGTACGCGATGGCAAGAGCCCCTGCCAGGTACGTGGCCGCGTACCCGATCGTGACCGTCACCACATGGGTCGCCAGCCAGAAGTTCGAGTCGAGCACGGCCCGCATCATCTCCATCGAGTCGCCTTGCGCGGCGAGGTGATGGGCGATGATCAGCGTCGCGAACCCGACCAGCGACCCGACGACCACGCCGAGCCCATTCCGGAACCGGCGCTCGAGCTCGAGCGCCAACCCGGCCGAAGCCCACCCCACGAACACGGCCGAGGAATACAGGTTCGTGACCGGCGGCCGGCCCTGGAGCAGGATGCGGACCGCGAGCCCGGCCGTATGGACGACCCACGCGAGGGCCATGATCCGGAATGCCGTCAGCGCGAGCACGCGGGGCCAGACGAGCCAGGCCGCGAACGCGACGAGGAGGGCGAGGACGTAGAGGACCATCCCGGCGTAGAAGGGCGCGGCGCGGTTGAAGAGGGTCTCCGCGGACGCTCCCCGGGCCGTCCCCGGCCGATGATCCGCGAGCCACCGGTGCTCAGCCGCGACCGCCGCGTTGAACGCCTGCGCGTCGCCGCGCCGCCAGCCGTCCAGGATCGCCGCCCAACGGAAAGCGTGCGGGTCGATCTCGCCCGTCCGGAGCCCGTCGAGCAGGGCCTCCCCCGTGCCGAGCCACGCGTCGGCAGGCTCCCCGTCGCCGGGGGGAATCACGCGGCAGACGGCGACCGACGCCATGAGCTGCCAGCGCCGGAAGTACTCGCCGACCGCGGCGAGGGCCCCGTCGTCGAACCCGCCGCCCTGCCGGTGCCGCCGGACCGCCGCGACGCCGGGCCCGAGCGCCCTGCGATACCCCTCGAGATCCTTCCCGAAGTCCCCGGTGTCGCCGGGACCCAGCGTGTGCTGGAGACTCCGGTACGCCATCAGCCGCCGGTTCAGGGCCAAGATCGCGGCTTGGAACCGGGTGCGCTCCCCCTCCGGGACGCCTTCGGCGCGCTCCGCCTGCGCCGCGATCTCGGGAAGCGCGGGGATGAGCTCGCGCATCGAGAACCGGCGCCGGTCCGTGGCCCCAACCCCGGCCACGCCGAGGACGTCGGGGTCGTCGATCTCGAACACCTCGTAGGCGTCAGCGACGTTGGGGCGGGACCCCATGTCGAGGAGCCATTCGGCCGCGCCGATCGTGCGCCCGGACGTCCTGACCGTCTGCTTGCCGCGCAGGGAGAGGAGGATGGTGCGGGCCACCGTGTCCAGCGGCTTGACGCGGCCCTCGTGAAGCGCGGGCAGCGACGCGAACCCGGCGAGATCCGCGCCATCGGCCCGGCGCGGGGCGGGCAGGGACGAGATCGCCCAGAGCGCCGCCAGGGCCGGCGCCAGCCAGGCGAGATGCTTCTTTGCCAGCGCCTTCATGCGGCCCCCCGGCGCCCCAGCTTGAGCAGGAAGTGCCAGGCTAACCCCAAGGTCATCATCGCGCACGCCAGGTAGGGCAGGAGCCACCCGGGGTTGCGCACGACCTGCAGGATCGAGAGCGTGTCGTTCTTGCCGTAGCTGGCCTGGTAGAACGCCAGCCCCCGGTACCGGAGCGGGTGGTTCATCCAGATCAGGACGTTGCGGTCCTCGTGCCGGGCCGGGTCGGTCAGGCGCACGAGGCTGGAGAAATTGCGCGGGATGTCCGTCCCCGGATAGACGTCGTGCCGGAACTCCTTCAGGGCGAGGGAGAACGGGAACGCCGTGCGCTCGGCGCGCAGCGAGACCGCGAACCGCCAGCGCGGAACTGCGATGGTCTGGGGACCGAGCGCCGGCGAGAGGAGCCAGATTCCCTCGCTTTTCCCTCCCGTGACCACTTCGAACAGGGCGGCCGGCGAATCGGTCTCCTCGTCGGACGTCATGGACGGCAGTTCAACGACCTCGAGGCCGCGGCCGGACCCCGCGGTCGCCATGATCGCGCTCGGGGGAGTGTCCTTCCGCCGCATCACGAGGTGAGCGTTGCGCCAGTACCCGCGCACGAAGAGCCTCGACGTCGCGGACGCGGACATCCCTTTGAGGATACCTTCGCCCGGAGATACGATCTCGTGTCCAGACCTGAGCGCATCCTCAGGCACCACCTTGATGAGATGTGGTGCTCCCGTCTTCGGGGCGTCCTCGATCGCCAGCTCGAACCGGCGGGAGCTCTCGGCATAGTTCCGGGTCTGCCCGGCCTCGAGCGAAAGCATCGACTCGTTCGCCAGCCACGCTGTCTGGAACTCGCCGGCGACCAGGACGATGACCCCGGCGTGAGTGAGGATGAGACCCGCCTTACGCCACGTCCATTCGTGCCGGGTCAGGAGCGACGCGGCCAGGTTCACGATCAGCAGGAGGCCCACCAGCCCGCCGCCCGGGAAGACCGGGATCCCGAGTCCCGTCCCCGGCACCTGCATCCACACGAACGCCGTGTGGATGTAGGCCTCGACGGCCCCGTGGACGCCGAGCCGGACCTGGGCCAGCGTGCACGCGGTGACCAGGAGCATGAGCAGGGTCATGCCGACCACGGCGAGTTTCAGGGAGGCGAGGGAATCGACGATGGCTTTCATCTTGGGGGACGTAGGTGAAATTGTAACATTCCTCCCTTGAGGCGGAATGTTACAATTTCACCTACGTCCCCTATCGAGATCGCCCGCGCCTCTTGCGCCTTCGAGCGCGAGCTGTTGTCCACCCCGCTCGGGTTCAAGGGCGGAGCCCAGACCGAGCTCTGGCAGGCCGCCGTCGCCCTGCGGGATTCCGAGGGACGGCTCGGCGTCGGTCTTCAGACCCAGAGCGTCCTGTGGTCCGACCGCGAGGTCTTCCTGCGCCAGGGGGACGAAAAGGGCAACCTGGCCATGGTCGCCGTCCTCGCGGACGCCGCCCGCCGCGCCGTCGGCGTCCCGTTCCGCCGGCCTGGCGAGCTCCTGGACGCCGTCCTGCCGGGCGCCATCGCGAAGGCGAAGGAGCTCACGGGGCTCCCGGGCTTGCGGCTCACCTTCGTCCTGAACTCCCTCGTCGCGCTCGACAACGCCGCCTGGCAGCTGCACGCGAAGTCGCACGCAACTTCGCGGCTCGACAACCTGCTCGACGAGGCAGAGCGCTCGCTCCTGGGCCCTCCGGCCGGGCGAATCGGAATCATCCCGCTCGTCGGGTACGCGATCACGCTCGACGAGGTCAAACGGCTCGCGGCCGCCGGGCATCGCCTCCTCAAGATCAAGATCGGCTCCGACCCCGCCGGCGACGGAGACCCGGACAAGATGCTCCGCCAGGACATGAACCGGGTCGAAAGCATCCACGCGGTGGCCCTCCCGGAGTCGCTCTACTACCTGGATGCCAACGGCCGGTACGATTCCCTCGACCGCCTCCGGCGGCTCCTCGACCACTGCCGCGCGATCGGCGCCTTCGGCCGGATCGTGCTCCTCGAGGAGCCGTTCCCCGAGGAGCTCGAGGTCAACGTCGCCGGGCTCGGCGTCCGCGTCGCCGCCGACGAGAGCGCGCACTCGGACGCCGAGGTCCGGAAGCGGATCGGGCTCGGCTACGGCGCGATCGCACTCAAGCCGGCGGCCAAGACGCTGTCCGTGACCCTCCGTATGCTTCGCGCCGCGAAGGAAGCCGGGGTTCCGTGCTTCGTCGCCGACCTCACGGTCTCGCCGATCCTCGTGGACTGGAACAAGGCGGTCGCGTCCCGGCTCCCGGCGTTGCCGGGCGTCGGCTTCCCCGCCTTCGAGACCAACGGATTCCTCTACTACGCCAACTGGGACAAGCTCATGACATACCATCCCAAGGCCGGGGCTTCGTGGACCGTCCCGCGGGCCGGCGGGTTCGACCTCGACGCCGTCTTCCACGAGATGACGGGCGGCATCTTCCAGCCCCCCGAGCACTACCGCAAGCTGGCCGAGGACGCGTAACCGGCTATCGGCCCCCCCAACCCAAGGTCACGAACTGGCCGGTCCCTATATCGCCATAGACCCGGCAGGCGTAATCGAGATGGAAGCGTCTCCAGCGCGCGCCCAGTCCGAACGACAATCCCTCCATTGGCCCCGCTCCGAGCGAAGGCGACTGCGCCAGGTAGCCTGCGCGTATCCGAATGGATTCGTTTGGAGAGGACTCGAACCCTACCGATACGTCAGACTGATGATCCGCGAATCCATATCGAAGGGCCATCGCCCCGTCGAGCGTTGGAGCAAGTCGATACGTCGCCCCGATCCTGCCCGCGGCAGGCAGCGAATCAGATCCCAACCTGAACCCAACGTGCTCCACCACCACGCCCGCCCTCACCTTCTCACCCAACGCGATGACTTCCCCCACGGTGATCGCCCCTGACTTCCCCCCCACGCCCTCCTGCACCGCTTCCACCGCCACTCCAACCCAGCCCGGAATCCTGCTCCAACCCGGGTTGGCTCTGCCCCAGCCAAGGAAGACTGCATAGTCGTAGTAGAACTCACGGCCGAGACCCGCCCCGTACTCGTCCATTCGCGCGACCTCGCCGAGCGCGAAGTACGAGAATCCCACCGCAAGGGTGCCCGGACCGAGCGGGACCGCCATACCGTCATGGGTCGCTCCGTAGGCGGATCCCACCTTGTGGTAGCTTCCGAACACGCTGAGCCGTGCGACCTGACCCAGGCTGGCCGGATTGCCCGCCGCCGACCCGTCATCGCCGGCCGCCACGAAAGCCTCACCGAGCGCGGCGCGGCGGGCTTCCATCGGGACGAGCAGGGCGTAGCCCCGGACTCCCGCCGCGTCGAACAGCGTCGTTTCGCCCGCCGTTGCCGCCCGCGCGTCCTTTCCACCGGCCAGCAACGATCCGAGCAGGAGCACCCAATGGATCACCGTTGGATCACAAGCCGCGTGACGGAGAAGCCCTGAACTCCGCGACTGCCCTTCGCCCGTGCCTTCACGTAGTAGAGCCCCGGCGCCCACCGGCTCAGCCCCGTTATCCTGACCCCGCCTTCTCCCTGCCGAACGTTCCTCCACGTGCCCGTGAACACGTGCCGCATCGCCACGTTGAACACGTCAACCATGACTTCGTCTACGTCGGCCGGCAGTCTCACCGCGACCCGAACGGTGTCACCGGCCACGGGATTGGGATAGACCAACACGTCCTCGTGTTCGTGTCCGTTCAGAGCCGCCCCGGGGCATGTCGCGGGATCGAGATAGGCGCGCGTCGCCCACGCGAAGTAGTTCCCCCACGCCACCACCAACCGCCCGCCGGGACCGGAGGCCAAGGCGGCGTCGAGAAGTGCTAGGCCGTCCGTATCGTCGGACCAGGCTACCCGCCCCGTCGTCGCCGTGAAGCCGACGACTCCTTGGGGGCCGCCCACGTAGACAAGACCGTGATCACCAACCACGACCGCGACCGCCAACTGACTCGAGGGGCCCGGCCCCTGCATTCCGAGCATATCGTAGGACCAGAGCACGTCACCGGTCGCGGAGTACATCCTGAAGAGGGAAAGACTGTGGCCCCACGAATCCGCCTCGCCACGTCCGCCGATCAGGAGATTGCCGGTCTCATCGATCGCCACCGACGTGGCGGCGTCGTCCGGCGGAACGCCGTCGCCCCAAGTGAAGCTCCTGACCTCGTTCCCGACGGCATCGTAGATACGTACGTACCAGCCTCGCGAGGACTCGCCGACCGCGGCCACGATCCCCGACGGCCCGACCGCGACCCCGTGGGCTTCGTCGTTGGGACTGCCGGCCGCCGTGAAGGTCCTGGTCCACAACACCGCCCCGGCGGCCGAGTACTCACGCACCACCCATGTCGGGTTCCCGCCCGCCACGACCACGTTACCGTCGGGCGTCACGGCCACGGCGTTGGCTTGAAGGCCGCCCGTCGTCGTGTCCGACCAGAGATCCGATCCGTCCGCTCCGTAGGCCCGCACCATCCACCCGGTCGCGCTCGCCGTCCCCGCGACGAAGATCCTGCCGTCCGGCAGAACCGCGACGCCGTTGGCCTGCTCATCCGCGAGCGTGACGTAGGACCGGCTCCACACGAGCACTCCGGCGCTGTCGGACTTCCTGACGAGCCAGTTCCTGCCCTGGAGCAGCCGGGTCTCGTACCCGACCGTGACGACGTTCCCGGACCCGTCCACGGCGACGCCGCGGACCTCGGTGATGTTCCCCGTCCCGGTCAGCGTGTAGACCGCCTCCCAATCCAGACAGCTCCCGCAGGCGGCACCGGGAACGAAGAGAGCGATGAGCGCACAGGGAATCAGCGCGGCGCGCAGGATTCGTGGGCGACTTGGGTGGGACTCAGCCATGCCGGATGATCTCGAGGAACTGCGCCGGCCGGACAACGGCCACCCCGCGAAATGGATTCAGCACCAGCAGATCCTCATCGCCGGTGACCAGATGGGTGGCATGACCGTCGAGCGCGGCTTCGAGAACCATGTTGTCCTTGGGATCACGGCAGTCCGTGACCTTGGAAGTCGGCGGTGCCACCTCTGCCCGTTCCAGTATCAGCGCGGTCAATTCCGCGACAGTGTCTGCCTTGAGCGAGAGCTCAGGCCGGGAGAGGACCGCGATCAGTTCCCTTAGTAGGCGGTCGGAGGTGACGAGCGTGAACCGGCCCTGCTCCAAGGCCGTCTTGAGGGATCGGGTGACCGCACTTCCAAGCAGGGCCGAGACGAAGACGTTGGTATCAACGACCGCCCGATGCATACCGGGCCTGCCTGACTTCCTCCACTACCCGGGCAATCTCGGCATCCCGGACCCGACCGGCTTGCCGGCGGAGCTTCCCGATCACCGCCGCGAACCGGGTGCGCCACGTCTTCCCCTCGAGGCGGCGCACCAAGTCGGCCTGGGTGGCCTTGGGCAGACGGCTGATCATGCGTTCGATCTGTGCGATAGTCACGCTTTCATCTCCGAGCCCATTATGCCACAGGGACAGGCGCGAAGACTGGACCTTCTCTCACCTGACTTTGGAGCCGTAGATCCCGGCGAGGGTGTCCACGCCCCGGGCGGCGAAGGCGGCGGCGAGCCGGCCGTACCCCTCGTTCAGAGCCTGCCGCTGGGCGGCGGCGGATTCCCCCCGCGCGACCAGCGGACCTCCCGCCAGTGGCTCGAGCAGGCGCCTCGCCCGGCCATAGACCGACGCGCACTCGGCCGCCGCGCCGCAGTTCCGGAGCTGGTCGCCGAGCGCAAGCTGACAATCGGCATAGCGGAGGAAGCCGTCCCGCGCGATCTCGTCGCGCAGCCGGACGAGATCGAAGACTGCTCCCGCGCGATGGTCCAGGAGGCCGCGCCACGTGTACCCGCGCGCGACCTCCAGGGTCTCCCGCCAACTGGCGAGGCAGTCCCATTCCGCCGTCACCCGGCCGACCAGCCCGCGGAAGTTGAAGACCACGAGCGGGCCTACGGCCGGCCAGACCTCGGGGTTGTACCCGCCGGCGGCGATGAAAACGGGCCGGCGGATGCGACTCCGCAGGACGATCGCGAGCGCCTGAACTCCGGTCGCCTTCTCCTGTCCCACCGCCGCCAGGATCCTGCGCCGCATCCCCGCGTCCGCCCCGTACCGGTCCACGAACGACGCGAGCCCGACCGCGTCCGTGTCGTCCCGGCGGTTCTCGACCAGGAGCAGGTACCAGACCGGGAAGAGATCGACGTCGCCCGCACCGAGATAGACCGCGTTGGGCGGCATGGATCGCAGGACGTTGCATCCCAGGTCGTGGGCCGCGTAGAACCGCGCGAGGTCGTTGCGGCTCCTTCCCCGCCGGGCCTGCGAGACGGGAGCCGCCAGGAGGATCAAGACCGTGACGATCACGGCCCAGCGCCGCCGCGGCCGCGCCAGCAATGCCAGCAGGCGTGAGAGTCCGACGGCGGCGAACAGGAGGACCACGGCGTAGGCGGGCTCGGTCCAGCGGACGGACTTCTCAGGATAGTTCACGCAGAACAGCAGGCAAAGAACGAGTGAACCCGCGGCCGCCGCGGCGGGCAGACGCAGGTCCGGCCGACCCGCGAGCCAGACGAAGCCCAGGACGGCCGCGGCGACCGCCGGCCACGTGAGCTCGTCGGTCATGCTGTCCCACATCTGAACGAGCCGGCTCCTGAGGACGGCCGGCTGACGCAGGAAGGTCGTGGAGGCAAACGTCCCGTGGAACCTGGCGGCGGAAGAGTACCGGACCAACCGGGGCGCGGTTGCCGGATCGTCCCAGTTCATCTCCGCGTGGGCGGCCGCCCGGATCGGAGGGTACAACAGCTTGGTCGAGTACGGCAGGAGGACGAGCACGACCCCGAGGACGAGGAGGCGCGCGGCCCGCGCCCCGCGCAGCGCGGCCAGCGGCGGGAGGGCGACCAGGAGAAGCGGGAGGGCGAAGAGGCTGTACTGGTGATGGGCGAAGGAGACGCCGACGAGGAGCGCCCACCCGAGAAGCCAGCGGGGCACGGCATAGCCGGAGCCGAACGCCATCGCCAGCCCGGCGACGAAACATAGATAGAACAGCGGATACTTGTCGCCGATCAGGGACTGCCACCAGAACGTGTCCGAGAGTCCCCACGTCACCGTGCACGCCAGCGCGCAGAAACCGGCGGCCCGGACACCGGCCGCGGTCGAGGCCAGTCGGAACGCGATCCAGCCGAACAGGGCCAGCGCCGCGGCCGCCAGCCCGGCGTTGAACACGTTGAACCGGAAAGCCGGATTCCCGACGGGAACGAGCATCGCGATCCGGCCCAGGCAGCACAGAAGCGGGTAGCCGGGCGGGTGAGTGTTGCCCAGGATCCAGGAACAGGTCATCAACTCGGGCGAATCCTCGAAGTAGAATGTGCCCGGCAGACACCCGAGATACACGGCGAATGCCGCCAGCCACACGGCGACCGCCGTCAGCAGGTCGCCGCGTTCCATGGGCCGGGAGCCGCTCACGGCGGGTCCGCTAGGGCCGG
>Ga0315294_10000141_pt1 | contig 74816 bp, 69 predicted proteins | sample YL17G13_40_MG_FD_203626 | JGI IMG/M metagenome (GOLD analysis project Ga0315294, IMG submission 203626) | Sediment microbial communities from Yellowstone Lake, YNP, Wyoming, USA - YL17G13_40 | ecosystem: Environmental > Aquatic > Freshwater > Lake > Sediment | place: USA: Wyoming | collected... | reverse complement strand
ATCTCGCTCAGGCCGTGTGCCATATAGGCAGCTTTGGCATTATTCCCGTAACCGAGACCGTCTACCATGCCGGCGCCTAGCGCCACGATGTTCTTCAACGCGCCGCCCAGCTCAACCCCGATAACATCATCGCTGGTGTAAACCTGGAATGCTTCCGAGTTTATTATGTCTTTAGCCTTCTCCGCCACCTTGATATTATAAGAAGCTACAACTGTAGCTGCCGGCAGTCCTATCGCGATCTCCCTGGAGAGGTTCGGGCCGGAGAGGGCGCACACGTACGGCTTGTATTTCGCGCCCAGCTCGTCGATGATGACCTCCGTCATCCGTTTGGCGGAGTCCACCTCGAAGCCCTTGGAGCCGCTTACTATCGGGGTCTTTAACGCGATGCGGCCCTTCGCCTGCTTCACGTTGCGGCGCATATCCTGCGAGGGAACCGCGATTATGACGAGGGACGCATCCCGCAGCGCCTCATCGATGCCGCCGACCGGCATAAGCGACGGCGGAAACCGCACGCCGGGCAGCCTGTCCGCGTTCTCGCGCTCTGCCGCCAGCTTCTTCGCCTCCTCCACCGTCATGCCCAACAGCGCCACATCGATGCCTTTCCTCGCCAGAATGACGGCAAGGGTTGTACCCCAGCTTGTCGTACCGATAACAGCAACCTTCATTGCACTTTTACCCTATGTCCAATCTTGGGCTCCGTTTTCGATAGCAGCCTCTTAATATTAGCCCGGTGGCGGAATATGACTACAGGCGCAACAACCAAACTGAATGACAAATAAGCAACAGGTCCCGAATAACATATAAAGAATACAACCATTGCTATCACCAGTGCTATCGCACCCGAGATGGAGCCTAAAGATATGTACCTAAAAATTGCAACCATTAACAGAAATGCAGCTAAACATATGAGGCCAACTTGCCAGGAAACAACCATGATAGCACCGAATGCCGTCGATATGCCGCGCCCGCCCCTGAACCCGATGTAAATCGGCCAGCTGTGTCCGATCACCGCCGCCGCGCCCCCCGCCATCTGGCCCCAATACACCATATCATGATTGGCAGAATAGAAAATTAGCCAGGCCAGAGCTACAGCCCCGGCCCCTTTTAATACATCAGCGATTAAAACGATCAGTCCGGCTTTAGCCCCTACGGTGCGCATCACATTGGTCATGCCCATGCTTCCGCTGCCATGTTCGCGTACATCTATGCCACGCACCAGCTTACCGATTATCACGCCGAACGGGATCGCTCCTAAAAGATAGCCTGTTATTATTACGCCGAGGAATTGGACTGCGATCATTTCCTCACCTTCTGTCTGAAGACAAGTTTCAGCGGAGTGCCTCTAAAGCCGAAGTTCCGTCTCAGCTGATTCTCCAGATATCTCTCATACGAGAAATGCAACAGCGAACTATCGTTTATGGAAAATACAAACGTGGGAGGATTAATTTCCGCCTGAGTCACGTAGGTGATATTAAGTTTTTTGCCCTTAACCGCCGGCGGAGCGTGCGCGGCGATCATATCGCGAACAGCATTGTTCAGGTAAGAGGTAGGGATGCGCTTGCATCGCTCCTCATAGACCTCCTTTGCCGTTTTAAGAACATTCTTGATCCCTGTGCCATGCAATGCGGAGATAAAAACGATGGGCACATCAGGCAGAAACTTGATTCTACTGCGGATATCTACAAGATACTGCCGCCTGTCGGCCGTATCTTCAACCAGATCCCACTTATTAACGACAACGACCAGCCCTTTATAAGCTTCACATGCAAAACCGGCGATGTGCACATCCTGAGCCGCCAGCGGATCCGTGGCCTCGGTAACGAGGAGCACAACATCAGATCGGTCGATTGCTTGCGACGCCCTGTCCACACTGTAGCGTTCGATGCCTCTGTCTATCTGTCCGCGCCGACGTATACCTGCCGTATCGATGATCAATATCCGTTCGCCATCTTTCTCGAATATTGTATCGATGGCGTCCCTGGTCGTCCCCGGCTTATCCGATACGATGACGCGCTCTTTCCCAAGTATAGCGTTCAACAACATCGATTTTCCGACATTAGGCCGGCCCACGATGGCTATCTTCATGATATCCGGCTCTGCCTCTAAAGTGAATTCAGGCAATTGCTGAACAACTTTATCCAGCAATTCGGAGACACCTTTACCATGATATGCACTGATCGGGATGGGATCCCCCAGGGCAAGCTCGTAAAACTGAGATGAGCCATAGCCTCGTTGTTCGTTATCAGCTTTGTTTGCAACCAGAACCAGCGGCTTGCCGCAGCGCCGCAGCAGCTCGGCTACCTCTTTATCCAGCACTGTAATGCCATCTAAAACATCCAAAACAAAAACTATAACATCGGCCTCTTCGATAGCAGTTATCACCTGGTGTTTTATCAGATGTTCAATGCCCGTTGAAGGATCAACCAGAAGCCCGCCGGTATCGACGATAGAAAATGTTTTCTCATTCCAGGAAATGTCGGCATAGATTCGATCGCGGGTGGTGCCGGGCTCATCCTCAATAATGGCTACCCGCTTTCCCACTAATCGGTTGAACAGGGTGGACTTGCCTACGTTGGGCCGTCCTATAATGGCGACTATAGGCTTGGTCATCTCATCAGCTTTACTAGGATTGCTTTCTGCATGTGGAGGCGGTTCTCCGCCTGATCGAAGACCACCGACTGCGGCTTCCTCAGCATCCCCGCAGCAACCTCCTCGCCGTAGTGCGCCGGAAGCGGATGCATAAAAATGACGTCCTTTTTGGCCGCAGATATCAATTTACTATTCACCTGATAGCCGGCAAAGTCCTTGCGGCGTTTCGCCGACTCATCCTCCTGCCCCATGCTGGTCCATACGTCAGTATAAATCACATCCGCATCCTGAACCGCTATCTTCGGATCGTCAGTGATCATGACCTGACCTTTATTCCCTCTGGCTTTAACTAAAATAGCGTCGCTGGGGCTGTACCCCGCGGGACAGGCGATCCAGAACTCCATCCCCATGATGGAACAGGCCAGGAGCAGGCTGTTGGCAACATTATTCGCATCGCCGATGTAAGCGACGTTGATCCCTTTAAGCGTCCCCTTCTTCTCGTAAATAGTCTGCAGGTCGGCGAGTATCTGGCACGGGTGTTCCTCATCCGACAGGCCGTTAATTACAGGCACGGTTGCATGTTTGGCAAGCTGAACGATGCTGTCGTGCGCGAAGGTGCGGGCCATGATGCCATCCACGTAGCGCGATAACACCTCGGCCACGTCCTCAACCGGCTCGCGCTTCCCCAGCCCTATCTCGGCAGGGGAAAGGTATATCGAGTGCCCGCCCAGCTCGTACATGCCCACATCAAAACTGACGCGCGTGCGCAGCGATGGCTTCTCAAAGATCATGGCCAGCGTCTTGCCCTTGAGCTGTGTCCCGATGCGCTTGCCTTTAAGCTCGACGGCGCTCTCTATAAGCCCTTGTATGTCTTTGGACGATAAATCAGCTATAGATATTAAATCTTTCATCGTGTCCGTTCCTTGAATGGGACTAGTATATCATATTTGAATTCAAAATAAGAACAATCGGAAAAGAAGTGCAGGATTCCTCCTGCCGGGGTTTTAGGGGTGTCCCCTATCTTAATAAAATTCCCCCAAGAGTGGGGGATATAGGGGGTTGAAAGACACGATGTTGCAAAGTTGGTGGGTTAGGCAAACCCACCCTACTGCTACGTTACGACTCGCTAATCCCTAAGATTCCTTTTGCTTTTTCGATGAACTTCTCCGCCGAAGCAATGACTGCTTTCGCTCCGGATTGAGAGAATTCAGACTCATAATCAGCCGCCTCGCGAAGGTTCATAGCATTAAGGAAGTCGCGAGCTAACTGCGCATCCATTGCACCTTCATCCACAAACAGCGCCCTCAAAGCAACAGATAGACAGTAGTGGCTTTTTTCGCGGTAGCCCTTGGAGTAAACAAGCGCCCTCGCGGCATGAAACATGGCATAGTAGGCCTGAATCGTTGACCACTTGTAACGCTCATTCTTATAGCCTGCCTTTGCATCGGCCAGGTCGCTTTTAGCGACCGAGAGCTCCTTCTTAACCAGGCTTTTGCCCTTGCCGAAAGCAATGATCTTTTTAGTCTCAAGACACTGTTTAAAATCTTGGTTCACCGGCAGCCCTTTCCCACAGCACTATGCCGCGTTCAACTTCTTCTATGAAAGCCCGCTCCGATTCTCCCGCCTCCAACAGTTCGGCAGGGGTTTTAATCACTGTTTGAATACGAATATTCTCGTATCCCGTCGGAAATTTGAAATCGTTGATAATATTGGACACTTTCGATTTGCTGTTCGACACGACGAACAAATCCAGATCGCTCTCGGAAGTATCCGTTCCGAATGCGCAACTGCCGTACAACACTACGTGGTTTGAGACCTGCTTTAATTGGTCAACTAACGGCTCAACCAGCATAAGGTTTATCATTTTTTTAAGCTCGATGACGGCGGCATCAGACGAATCGATAGAGTAAAAATACATTTTCCCCTCTTGACGGCGTGTGACGGCCCCGGACGCAAACAACTCATTCAGCGCGCGGTTGGCCGAGCCATAAGCTATCCCCAGCCTGCGGGCCACTTGCCTCTCATAGAATTTCTGATCCGAGAATTTCGCAAGCAGGCTCAGCACCTTCTGGCTGCTGGTCGTCATTACATGTGTATGCAGCATCTATCCTTGCTCCAAATATTGAGTATGTGCTCATTATAATGAGCGATGATAGGAAAGTCAAGGCTACTACTAAGGGGAATGTATACAAAGTGGGTATGTTTGTAAACATCTTTCAAAACATGTATACAAACTTGTCTTGTTTGCTCGGCGTGGTGTTATTCACCGCACCGACAGCTATGAGGATTAATACGAGATTCGCCCCTACCTCCCTGTGCCGGTTAACAGCCGTAGAGACGCAACATATTGCGTCTCTACACGATGACCGATGTATGGGAATTGTAGGGTGGGTTTAAAACCCGCCGATGTGTCTTTTGCTCGGTGTGGTGTTCTTCACCAAGCCGACAGCCTTGAGGATTATTAAAAGTGAAGAACACATTCAACAGCACGGAGTTACCAGTCAGTTACGAACTCCTTGTTTGACTCTTTCCATGCTTTAATATGTTGACGTAGGTCAGCTGCCTCGCTATCATGTCCAGAATTCTCCCAACCTTTTGCTATCGTTTCGGAGACTCTCACTTGTTCCTTTATTGCCGATACGTATTTTTCTGTCCACGGTATTTGTATTTGGTCCCAGATGCCTAGTTTCTTGGATTCATCTCCTATAACGAGAAGTAGAGTTATTTTTGTCATGATTCTTGCCGAGATGTTTTTAATTGAGTCAAATTTCACACCATCTATTAGCACAGGTGGTGTTTCTTCTGCACATACAATAGGTAGAAAAGCCCACTTTGAATATATGATACCTAGAAACTTATCGATTATCTCATCATTTGGTCTTTGCTCTAACCATTCCATGCATTCACTTAATTTACCAGTCCTAATGGAGTTACACATTATCACAGCATCTTGGTTGAACTCTCCCTGACGCTCAGTATCGATCTTTCGTTCCCAGTACTCATCAAAGGCGATCTTTCCTTTACACTCAGGATAACGACTACACACATAGAAGCTCTTACCAGCATTGTTTCCTTTTTTTGCCGTTTTCATACTAGTTGAGGCACCACATTTAGGACACTTAATATCATCTGTCATTTGATAACTCCGTAGCTTGAAGTTCTATAAGCCACCTATGGGTCTATTCGTAACTCATGAGGTGGGTATAGTTTAAATTGGCAGCGATTTTTTGTCAAAGACTTCCAATTGCTATAACTCAGCTTATCGACTTATAATGAATCCGCAATGGCAGAACACAAGCAACTCCTCGTACTATTCGACGGCAACGCCCTGATCCACCGCGCCTTCCACGCGCTGCCGCCTTTTTCAGTGAGGAAGACCGGCGAGGCCACAGGCGCCGTCTTTGGATTTGCCAACATGGTGCTCAAGGTGCTCGGCGAGCTGAAACCGTCCTGCTGCGCCGTCGCCTTTGACTATCCCGCTAAGACATTCAGGCATAAAGAATATCCCGAATACAAAGCGCACCGTCCTCCGGCACCGGAGGAGCTGAAGAGCCAGTTCAAACGGGTGCGACAGTTAGTCGACGCATTCAATATCCCCAGCATAGAGCTGGAGGGGTTCGAGGCCGACGACATACTGGGCACGCTGGCGCGCCAGGCGGTGGAAAAGGGCATCGATACGATAATAGTCACCGGGGACATGGACACCCTGCAGCTCGTCTCTCCGCACGTAAAGGTGCTCACGCCCAGGCCGGGCAAGCCGTTCAGCGACACGGTGCTGTACGACGAGGAGAAGGTGGTCGAGCGGTACGGCCTCTCACCCGCGCAGATCGCCGATTTTAAAGGTCTTAAGGGAGATCCTTCCGATAATATAGCCGGCGTGCACGGCATCGGCGAGAAGACGGCGACGAAGCTTCTGCAACGGTTCCAGACCATCGAAGGCATATACGAACATATAGCTGAGGTCGATACGGCTAAGGCAAAAAAATCCCTGATTGAGGGAGAAGAGGATGCGCACCGCAGCAAGAGGCTGACCACCATAGTCACCGACGCGCCAGTTCAACTCGATCTCGACGCCTGCGCCAGGACCGATTTCGACCGCGCCAAATTAATAGAGCTTTTCCGCGAGCTGGAGTTCACCAAGCTCATGTCCAAACTGGACGAGATCGGGATGTCAAAACAGGAGGCAAAGCCTGAAACGCAGGCTGTCGACTCCGATTATAGGATCGTCGATACAGACGAATCTCTGGACGAGCTTATTGCGACCCTGAGCAAAGCCGCATCGTTCGCCGTCGATCTGGAGACCAATAGCCTGGACCCGCTGTTCGCCAACATCGTCGGCCTGTCCTTCTGCGTCGAAGAAAGCAAGGCATATTACATACCGGTAGGCCACCGGACGGGGACGCAGCTGCCTTTCGACAAAGTAAGCGAACGGTTGAGGCCGGTGCTCGCAGATGCGAAGAGGGCCAAGGTCACACATAACGGCAAATATGATTCGACCGTGCTCATAGAGAACGGCATCGATATATACAATCTGGCGTTCGACACCATGATCGCGGCCTATCTGCTGGGCGAGAAATCGCTCGGACTCAAGACACTGGCCTTTAATCGACTGGGACTGGAGATGACGCCCATAACAAGCCTCATCGGCAAAGGGGCCAAGCAGCAGACCATGGATTATGTTGCCATAGCTGACGCCGCCCGCTACGCCTGCGCTGACGCCGACATGACATTGCGGCTGGCGCATATCTTTGAAAAGGAGCTTAAAGAGCAGGGGCTCTGGAAACTGTTCAACGATGTCGAGATGCCGCTCGTGCCCATCCTGCGCGAGATGGAGCGCGCCGGCATAGCGCTCGACGTGGAGTCGCTCGGCGCAATGTCACAAAGTTTAGGAGAGCGAATGAGCGCCATCGAGGCCGAGGTATATCAGCACGCAGGCCAGAAATTCAATATCAACTCGCCGCAGCAACTTGGAATGGTGCTATTTGAAAAGCTCGGGTTGCCCAGCGGCAAAAAAACCAAAAGCGGCTACTCCACCGACGCCTCAATTTTAGAAGGACTTAAGGGAGTTCATCCGGTCATCGAGCTGCTTTTAGAGTACCGCCAGCTCTCCAAGCTGAAATCGACCTATGTCGATGCCCTCCCCGCGCTTGTTAACCCAAAAACAGGCAGAATACACACTAACTTCAATCAGACAGGAACTACAACCGGCCGCCTCTCATCGTCCAATCCCAACCTGCAGAACATACCGATAAAAGGTGAACTTGGGTTGCAGGTAAGAAAGGCCTTCGTCGCCGGCGCGGGCTGCTTATTGCTGAGTGGAGACTACTCCCAGATCGATCTGCGCGTGCTGGCGCACCTGTCGCAGGACCCGCAGCTTCTCGATGCCTTCCGCAGGGGCGACGACATCCATCGCGTCACTGCCGCCCAGATATTCAACATATCACCATCCGATGTGACTCCTGATAAGCGCAGGGTAGCGAAAACAGTAAATTTCGGCGTTATCTACGGCATGAGCGGCTACGGACTGGAGCAGGCTACCGACCTGTCGCGCGCCGATGCTTCGCAATTTATCAAGACCTATTTCGACAAATACAGGGGCGTCGCCGATTACCTGGAATCGACCAAACAGCAGGCGCGCCAGCGGGGATATGTGGAAACGATGCTGGGCCGCAGGCGTTATATCCCCGATATAAACAATTCCAACGGCCAGATACGCATGGCAGCCGAGCGCATGGCGATAAACATGCCGATACAGGGCACAGCCGCCGACATCACCAAGCTGGCAATGATAATGGTGCAGCGTGAGATAGACAACCGGGGACTGGGGCAGGAAGGCAGCGGCTGCCGCATGCTGCTGCAGGTGCACGACGAGCTGGTGTTCGAGGTGCCGGTCGACGCCATCGAGGAAATGAAGCAACTCGTGCTGGAGGTCATGCCGAAAGCATTAAAGCTGGATGTTCCGCTTGTCGCCGACGTTAAGGTCGGCGCAAACTGGGGCCAGATGGAATAAGAATTCTGCGTCTTCCCGTAGAGGCGGGTTTGAAACCTGCCCTCTGGATTGCCCGATCAAGTCGGGCAATGACAGGGAGTGCGAACTCCCCCCTAACCCCCTCTTTGATAAAGAGGGGGAAGTCCTTCCGCGGAAGGACATGGGGCGTTGAAAAAGGGGTTTCATATGAGCCCTCACCCTAGTCCTTCCCTCTGGTAAGGGAAGGATAGCTGTAGAAAGAGGTGCAGGAGAGTTTTCTCCTGCTGGAGGTTTGGGGGTATCCCCCAATTTTTATGTCCCCCAAAGTATGGGGGACTATCAGGGGGTTTGGATATTGTTTCCCCCTTTCAAGGGGGATAGCAGGGAGTTGATACAGCATGCCTGAGCTTCCCGAAGTTGAGACAATAAAACGAGACCTTGAAACTAAAATAATCGGATTATGCTTCACCGGCGTGACACTAAGCTGGCCGAGGATGCTGCAAAATTTAACCCCAGAGGCCTTTGAATACCGACTGATATCCCAATGTATAGAAGAAATAACAAGACGAGGGAAATACCTCATTTTCCAACTTTCGAACGGCGGGGCGCTTATCCTGCACCTGCGCATGAGCGGCTCACTGCGCATGGACGCCGCCTGCAGCGACGATCCTTATATCCGAGTCATATTCAGTTTTAACAACGGAGCGAGCCTATATTTCCGCGACCCACGCAAGTTCGGCATGATATGGCTGGTTGAAGATGAAAAGCAGGTCGTCGGCAAATTGGGACCAGAGCCATTAGATCAAGGTTTCACAGCAAACGAACTGCAATCGATTTTGAGCAACCACACAGCACCTATTAAAGCAACCCTTTGCGATCAAACCCTCATTGCAGGCATCGGCAACATGTATGCCGACGAAGCCCTGTTCGCCGCCTCGATTCATCCCGCAAGAAAAACTAATAATCTATCACGTGATGAAATAAAGCGACTCCACCATGCCATTGGTGAAGTTCTCAAGAAAGCTATTAACAGTGGCGGCGCCAGCATCAGCGACTACCGCCGTCCAGACGGAAAATCCGGCGAAGCACAGTTCGTTTTCAAGGTAGCGCACCAATTAGGAAAGAAATGCAACAAATGCGGCACACCCATCGAGCGTATCCCTATACACAAACGTGGCAGTTATTTCTGCCCCAAATGTCAGAGAAAAATTAATTAAAATTGCATAAAAACATCTTGACAACACATGCCCACTTGTGATATCTTAAGTTCACGGCGACCTCCACTATTGAGGCGTCGATGCAGTTAGAAAACTTTAAAAAATACAAAATCGCTTGGATCGCTCGCGACCGAGACGCCATATTAAGGGTAGCATATTAAGCCTTCTCGGTTGTGACTGTGAAGGCTTTTTTAATTCAGTTGATTTTAAAAGCTATCACAAATCTGATGGGCATCAAGAATACCTGAATGAATCAGTAGGTGTTCAAATATGAACAAGCAGAATAGCTCTAAACTGAAGATCGGCTTCATAGGCACCGGCACAACGGGCACGGCGCTGGCAGTGAAGTTGCATGCAAAAGAATATCACATAGTTGCTGCGTCAGATAAAAATCCATCCTCCACCCGGCGATTTGCAGACATGGTGCCGGATTGCAAGATATACCATCAAAATCAAGACGTAGCTGATAACTCTGATATCGTATTTATCACATCCCCCGACGATGTCGTAGCTCCGATAGCTGCCAGCCTCAAATGGCACAGCGGACAGAGCGTCGTTCACTGCAGCGGTGCTGCATCGCTTGATATTTTAGCTCCTGCCAAAGAAGATGGTGCAAATGTAGGTGCTATTCATCCCCTACAAACCTTCGCCAGCGTGTCCCAGGCAATCGATAATATCCCCGGCTCCACCTTCGGCATAGAGGCCGACGAACCGCTATTCTCGATATTACGAGATATGGCTGTCGCGCTAGAAGGGAACTGGGTCAAGCTGGAGCCCGGCGACAAAGTGCTATACCATGCGGCAGCCGTGCTATCTTGCAACTACTTGATAACGCTGGTTAAGCTGGCTACCGACCTCTGGAAATCATTTGGTATGGATACTGAGCAAGCCACAAAGGCTTTGATGCCGTTGCTTAAAGGAACTCTAAACAACATCAGCAACATCGGTATCCCTGAATGTCTCACAGGGCCAATTGCCCGGGGAGATACGGGCACCATCAGCAAACATATTTCCGCCCTGGAACAATCATCCACTGAAGCCCTATCTGCATACTTGGAGATGGGACTCCAGACTATTCCCATAGCTTTAGCAAAAGGCAAAATTGATAAAAAGACAGCGGATACATTGAAGACTCTGCTTAAGGAGAAACAAAATGAGAGAGATGCTGAGAGGCAAAATCCATCGCGCGCGAGTCACTGATGCCAATCTGAACTATGAAGGCAGTATAACCATAGATGAAGCGCTTATGGAAGCTGCCGATATATTGCCGTACGAGAAAGTCCATGTCGTTGATGTTGACAACGGCGCCCGGCTCGAAACATATGCCATCGTCGGGAAGCGGAATTCCGGAGTAATCTGTTTGAACGGCGCAGCTGCCAGGCTTGTACAGCCCGGTGACAAAGTAATCATCATCGCATACAACATCGTCACCGAAGAGGAAGCAAAACATGTAAAGCCTAAGTTGGTCTATGTCAACGAGAAAAATAGGATAGTTCAGAAGGAACCTGTTCTGGCATGAGAATTACAGCCAACCAGATAAAAGAGATGAAGAGGCAGGGCGAGAAGATCGCCATGGTAACTGCTTACGACTATCCCATGGCAAAGCTCATCGATGAAGCTGGCATGCCTATAATACTGGTTGGCGATAGCCTCGGCATGGTGGTGCTGGGATATGAATCCACGATTCCGGTGACTATGGATGAAATGATCCACCACACAAAAGCAGTTGTCCGCGGCACAAAGCACGCTTTAATAATTGGCGATATGCCGTTCATGACATATCATATATCAATAGAAGACGCCCTTCGCAACGCAGCCCGTTTTATTCAAGAGGGAGGAGCCCAGGCGGTAAAGCTTGAGGGGGGCGAGACGGTTGCTGAAAAAGTCAGCCGTATTGTAGCAGCCGGTATCCCGGTTCAGGGTCATATAGGGTTAACGCCGCAGTCGATACATCAATTGGGTGGATACAAGGTACAGGGAAAAACCGCAGAAGTTGCGGCTCGCCTGCTGAATGACGCCAAAGCCCTCGAGAATGCCGGAGCTTTCTCAATAGTGCTCGAGTGTATCCCCACACCGCTGGCAAAGCTGATTACCGAACGAGTCTCTGTGCCGACCATAGGCATAGGTGCCGGGAAACACTGCGATGGCCAGGTGCAGGTAATCAGCGACCTTCTAGGATTGTATACCGACTTCGTCCCCAAGCATGCCAAACAGTATACCAAGCTCCATGAATCCATTTCCACGTCAGTCTCAGATTACATATCCGAGGTTAAAGCTGGGAAGTTCCCAACGCCGAAGCAGAGTTATGAAATGGATGAAGCAGTGCTTGCACAAATTGAAGCCCAGCAGTAGAATTGGTACACTATACGCCAATGCAGGGCAACAGGTTACAGCAATCCATATCTTAAAGGAGGCGAAATGGCTATTTATGTAATGTTAAGCAAACTCACGGTATGGGGCAGGAAGACAGTCAAGGAGCGCCCTCACAGGATCAAGGAAGTAAACAAAGAAGTAGAAGCCATGGGAGCCAAGATACTACACCAGTACGCCACCCTCGGTGAATATGATTTCATTAATATCATGGAAGCGCCGGATAATGAGACTATGTCCAGAGTAGCGGTAGAGCTGGGCTCCCGCGGAACACTAGATACCGTAACTCTTAGCGCTATGAGACTTGATGATTTTATTACTTCACTTCTGCCACCAAAAAAGAAATAACCCTTACAATGGGGAATATGAGATCTGACCTCCATCAATGAAATGAAAGTAATAGAGAAAGCACAACAGCTAAAAGCACACCGTGAAAAACTGATAGGATCCGTAGGTTTTGTCCCTACTATGGGATACCTCCACGAAGGGCATCTGACCCTGGTTCGCCGTGCCCGCACCGAAAACCTCTCGGTCGTCGTTAGTATATTTGTCAATCCCACTCAATTCGGCCCAACTGAGGACTTTGCTGCATACCCGCGTGATACTGAACGTGACCTCGCCATGCTGCAGAAGGAAAAGGTGAATCTGGTCTACATGCCCACTCCCGAAGATATGTATCCCGAGGGATTCAACAGCTGGGTAGAGGTCAAAGATATCACCGACAGGCTGGAAGGCAAGACACGCCCCGGCCACTTCAAAGGTGTTACAACCGTTGTGGCGAAGCTATTTAATATCGTAGAGCCCGACAAAGCGTATTTCGGACAGAAGGACGCTCAGCAACTTGCAGTCATCCAGAAAATGGTGAATGACCTGAACATGAACGTAAAGATAGTGGCGGTACCAACCGTACGTGAACCCGATGGGTTAGCTATGAGCAGCCGCAATGTCCATCTCAACCCTGAGGAACGCAAGGCAGCTGTAGTATTGTGGCAGGCGCTTTCCCTAGCACGGGGGCAGTGGGAGAACGGACAAAGGGATGCATCACAGTTACGGAGTGAAATGTCAGATCTTATCCAAAAGGAACCGCTGGCTGCAATCGATTATATAAGCATAGCGGATCCGCAGACACTTGTGGAATTGGATATGATCAACCGTACAGCGCTAGTCTCTATGGCGATCAAGATCGGCAAAACGCGGCTGATCGATAATGTTCTACTTGGTGGATAGAGTCTTTATCCCCATTAACCAAACCACTAACGGCTATTGTTTGAATCCTTATTAGCATTTTTGATAACGTCCTCGATATTGGATCGACTTTCCGATGCCCGCCTCTTGCGCCACTGCAGCATCTCCCACCCGAACGCTGCTGTGCCGACAATCAACACAATAATCAACATGGCGTTCAGGAGATTTAAAGTGGCTGTATCCAATGCATCAGCCTCAGACAAGTGGGGTAAATAAAAAACAAGACATAGAATAGAAAGGGAGAAGATGATTAAATAAGAAATGGCTGCTATCCAGTACTGCAGTCCTTTGAGCCCTTTAAATCCCTTCTTCACTTTCAAATTATCCAACAATAGTTTATTCTTCATATCCCCCTCCATTCCTATATCACTATCCCCGATTCCAAGAATCCATTTTGTAATACACTATATCTGGCCATTCTTAGGTGGTAGCACTTTTCCCATTGGACGCATCTTACGTTTGCGGTGATACGGGGGGACGTTGCCTGTCCATAATCCTTTGAAAAACTTCATATCAAGCAGGTGCCTCTTGTCCGAGATATCCAGTAAGTCTTTTGATATATTATTCTCGAAATATGCCACTTCCACATGCTTCCCCATGTTCTTCACCGCCTGCAAGGCATAAGCGTAATCTGCATCACCGCTCACCAGCACAGCGATATCGTAAAGGCCGTTCCACGCGAAATGCAGCAAATCCGTCGCCAGCATTACATCGACACCCTTCTCCACCGCCACCCCCTGCGACAGCTTCGTGCTTCCCAGCCTGATCTCCAGATACGGCGTCTCGCGCAGAGCGTTCAGAAAATCCTGCTGCTCGCGAATCCCATCCGCCCTGCCGCTCGGACTCTGCAAGATGTTGTAGTAATACGTGCGGAACAGGAACCGGTTGTCACAGAGCCTTTTGGCGAACTCGGCGAAATTGAGATCGTGGCGTCCAAAATTCGAGCGTAACGCGTGATAAAGATTACTGCCGTCAATGAAAATGGCCACTCGACTTTCCATAACTGCCTCCTGAACCAGATGCTATACTATTTTGCCGGTATATGCAACTCTTTGACGAAGAATATCATGCCAATCATGGCCAGTCCGGACATCGCAGCGCCAAAGTAGAATGCCGCTGATGGATTAATCTTATCCCATAACACGCCAGCGATGACGCTGGCAAGAAGCACGGCAAACCCGACCATGCCATGGTACAGCCCATATGCCACCCCTCGCTTCCGTGGCGGAACAATATCACAAACGAACGCCTTGCTCACCCCATCAGCTAAACCGCTGTAAAGCCCATAAGTAACAGTGATCAAGGCAATATGCCAAAGTTCAGATGCAAGCGCCAGCCCTATATAGGTACCTACATATATGCTCCACCCGGCGATGATAAGCCATTTCCGCCCCACTCTATCCGAGAGTTTACCTACAGGGTAGGATACTATAGCATAGATTAGCTTGAATATAATGAGCATTAGGAAGATATAAAACAATGATATACCAACATTGTTGGCTCGCAGGACGAGAAAGGCATCGGCGGAGTTGCCCAGGTTAAACAACGTCATTACTATGAGGAATGTTACAAAACGTTTATCCAATACCTTTGGCTGAGGTATATGGTTAGCAGCTTCACGCTCCGCACGGGATGCCCTCTTTTCCTTAATAAAGAAGACTATAAGGAATACCGCTACCGCCGCCGGTATCACCCCGATAATGACCAGCCAGTGGAAGACTCCTGTAGTGATCAACACTGTATCAGGACCAAGAAGAAAGTATATTACAATTGCAGTGATGGCAATGCCTACCATAGCGCCGAAGCTATCCATCGCCTTCTGAAAGCCGAAGCCGCGTCCTGCCGTTCCATCAGTGGTACAATCAGCAATTAGGGCATCGCGGGGCGCGATGCGTATGCCTTTGCCTGTGCGCTCGAGTACGCGAATGACCATCGCCGATCCCCAGCTTGAAGCGATCAGCAGGAATGGCTTGACGATTGTAGACAATCCATACCCTGCAGCGGTCATCCATTTGTGTTCGCCGATCTTGTCGCTGAACCAGCCACTGGCTATCTTGAAGATATTCGCAGCGCTGTCGCCCATTCCCTCGATCAAGCCAATAAGGGCTGTACTAACACCTAATACACTTGATAAGAAGAGTGGGAATGCGGCAAAGATCATCTCACTGGATACATCGGTGAAGAAACTCACCCAGCCGAAAACAAAGACGTTGCGGCTCATCCCGAGACGTTTCTTTTGCTTGCTATCAGGTTGTTGCATGCGCTGTTTCTTTTAGCTAGTTAAAGTAGTATACACTACACAGAAGTTAATTATAAAGACCCTACAAACTCAAATCTTGCTCCTCTGATATACAGGTTGTATACTTACCACGTTATGTATAATGATACAATAGCTGCCATATCGACACCTATAGGCGAGGGCGGTATCGGCATCGTGCGTCTAAGCGGCCCGGAAGCGCTCTCGATAGCAAGTAATCTATTCACAGAAAAGCTGGCAGACCACCGCGTTGTTCACGGCCATATAATCGATCCAAATACCAAGGGAATTGTAGACGAAGTATTAGCCTGCTACATGGCCGCGCCGCATACTTACACCGCAGAGGACGTAGTAGAGATAAACTGCCATGGCGGCCCCATGCCGATGCAAGCGATATTGGGGTTGATGCTCAAGCACGGCGCGCGACTGGCAAATCCTGGAGAGTTCACGCTGCGGGCATTCCTTAATGGCAGGATAGATCTGGCACAAGCGGAATCGGTGCTCGACATCATCAGAGCGAAAACATCTGCGAGCCTGAGAGTAGCCATGAGCGGTCTGGAAGGAAATCTATCACGTTCCATCAAAGCAGTACGCACCGATCTGATGCATGTGCTGGCTTATCTCACCGCCAGAATCGACTTCCCTGAAGATGAAATCGAGGAGCAGGATATAGTCCCGATACTCAATGATGCCCGTGATAAACTGCAAAAAATCGCTAGCAGTGCAGATCAAGGCATCATATACCGTCAGGGCGTGAAGACCGCTATTGTCGGACGGCGCAATGTTGGCAAGTCCAGCCTGCTGAATCGTCTGTTGAAACAGAACCGCGCCATAGTAAGCCCAGTCCCGGGAACAACTAGAGACACTCTTGAAGAAATTGTGAACATTCGCGGAGTTCCGTTTGTATTAGTCGATACTGCGGGACTGTCTGCACATCACAGTCTGGTAGAATCTCTCGGAGTGGAACGGAGCCGCGAGGCCATAACTAAAGCCGACTTCGTACTGTTTGTTATCGACTCCAGCGCCCCTCTTCGCAGCACAGATACAGATATCCTCAATATGCTTTCAGACAAAGCTGTATTAATAGCTGCAAATAAAAGCGACCTTAGAAAGAGAGCGAACCTCGATAATATCCCTCATGAAATAGTCTACATTTCGGCGCTGACGGGAGAGGGGATCGATCAACTCGAAGGTAAAATGGTCGAATACGTCTTGGGAGGCAAAGCTTCATCCTGCGACACACTCCTTGTTTCCAATCCCAGGCACAAGGCTTGCCTGGAGCAGACGATAACGCATCTCGATCAAGCTCTTGCTGCCATCAGTTCACAAATGCCCGACGACTTTGTGACCATCGACCTCACATCAGCTTTAAACACGCTCGGCGAGATAACCGGTGAGACTGTTAACGATGAACTGTTAGAGATCATTTTTAGTAATTTTTGTATCGGTAAATAAGGTAATCATGATAGAAAAAGTGCAATACGATTTGCCTTGACAGTGTTCAGGGCTGTTGATATAATCACTCGTGCTGAGGGGATATAGCTCAGCTGGGAGAGCGCTGCGTTCGCATCGCAGAGGTCGAGGGTTCGAATCCCTCTATCTCCACCAGGAATCTATACAGCGCTAGCCGTTGAGGATTAAGTGGCTTGCTTGTAGCTTCGGAGGTGGTAGCCAGTAAAATTGGGGATCGTGCCCGAACAGTAGGAATGCCCCTGTAGCTCAGGTGGATAGAGCAGCGGTTTCCTAAACCGTTTGTCGGGCGTTCGAGTCGCCCCAGGGGTACCATCAAAGCAACAGCGATGAGCAGACTTAATCCTAACGAAACTTGTAAGAAAAAATGAATATTGTAAACAGGGGCGTCTGAGGTGAACTCGGAGGTACTATAGAGGGAGTGATAATCGATGAGAAACACAGCAATACTCGGTGCCTCGAAGCTTGGTAAAGGGCCCTGGCGTCCAGGGAAAAAGGTTACCGCGATCGCAGTATTAGGCGGTTGCGAAATAGATTTCAGGCAAGCTGAGCTTGAAGATGGTGTGACAGAGGTAAACGCAACTTCTGTATTGGGGGACATCAATATTGTAGTTAATCCGGATATACCGGTAACTATGTCTGGATTATCGCTTTTAGGATGGAGAAATACGGCTCGTTCCAAAGAGCTGATTCCCAGTCTGCATGCGAAAAAGTCCATCCATGTGAGGGCAACCTGCATCTTGGGTGGATGTTATGTAACCGAGTTCAGCGAATACGAGGAGGAATGGACTTAAGCCTCCCAGTAACGGGGTATAATCGCTTAGTATCAGTACGGTAACCGTTTATAGTGCGTATTGTACATCGTATAGTACTGTAAGGAATAATATTTAGTATTATTCAAGAAAGAGGATGGAGAGCTGAGACGCAATTGAGAGGCCGCAGTGTCCTCGGTTCTGAAGCTGCAAGAGAATTCGGCCATAACTAAGGCCTCAGCAGCTTAAATAATAGGGGTGTAGCTCAGTTGGTAGAGCAGCGGTCTCCAAAACCGCAGGTCGAGGGTTCGAGCCCTTCCGCCCCTGCCATAAGCCGAGGTGGTGAAACTGGTAGACACGCCATCTTGAGGGGGTGGTGGGCGAAAGCCTTTAGGAGTTCGAGTCTCCTCCTCGGCACCATATGCGGAAGTAGTTCAGTGGTAGAACGTCTCCTTGCCAAGGAGAAGGTCGTGGGTTCGAACCCCATCTTCCGCTCCAAGAAAATCACCCCCCGATACGACGGGGTTATTTTGGCGACGTGGCCAAGAGGTTAAGGCGGGGGTCTGCAAAACCCCTATTCGGCAGTTCGAATCTGCCCGTCGCCTTTTCACAAGCGTTATGAATATACACAGACAAATCGGGGCACATAATTGTGACCCCGATTTTTATCTTTAACAACCGTATGTCGATCGAGCGCCGAGGTGGCGGAATGGCAGACGCGAGGGACTTAAAATCCCTTGGGCATTAGCTCGTGCGGGTTCGAGTCCCGCCCTCGGCACCAGGTGAAATTTGTGGCATCAATTCTCCGGCAAGACTAAGGCCCCTCCGAAAAAGAGGTGTCCTTCCGCGGAAGGACCGGGGGCACTGGGGTGTCCCTCGATTAACTACTTCCCCCAAGACTGGGGGATAGGGGGTTGACTAAGACTTAACCAGAGGCCCTTAATTAGCTAAACTGAAATACAAGTGAAGGAATTTGACAATGCCGCTGTACCCAGGTTTTGAGAATGCAATGAAACCAAAAACCATCGCTGTTGTAGGGGCTTCCAGGAAGCCCCTATTATTTGGAGATTTTGTAGCGAACCTGCAACGCGCCGGATTCCCCGGCCACATTTACCCCGTCAATCCCAAAGCCGACGGCAAGGATATACACGGACTCAAATCATACCCTGACCTCGTCTCGATACCAGAACACATTGATCTGGTCACCGCCACCGTACCGGCAAAAGACATCATCCCTATGCTGGAGGACTGCATCACCGCAAACATAAAGAACGTCCAGATTTTTACGGCAGGATTTAAGGAATCGGGTGAGGTGGAGGGAATAGCGCTTGAGGAAAAACTCAAAGAGATCGCAACAAGGGGTAAGATCAACGTACTAGGGCCTAACTGCATGGGCCTTCATATACCGGCATCACGCATAACGACATGGGAGTGGCTCAATCCGGATCCCGGCAGCGTCGGCGTCATATCTCAGAGCGGTGGCCATGCTGGAACCTTCGTCGTCGAATCATCCGACTACGGCATCCGAGTCAGCAAGATCATGAGCTTCGGCAACGCCACCGTTATCGACAGCGTTGACCTTCTGGAATACCTGGCCAACGACCACGAGACCAAAATCATCTGCATATATCTGGAGGGAGTCAAGGATGGGAGCAAGCTCACCAAGCTGGTCAGGGAGATAAATAAAACCAAACCCGTCATTATCTGGAAGGGTGGTGCAACCCCCAGCGGCGCCCGCGCCGCAGCCTCACATACCGGATCGCTCGGCGGCGAACAGCAGGTGTGGGATGCATTCTTCAGACAGACAGGAGCGGTAAGGGTAGAGGGGATAGAAGAACTACTGAACCAAGTGATGACATTCCTTCACCTGCGACCACCCGCTGGCAACCGCTTGGCTTTGATTGCCGGAGGCGGAGGCAACAGCGTAGCCTGCTCCGACGTCTGCGACCAGAACAGCCTGGTACTGCCGGCGTTCGCCGAAAAAACACGCCGTAAACTGCTCAAGTTTATAGTCGCAGAAGGAACCATCACCCGTAACCCCATCGATATCGCGTTCGCGATGGTGGACCTCGATGTGCTGATAAAATCTTTGGAGCTATCAGCAGCCGATCCGAATATCGACTTCGTCGTGTTCGCCCTGCCGCCCGGGGTCATACTCCTGAGTGCCAGCAAATACCAGATGAAAGAGAATATCCCGTTTGAGGATGCGATCAAGAAGCACACCAAGCTTGTGCTCGAAACCCTTACTAAATTCGACCGAGAGAATGCCTCAGGGAAACCGCTTGTAGTAGTGCTTCAAGGCGGTCTGATTCGATTCCTGCCGGGGCAGCGCGAGCAGCTCAGAATCGAACTAATAAACGCCGGAATACCTACCTATTTCTCTCTGGAGCAAGCCAGCAGAGCTATCGGAAAGTTCTTGAAATACCACCAGTTTCAAAAAGACGCTTAGTAAATATTAAAATCCTTGTACACATACTCTTGACTCTAGAATACAAGTATGATATATTTCCGATGTGAAAATATTTCACATCGGAAATGTTGGAAATAATGGGCAATTTTCAAGACAAATCATTACAGCTGGCCAGCTTCCTCAAGTATCTAAACGAGATAAGCGCCAAGCTTATATCCCTACCGGACGAAGAGATCGAATACATAAGAAAACAGCTGGGAAAAGCTTTATCCAAGGAAGTGCCGGCTTTCTCCGGAACTCCCGGGACTTTTATTAATCTCAGCAGCACGCTCTACCATAACAGCAACCTGACCATGGGAGAGTTCAGCCAGGCGCTTGCAGTTCCATTATCGACAGCGACACGCATGTTGGACTGGTGGGTAGACAACGAGTTCGCACAGAGGCTTAACGACCCGGAAGACCGCAGGGTAGTTCGTGTATCACTTACAGACACCGGCAGAAGACTGCATGAGCTGCTAGAGAAATCGCTGTCGGAAGGCGTACAGCAATGCCTTAATTGTCTGACCCCCGAGGAACAAACTGTCCTGCTGACTCTGATTAGCAAGGTGGCACTGGGTCTTAAATCGCAATAAATCAGGTCATTTGTTTTACAGATGGAAGGGATGGACATCTATGAGAAGTATAGCAATAATCGGCACCTCAAAACTCGGCAAAGAGCCCTGGCGTCCCGGGAAAAAAGTGACCGCAGTTGCATTCCTGGGCGGCTGTGAAATAGATTTCAGGAAGGCTGAGCTTGAGGAAGGCGTGACAGAGGTAAACGCAACTTCTGTATTGGGGGATGTCAATATTGTAGTTAATCCGGGTATACCGGTTACCATGTCTGGTATATCCATTGGAGGCACTAGGGGAATTAGCTCTTCTCTAAAGGCAACGGCAAGTTCGCATGATGGGAAGTCGATTCATGTTAAGACGTTTTGCCTTATCGGCGGATGTTACGTAAGCGAAACAAGTGAGTATGAAAATCAATGGGATAATTCTATATCTATAAAGAAAAGATCGTAATGAAAAAGATATTTAAAAGACTTGGCATCTTCATAGAAAACAAAAGACTTTTATTAATCATTCTCGGCTTTATTCTGATCATCCCGGCGGCACTGGGCGCACAGCATCTCAAGATGGAGACCGGATATTCCACATTCATCTCAGAGGATTCTCCCGAATATCAGGACTATGCAAGATTCAACGATCACTTCAGCTCAAACGTGCTGGCTGTTCTTATAACCGGCGACGATCTAACCAAGCTGCTCAATCCGGCGAACCTGGCAGCTATGGACTCTATCGAAGCGGAGATGAGCAAACAGCAGGGTGTCCTTAGCACAATAGGCCCGACATTTTTCATTAAGCAGGCTATTTATCAGCAGACTGGTGTCAGTATTCTACCGAACGATACACAGACAATCCTGTACATCGTAACCGATCCAGCCACTGGAGAAATACGCCCGCAATTCTCAAGCGTATTCCCCGACAAGCAGCACGCGCTCATCGCAATAACCTTGGAGGGAGAGCTTCCTCAGAAAGACGAGGCCGATATCGTCAAGGCGGCACGTGAAACAGTCGATCAGTCTGGATTGCAGGGTGTCGACCCCATAGTCACAGGCGCACCAACCATATGGTCATCTATAAACGATCTCATGATGAGCAGCATGAAGGCTATGATGCTGGTATCGATAGGCCTTATGCTGCTGATCCTGGCCCTTATCTTCATCGTCCGCGGATTCTTTGCCTGGCGCTGGCTCCCATTAGGGGTGGTCTTCATCGGCATCATCTACACATTCGGCATAATGGGGGTGCTTAGCATCCCGATAACTATGGTCACCATGTCGGTCTTCCCCATCCTGATAGGGCTGGGAGTGGACTACGCAATACAATTCCACAATCGCTATGACGAGGAATCACGACGCGGCGAGACCGTGAAAGAGGCCATTATAGATTCGGTCACACACATAGGCCCGGCGATAGGGGTGGCCATTATTACCGCCTGTCTGGGATTCGCCGCACTGTACTTCTCACCCGTCCCGATGATCAGGGACTTCGGCTCAATGCTAATCATCGGCGTCGTTGCATGCTATATCCTGGCGATTTTCTTCCTGCTGGCCATACTTTACAACCACGACCACTATAAGGAATCAAACAAAAACAAGAAGAAGAATCTAAGAAAGAGCGTACTAATAGGCTCTTTAATCGCCATAGTCGCCGCCTATATCGGCATTGCATCCACCCTGTGCTTAGCCGACCCCTCGCTAGGCGACTACAAAGATATTCTAACGATCACCGCAATAGCTTTCACGACAGTGGCACTGTTTTCAATTGCGACGGCTGTCTTCCGTCGAATGCGCGCCAAACCTTCTTCTCAAAAGAGCAAGGTCGCATCCGCAAAGGAATACAAGGGCTTCGTCGAGAAAGGGCTACACAGGCTGGCGCCGCGGATTATTAAGAGCCCGGTTGTGATTCTACCCATCGCCTTAGCTCTGACCATAGCAGGCGTCATCGCTGACGGGCACATAGCGACCGAGACCGACGAGATGAAATTCATTTCACAGGATATTCCTGTTATTAAGGACATGTTGACCCTACAGAAGATATCCGGCGGATTCATCTCCGCTAACATCCTCGTGGAGGCTGACGACATTGCTCAGCCCGCTACACTGGAATGGATTCTGCAGTTAGAGTCACAAATTATGAGCAACCAAGCGGAGGCTGTCAGGAGCACGAGCAGTATAGCCGACACTATAACCATGATGGCTGCCGGAGGGAGCATACCACAGGATCCATTGCAAATTAAAGGTATCATCACATCATTGCCGCCGCAGATCGCCGGCAACCTGATAACATCCGATTCTAGAGCTGCAAATATCATTGTCAGCCTTAATGGAACTAGTACGGGGGATCAATCAAGACAGCTTGTAGCAGTATTGAAGGGTTACATCGGCGAACCGCCTTCAGGGGTCAGCGCTGCGGTTACTGGCTTTCCGGTCATCGGGAACAAGATGTTTGATTCACTCACCGGCGGCCGCATGGAAATGACGTTCATCGGCATAGGCATGGTATTCGGCGGCCTTCTCATCCTGTTCAGATTCAGAATAATACGCGCCCTGATGGCCACATTGCCTATAGCGCTTATCTTAGGATGGTCCAGTGGCATAATGTACCTATTAGGTATCAAGTACACTCCAACGACCTCCACACTCAGCGCCCTCATCATCGGCATAGGGATAGAATTCACCATCCTGCTCATGATGCGTTACTATGAAGAGCGCGGCAACGGCGAGGAACCATTTATAGCTATGGTAACGGCCATGACCAAGATCGGCCGCGCCATCGTGGCCTCCGGCCTCACCGTCATCGGCGGCTTTGGAGCATTGCTGATCGCCAGGGATTTTCCAATCTTGGTTGACTTCGGCATTGTGACCATGATCAACGTCACCTTCGCCCTGATAAGCACGCTGTTCGTACTGCCGCCGCTCATCGTATGGATTGACTCCTGGCAAAACAGGAAGGAACTTAAAGCTCGTCGCGCGGGCAAGCGCCGTGCAAAGGTAAAAGACAAACGAACGTTGGAATTACCTGCAGTCGAGTAGAGGACAATATTTAGTAAGAATACGGCTCTAAGTTACTTGAGCTTATCCAAAAGTTCCTGAGGCAGCTTCTTCAATTTGGCCAGAGCCTTAGAACTGGTGAGGTCTGTATATAACGGTGTGATCGATATTTTATCCTCGGTAAATGCCTTAACGTCGGTGCCTTCCTCCGGCTGCCATTGCGGCTCCCCTCTCACGATCCAGTAGTACTCTCTCTTCCCGTCGTGCCCTTCGACAACCTTGTCGCCGAAGCTCCTGCGCCCGAGCTTTGTAATCTCTATCCCCTGAATTTTCTCAAACGGCAGATTAGGCAGGTTCACATTCAACAGCACTTCCCTGGGAATATCCCCCATCTGTTTAGCCAGAATCCCCGCCAGCTTAGCGGCCACCTCGAAATGTACATCTTTCAAAGCACCTACCGACACAGCCACCGAAGGAATGCCTTTAAAGTACCCCTGAAAAGCAGCGCCCACTGTACCGGAAAGGAGCACATCATCGCCGAGATTGGCTCCCTCATTTATTCCTGAGAATACCAGGTCGACCTTCTCAGAGAGAAGACGGCCTAACGCCAGGATCACGCAATCAGCGGGAGTGCCTTCTACCGAATAGCTTGGCACTCCCTCAAGCGGTGACCTGACCTTTCTCACGCGGAGCGGGTGGTGCAGCGTCATCGAGCTGCCCACAGCGCTCTGCTCGCGGTCAGGGGCTACGATTACAACATCACCCACCTTGCTCAGTTCCCGTGCAAGTACCCATAGCCCCCTGGCGTAAAACCCATCATCATTTGTGACCAGTATTTTCAAATCTTTAGAACCTTCTTAGCTAATGCACCGATCTCGGCCGGGCTTGGTGCGATATGTGCTCCAGCATCTTTAAGTGCAGCGACCTTCTCCGCCGCAGTCCCCGAGCTGCCAGTGATTATCGCTCCAGCATGACCCATCCTCTTGCCTGGAGGTGCGCTGCTGCCAGAAATAAAGGATACTACGGGTTTGGACATTTTGGCTTTAATGAATTTCGCAGCCTCCTGCTCCGCAACGCCGCCTATCTCTCCGATAAGGATCACCAGCTCTGTCTCTTTATCCTTTTCGAACAACTCCAGCATGTCCACGAACGTCGTCCCGATCAGAGGATCGCCACCGATGCCGACGCAGGTGGACTGTCCGATGCCCTGATCCGTCAGCTGGGCCACCGCTTCATAGGTAAGCGTGCCGCTGCGCGATACGACTCCCACATTGCCCGGCTTACTTATATCCCCAGGCATGAGACCAATCTTGCACTTGTATCGCGGCGCTATCAGACCAGGGCAGTTAGGCCCGATCAGTCTCGTCTTCTTATTTCTAAGATATCCAAGAACCGTGACCATGTCCAGCGTCGGGATGCCGTCCGTTACGCACACCACAAGCGCTATCCCGGCATCCGCCGCCTCGATTATCGCTTCCGCAGCGAAGGCTGGCGGTACGAATATCATGCTGGCATTGGCGCCTGTCTCTTTCACCGCTTGATCCACATAATTGAACACCGGCACTCCCTCGAGGGCAGTGCCCCCTTTGCCCGGCGTGACCCCGGCCACCACCTTGGTGCCGAAAGCCATGCACCTTTTAGTATGAAAACTGCCCTCGTTGCCAGTTATACCCTGAACAAGCAGCTTGGTATTTTCATCTACTAGTACACTCATTCTAACCCCCTATTATTTTCAAAGAAGACTCGCTATCGCGTAGACTCCGCAAACCAGCGATACCGCAACACATAGCGCAGCGCTGAATTCCTTCCAAGATTCATGTTTCCGCATTGCCGAGAAGAATATAGCCCCGCCGACGACGAGAAAGCCCATGCTGACCCCGAAACGGGCATCGAACTGGTGGAAATTGCACAGGCCTATTATTCCGATCGCTAAAGAAATAAGCCCTACGGCGAGCGGCCCGCTGACTTCAACACCGTCAAAACCCGCCCAGAGTATGATCATAAAGGCGACGCTTGCCACCAGCAATATTATCTCGACAGTCGTCATGCCTGCACCTTCCTCACAAATTAACCGGCCTTGCCCTTAGCCGCCGCCACCACTTTGGACGCAGCCTCATCCAAATCGTTAGCCATAATCACCGGCAACCCGGAATCGGCGAGCAACTTCTTACCCTCATCTTTATTGGTGCCGCGCATCCGCACAACTATAGGCACCTTGATCTTCTGCTGTTTCGATACCTCGATCATGCCGCGCGCGATGATATCGCAGCGCAGTATGCCGCCGAAGACGTTCACCAGTAACGCCTTCACATTGGAATCAGAAAGCATAATGGTCAAAGCCTTGATCACCTGCTCATCGCTGGCCCCACCGCCGACATCGAGGAAGTTGGCAGCCGTGCCCCCCTTGAGCTTGATAATATCCATCGTAGCCATGGCCAGGCCGGCGCCGTTCACCATGCATCCGACGTTTCCATCCAGCTTGATATATGTCACGCCCGCTTTGGCCGCCTCCAGATCCAGCGGATTTTCCTGCGACGGGTCGCGCAGATCAGGGTAATCCTTATGGCGGAACAGCGAGTTGTCATCAAGGTTCAGCTTGCCGTCCAGCGCCAGTATCCTGTTGTCATTTGTGATCACGAGAGGATTGATCTCGGCAAGCGAGGCGTCCTTCTCGCGGAACAGGCGGAACAAGCTCTCTATTAATTGACCGGCCGGCTTTATCAACTCCGCCGGCATATTCAGCCCGTATGCGATCTTGCGCCCGATATACGCCTGGTAACCGGATGCCGGATCTACGTGCACCTTGAGTATCTTCTCCGGCGTCTTGGCAGCTACTTCTTCGATATCCATGCCGCCGGCCTCGCTGGCCATGATCACCGGCATCCTCTTTGCTGAATCAATTACTATGCTTAGATATAACTCTTTGGCGATCCCCATCGCCTCCTCAACCAGCACCTTGTGCACCGGCACGCCTTCCGCCGATGTCTGGTGCGTGACCAAGCGCATCCCGATTATCTGGCCTGCTATCTTTTCAGCCTCAGCGGGATTCTGCGCGATCTTAACCCCTCCGGCTTTACCGCGACCGCCCGCGTAAACCTGAGCCTTTATCACCACCGGACCGCCCAGCTCCGTAGCTATCTTCTTCGCCTCCGCGGGCGTTGACGCCACACTCCCCTTAGGCACAGGAACGCCATACTTGGCGAAGATCTGTTTAGCCTGGTATTCGTGGATCTTCAAGTGTGAACTCCTTTCTGTCTGTTTTCTCTATGTGTATGGTTGCCTTCTAGTGGTGAGAGAATTGTCCTTCCAGTTCCACCACTTCAGCAGCTCCGGGTCATATCTGTCATGCGATGCAAAATAGACTGCGCAGCGGAGTACGTACAGCACGCACCTGTCGATGTGCATGCCCCGAATCGAACACAGTTTAAGATATAATTCTTCGGGGTCTTTGCTGCGCAGATCGCCTATGGAATGAATGTCTAAACTATACAAATCGGCTGCAATGCTTACGCCGACGCCTGGGATTCGCCGAAGTTCTTTTAGAACTGGTGTCTCCATAATCTTCAATCGAGCCTAGTGCAAGATATAAAAGCGGAGGGGATGGGATTCGAACCCATGGTCCTGCAGAGCAGAACGGCGGTTTTCAAGACCGCTACCATCAACCACTCGGACACCCCTCCCACCCCAATAGTATACACCCACTATTTTATCACCTCAAACCCCGTGTAAGGGCGAAGCGCCTCCGGCACGATTATGCTGCCGTCCGCCTTCACGGGGATAATCGGGATTGTTCTCATCCTCAGCCCATCGCGCCGGATTATCGTGGATATATTGGCGGATGCGGTTCAGATCGTCCTCGTCGCGGATAACGTGTTCATAATAATTGCGTTGCCATAAATGCCCAGAGAATGCAGGCCAACCGATTTGTTTCACCCCGTCGGCGTACCGTTTCGTGGTCATGGTTTTAAACCGGTGGACCACATCCGCCAACGATAATATCGCATTCCCTGTAGGGGCAGGCCCCTGTGCCTGCCCATCGTCCGAATCAGGGCGGCCACAGGGGGCCGCCCCTACGATAACGATGATGGCGTGGATGTGATTGGGCATTATGATGAATGCGTCCGTGTCGATTCCCGCATAATGCGACGGGATATCATCCCACACCGCCTGCACTATCCGTCCGGCATCGTTCAACCGCATCGCACCGTCATCCACACATCCGAAGATACATTCGCGATTTCGAGAGCAGACCGTCACGAAATACGCCCCGGCCTGCGAATAATCATATCCTTTTAAACGGCGGGGGCGGCGATGGTGAATATCGGGATTATATCGATTTGCCATCCTCCGGCTCCTTCAGTAAAACACGGGGCTGGTTTAAAACCCACCCTACGTTTGAATCGAAGCTGAAATTTGGCGTTCTACCTTATCACCTCAAACCCGGTGTAAGGGCGAAGCGCCTCCGGCACGATTATGCTGCCATCCGCCTGCTGGTAGTTCTCTATGATCGATATCATCACACGCGGCAGCGCCAACCCCGAGCCGTTGAGCGTATGCACAAATTGCGGTTTGGCCCCCTGCTCCGGACGGAAGCGTATATTGGTGCGCCGCGCCTGGAAATCGATGCAGTTCGAGCACGAACTGACCTCAAGCCATTCCTTGCAACCGGGCGCCCACATCTCGATATCGTAGGACTTGGCCGAAGCGAATCCGATATCGCCTGTGCAAAGCGACAGTACTCGATACGTAAGCCCTAAACGCTTGCACACATCCTCGGCATTACCGACGAGTTTCTCTAATTCATCGTACGACGTTTCCGGCGACGTGAATTTGTACATCTCAACCTTATCGAACTGATGGCCGCGCTTGATGCCCCTGGTGTCCTTCCCCGCCGACATCTTCTCGCGGCGGAAGCAGGCCGTATGAGCTACGTAATATATAGGCAAACTTTCCTGTGGCAGTATCTCGTCGCGGAAGAGGTTCGTCAGCGGCACCTCGGCGGTGGGCACGAACCAGTAATCCTCCTCCGCATCGTGATAAAGGTTGTCAGCGAACTTGGGCAGGTTGCCTGAGCCGTACAAGCATTCCTGCTTCACCATAAACGGAGGCAGAATCTCCGTGTAGCCATGTTCCTTTACGTGCAGATCAAGCATGAAGTTGATGACCGCCCGCTGCAGCTGCGCCCCTTGGCCCTTGAGCACATAAAAACGGGTGCCGGATAACTTGACACCCCTCTCAAAATCTATGATATCCAGCGCCTCGCCCAGATCCCAGTGAGGCTTCGGCTCGAAATCGAACTTTTTCTGCTCGCCCCACTGACGGATGACCTTGTTGTCCTCGGAGCCTTCTCCCAGCGGAACACTCTGGTGCTGGATGTTAGGAAGGCGGAGCAGCTGGTCATTGAGGTCTTTTCCCATCGTTTCGACTTGAATGTCAAGAATCTTGATACGATCGCCGTTCTCAACCATCTCGTCAATTTTTTGTAGAATATCCTCAGGTAATCCCTCGACTCTAGTACCAGCCACAGGAGGATTAGCTTTATTCCATTTCTGCATAAACTGGCCGATTTCCTTGCTGACTTGGTTGTGTTTGGCCTTTAATTTCTCGACTTCGACCAGCAAGCCGCGGCGGCGTTCGTCTAACGCAAGGATATCATCAATGGAATCATCTGAATGACGGTTCTGCAGGGCCTCCCGAACCACATCGGGATTTTCGCGGATGAATTTTATGTCGAGCATATTGCTTCTGCTTTTAAGCTGTTACTTTGACTTGAGCTGCGGGAAAAGTATAACTTCTCTGATAGATTGTTGTCCAGTGAGCAGCATCACCAGGCGGTCGATGCCGATGCCGAGCCCGCCGGTGGGCGGCATGCCGTGCTCCATGGCAACGATGAAATCCTCCTGATACCTCTCCGCTTCCTGATCGCCGAACTTGACCCGCCACTCCTCCTGCAGGTTGAAACGGGCGGCCTGCTCCTGCGGGTCGTTCAGCTCGGTGAAGGCGTTGGCGATCTCTATGCCGGAGACAAACGCCTCGAAACGCTCGACCAGCCTGTTATCCCCCTCCTTGCACTTGGCCAGAGGAGAGGTTTCCGCCGGGTAATCATACAGGAATGTGGGCTGGATAAGCTTCGGCTCGACGTATGTAGAGACCAGCTTATCGATAAGATACGCCGGACTTAAGGTCTCATCTGTTGCAATGCCCTTGTTCTTCATCGCTTCGCGCAATTTGGAGGAATCATCGTAGTCCAGAAAATCGATGCCGCACTCATTTTTGACGGCATCCCTGAGGGATATCCGCTTCCACGGCGGTTTGAAATCGATGGTATGTTCCCCGAACTTGACCTCGGTGGTGCCGATGACATCGGTCGCGACCTTCGCGACCATCTCCTCCAGCATCTTCATCACATCGTTATAATCGGCATAGGCCTCGTAGCTCTCCATCATGGTGAACTCAGGATTGTGCTTGGTCGAGATGCCTTCGTTCCTGAAGACGCGCCCGATCTCATAAACCTTCTCAAATCCGCCTATAATCAGCCTCTTAAGGTAGAGTTCGAGGGCGATGCGCAAATATAGATCTTCATCCAGAGCGTTATGATGCGTAACGAACGGACGGGCCCTGGCACCGCCCGGCACGGAGTGCAGCACCGGCGTCTCCACCTCGATGAAACCGCGTCCCTCCATGAAGCGCCGCACGGACGAGGTAACCCGACTCCGCACCGCGAATATGTTCCTGACCTCCTCGCTGGATACCAGGTCAAGGTAGCGCTGGCGGTAGCGCTTTTCCACATCGTGAAGTCCGTGCCATTTCTCAGGCAGGGGTTGCAGCGACTTGGCTAGCATGGTGAGATCGTGCACTTCCAGCGTTATCTCACCGGTGCGCGTTTTGAATACCTTGCCGCTCACGCCAATGAAGTCGCCGATGTCAAACAGCTTGATAAATTCGACTTTATCTTCAGAGAGATGCCCCTTGCCGAGATAAAGCTGAATCTTGCCGGAGGCATCACGTATATCCATAAAAGTAGCCTTGCCCATGCTGCGAACAGCAATAATGCGGCCGGCAAGGCTGACTTCTGCTTCTTGACCCTGTTCGAAAAGGGTAACTGCTTCTTTAGTGGTATGACTGCGGTGATAACGCTGCGGGTAGGGGTTTAACTGCTTATCTTCTCGTAATTTTCTAAGCTTTTCCAAACGCTGATTGGTTATATCATCGATGCGGGACACTATTTTATCTCCACGATCTTAAGTTTGAGCTTCCCAGCCGGGGCCTCAAACTCAATTACATCTCCCACCTTCCTGTTTAATAATGCTTTCCCCATCGGCGATTCATTAGATATCTTGCCCTCGCTGGGATTTGCCTCAGCACTTCCTACGATGGTGTAATGTTCCTTATTGCCATCTTCAGGCTTGACCATCACCTTGCTCCCCAACTCAACAAGGCCGCCCTTTTTCTTCACTTCCTCGTGGTGGATAATTACTGCGTTCTTTATCATCCTTTCAATATCGAGGATCCTCCCTTCGACGAAGCCCTGCTCATTCTTAGCTTCCTCATATTCAGGAGATATCACGGCACTGCGAGATTCCTTTGCCTCTTGAATCTTATCGGCAATCTCCTGTCGCCGTACAGTTTTAAGATGGTCCAGCTCTTCTTCTAGTTTTTTCAGACCCTCAGGGGTAAGGAAAATCTCTTTTTCAGACATCCTAACCCTCCTTTAAGTACTACTAAATACGACTGAAGGCAACGGCCTTCAGTCGTATTTCTATTGTAGGGAATGCTCATTATACCTCAAGACATATCGCTTGTAAAGTATTTTTTCACTTTTTACCAAATCTCCAGCAATCTGTTAATAACTAGAAAAATCCTGCTGCCAATACCGCCTTGAGGGGGGACAATATCCGAACCCCCTGTCAGTCCCCCATACGTTGGGGGACATAAAGAGATTTAGGGGACACCCCTAATTCCCCCGGCAGGAGCTTCTCCTGCACCTCTTTTCTTTTTTAAATCGTATGCGTAGGGGCGTACGGTATACGCCCTGATATATTGCAAAAATCGTGTAGGGGCGAGGATCATCTCGACCTTACTACCTTTCCGATACCCCCTCTTTATGAAAGAGGGGGCTAGGGGGAGTTCGGACGCCCGTCATTCCGGCGAAAGCCGGAATCCAGAGTAGGGGCAACCCCCCGTGGTTGCCCAAATGTAGGGGCGAATAATTATTCGCCCCTACGTCGCGCCCACCCCCCTCAACACCTCCTCCAGCACCACCCGCCACCGTGCTCCCAGAGCCCCCATGTCCAGGCGAACCTGGCTAGCCCCGACCTTAACGCCGCCGCCGAATTTCGCCTGCAGCTTCGCCTTGTCGAGCTGCCGATCCTCCGCTGTCTTAATAACCAGATGCTTCTCTACCATAGTGATCGATTCGACGCCCGCGGCTATAGCCATGGCCTTCATATCGACAACATAGAGCAGATTGACCACCTGCGGCGGTAGCGGCCCGAAACGGTCAACAAGCTCGCTGTGCATCGATGCGACTTCCTCCCGTGACACCAGCTTCGAGATGCGCTGGTACATCTCCAGCCGCACGTCGAGATCGGTAACATACGATTCGGGTATGCGCGCCTTGACCGGTAGATCGATCGCAGGCCCCTGCTGCGCGGCGTCCGGCTTGACCTTGCCGCTGCGCAGTTCCTCGACGGCATCGCTGAGCATGCGGCAATACAAGTCGAAACCGACCACGCCTATCTGCCCGCTCTGCTCGGAGCCCAATATATTACCAGCGCCTCTTATCTCCAAATCCCTCATCGCGATGCGGAAGCCGGCCCCCAGCTCGGTGGCTTCCGTGATGGTCTCAAGGCGTCTGGAGGACTGCGGCGTGAGCGGCTTGCCCCTGTCGTAGAGGAAATAGGCGTAGGCGCGATTTGAGCTGCGCCCCACCCGCCCCCTTAGCTGATACAGCTGCGCCAGCCCCAGCCTGTCGGCGTCGCTCACGACTAGCGTGTTGGCGTTGGGCACGTCCAGCCCGGACTCGATGATGGTGGTCGAGACCAGCACATCGATGTGCCCCTGATAGAAATCGAACATGATCTTTTCCAGCTGCTCGGCCGGCGTCTGGCCGTGCGCCACGGTGACCACAGCGTGCGGCACCAGCTTCTGCAGATCGGCTGCGACCCTATAGATGCTGTCGATCCTGTTGTGCACCATGAATACCTGACCGCCGCGATCCATCTCCCTCAATATCGCATCGCGAACGATCTTCTCGTCGTAAGTACCGACATAGGTCTTTATCGGCAGCCTCTCCTCGGGCGGCGTCTCCATGGTGCTCATATCGCGCACGCCGGAGAGCGACATGTATAGCGTGCGCGGGATCGGCGTAGCCGTCAGCGTCAGCACATCCACCTCACGGCGCAGCTTCTTCAAGTGCTCCTTGTGCGCCACGCCGAAGCGCTGCTCCTCATCGATTATGAGCAGTCCCAGATTTTTGAAGCTGACGTCCTTCTGCAGCAGGCGATGCGTGCCGATCACGATATCGATCCCGCCCTGCTTGAGCTTTGCGGCAACCCTGTCCTGCTCTCTCACCGGCAGAAAACGGCTCAGTACGGCCACGTTCACCGGGAAGGCCCGCAGGCGCTCGGAGAAGGTCTCGAAGTGTTGCTGCGCCAGCACCGTCGTCGGCACCAGTATCGCCACCTGCGAACCGTCCATCACCGCCTTGAACGCCGCGCGCAGCGCCACCTCCGTCTTGCCGTAGCCCACGTCGCCGCAAACGAGACGATCCATCGGCTTCGGCTGCTCCATGTCATGCTTGATATCGCGCACCGCCTTCATCTGATCCGGCGTCTCCTCGTACGGGAACGATGCCTCCATCTCGCCCTGCCAGACGGTATCGGGAGAAAAGGCGAGGCCCGTGACGACCTCTCTCTCCGCGTATATCGTCAGCAGCTCCCTGGCCAGCTCGGCGGCTGCCTCCTTCACCTTGCGCCGCGTGCGCGCCCACTCCTGCGACCCGAGGCGGCTGAGCGCGGGCAGTTCCTCCCCCTGTCCGATATACCTGCCGACGCGGCCGATCTGATCGCTAGGCACGTACAGCTTGTCCCCGGATGCATATTCGAGGACGAGGTACTCTTTCTCCCTGTCACCCACCGCCATCGTCCTCATCCCGGCGAAGAGGCCGATGCCGTGCTCGATGTGCACCACGTGATCCCCTATCGTCAGCTCCGATAGCGCGCCCAATCGGCGCGGCGGCCCGCGCCTGTCACGCCCTCGCGTCTTGGTGAAGCCGAATATCTCGGTATCGGTGAAAACCACCGTCGGATCCACGGCCCAGCCCTGAGCCAGCGATCCGTGAAGCAGAGCGACGGACTTCTCCGGCGGCAGCCCCTCCAGCTTTGCCAGCACCGGCGCGATGATGTCCTTCTCATCGAAAAGATCGGCCAGCCGTCGCGCTTGGTGCGACACCACGACCACGCGCTTGCGTTCGACATTTACCATCTGCGCCACGCCTGCAAGGAACTCCTCCAGCCTGCCGCCGTATATCGGTGCCGCCACGAAGGGCAAAGCCTCCTGCGTATCATCGCTGCGCCATGAGGGCAGATCGAGCCGCCTGCCGATCTTGCCGAAGCGCGCCGACAGCTCCTCCCAGGTGAAATAGGTGACGGGGAAATCCTCCACCATATCGCCGCGCGCTGTCTGCTCGTCGCGTACCTGGCGCGACTCCTCGTCGAACTCCACCAGCGAGCGCTCAACCTCCTCGGGCTGATCCAGCACCAAAAGTGATTTTGCAGGAAGGTAATCGATAATGGTTCCCGCATCGCGCTCTTTCAATTGACTGTCGAATGATAATTCCCTGGCGGGAACGATGGTTATCTCGGAGACGGTCTCTATGGAACGCTGCGTCGCCGGATCGAAGAAACGTATGCTCTCAACCTCGTTGCCAAATAGCTCGATGCGCGCCGGCAACGCGTGCGACGGCGAATAGACATCGATGATGCCGCCGCGCCGGCTGAAGCTGCCGGGCGTCTCCACCATGTGCTCGTTCTCGTAGCCCATCTCGACCCACGAAGCCAGCGTGCGTTCCAGGTCCAGGCTCATCCCCTGCGAGATGGTGTGCACTTCATCATGGAACCTCTCAGGCGACAGCGTGATGCGCGCCAGCGCGTGCGCCGAGGTCACCACCAGCGCCGCGCCGCCCTCAGCGCCAAGCGCGTGCAGCGCGCGAATGCGCTGGCTGGTGGTATACGGATCGGACGCCATGTGCTCATACGGCAGCGAGTCCGGCTCCGGGAACAGCGCGGCCTCCGCGCCCCAGCACTTAAGCTGATCCTGCAGCCACCGCGCCCGCTCCGGCTTAGCCGCTACCACCAGCATCGGCAGCTTCAATCGCCGATGCAGCGCCGCCAGCGTGTACGGCTTGGCGGCGTCGAGGACGACCAGCTTGCGAACGCCGCCACCTTGCAGCGCATCAACCAGCCGTGCGTATTCCGGCATCCCGTCGATGAGCGGCAATAGCTGTTTCAGGTTCAATTTTTCCATAAAACCAAAACGCCTTAAGGGCCGGTCACCGCTGACCCGCCCTGTCCAGATTGTAGCATAACGCGTTCGGCGATGCTATTGTCGGGGTATGGTGAAGAACCGCGAAGGTGTCCCTCGCACTCGCCAGCATTAAAAATTTGACAGCGTCCTATAGTGAGCTTATTGTATGTATAATTTTGATACTGCCAGACTGGGAAAATAAACGCTACTCACCCTGAGTGACGTTAACACTTTCCAGAAGGGCAAAGTGGGGAAAGTATTAATATGCCACGCAAGTTACCATGGAGTGATGAGAAATGGCACAAATTAAACCATGAACTTATTAATGCACTGAGAGAGAGTGATTGGTTCCGTGCCCACCAAATTTATTATCAAATAGCATTATATCTTCAGAAATATGATAAAGATTTTTCAACGCCTTTAGCAGAATCCCGCAAATGCAGAGTGCGATATTTTATGAATCAGAAATTTGTTTCGAAAGTGGAAATTATGGCCTTCTCAGACTCTTGTGACTTATGTAAAAGTCTTCACGGCAAACGGTATAGTTTCCAAGAGGCTTTAAGTTTATCCCCCTTACCTGTAAAACAATGTAAAAATGGTATTTGCAGATGTTTATATAATGGAGTCATGGAATAAAGAAGTTTAATGCTGTAAGAAATTGTAGAACGTAGCGAACCACGCCACAAGCAGACGTCTGGATTGCCCAATCAAGTCGGGCAATGACAGTGCGGATGCGAACTCCCCCTAACCCCCTCTTTGATTAAAGAGGGGGAAGTCGGCGAAGCCGCAGGGGGCGTTCGTTGACTCAAGTTGGACACGTGTCTATAATGGTGCCATCAATTTAAAAGAGGTGAAGTCTCATGGTAATGCCGAAACGTGTCTCTGACAGACTGACCCGATCCATCGGGAAATTCCAGCAGGTTCTTACGATAGCTAAGGACCGCGACGTGAACGAGGCGGACACGGTATCAATAATCAAAGACATGCTTGCCGAAATCTTCGGCTATGATAAGTATCTAGACGTCACCAGCGAGTTTGCCGTCCGAAGCACATTCTGTGACCTGGCGATCAAAGTCGAGAACAAAGTCGAATACCTGATTGAGGCTAAGGCTATAGGTCTTGATTTAAAGGAAGGACACTTACGTCAAGCTATTGACTACGGCGCTAACAACGGTGTGCAATGGGTAATCCTAACAAACGGCATGACCTGGCAGGTATACAAAATCAGGTTTGAGAAACCAATCAACTACGACTTTGTATGCTCGTTTAATTTTGCTGAACTCGAACCGAAGAATGAAGAGCACTTGGAGAAGCTATATATCATCTGCAAAGAAGGTCTAGTCAAAGACGCACGTGAGGAGTTCCACGAGAAAGTTCTAACGGTCAACCGCTTCATCCTCGGCGCACTCGTCCTCAGTGATGAAGTCGTCAGTGTAATGCGTAAGGAACTTCGTAAACTCTCCGACGGTGTACTTGTTACTTCAGAAGAGATTACCAACGTTCTGAAAAACGAAGTCATCAAGCGTGATGTCCTAGAAGGTAAAGATGCTGCCAAGGCACAGACCCGAGTCAAGAAGTTCTATGGCAAGGCGAATCGACGTCCGAAAGAGGCAGAAACCTCGAAGACACCAAATCAACCACAGGAGCAATGCAAGGAAGGAGCGTCCTTTTCCGACCAACTCCTGAGCCAAGGTGGTCAGCAAGCAAATCCGAAGCCAGAACCAAAATAGTCAAAAGGATTTAGTATGGATGATCTTCTGCAGCGTCTTAGACCAAAGGAGCGCCGTGGCAGCAAACCTCGCTGTCATATACTTACACATGGCCCGGCAGATAAGGTCGCCGCACGCCTAACAGCATTAGTCTCGCCGTTCGCACACATCTCGACCAGCGACCGATGGATGCCTCAGGGATTCGATGAAATTGAAGAAGCCCAGTTGCACAAAGCACCACGACTACTCGATCCCAAGATCAGCACGCAACTAAGCGCGTGGTGGCTGTCACCGAAGAGTCAGCGTGCCATGACGCCTAACTGGGATATCGCAAGCACGTGCACGATTGAGAACAGACAAGGACTGCTACTCATCGAAGCCAAGGCGCACGACGAAGAACTCAACAAAGAATCCGTTGGCAGAATTGTAACCGCGGAGTCGTCAGAAGACCGGAAGGCGAGCCACGAAACAATCGCAGCGGCGATGGAATCAGCACGCGATGGTTTTCATAAGGCGACATCGCTGGCGTGGCGAATTTCCCGAGATTCTCACTACCAGATGTCGAATCGGTTCGCCTGGTCATGGAAGCTAACTGCGCTAGGAATGCCAGTGGTTCTAGTCTATCTCGGCTTTCTGGAAGCCGAGGAGATGGGAGACAAGGGCAAACCATTCGCGAATCATTCAGAATGGGAGCAGTTGGTTAAATCGCACAGCTCGCCCCTATTCCCCCCTGAAGTATGGAATCGGCGTTGGACAGTCAACGGGCAACCGTTCATCCCACTAATCAGATCTCTTGACCAACCACTCAATCCCGGGAATAAATTATAATCTCCCAATCGTCCCCTTGAAGCCAATCCTCGTTATGTTATAATAATGCAACTTGGAGTTTCCAGATATGGCTAAACAGGGAAAGAGCTACAAAAGAATCGTTGCTAAATTCGGCACCAACCTGCTCACCGCAGGAACGGATCGAATCGATACAAACGTGCTCTCCGTCATCGTGCGGCAGGTGGCGCAGCTGCACAAAGAAGGCAAGGAGATAATACTGGTCTCATCGGGGGCCGTGGCATCGGGAAGACAGATGCTGACGCTGGCCAGGGACAAAAAGGCCGTTCCCAAGCGTCAAGGGACTAAGGACGTTGCTACACGCTTCAAACTGATTGCGGACGAAAAGGACGTTCCCACACGCCAAGTGGCGGCGGCAATGGGACAGCACGTCCTTATGAACTACTATACTAAGCTTTTTCGTCAGCATAACATCTTTACTGCCCAAGCACTTCTGACCAAATTGGATTTAGCCAATCGAGTGGGTTACCTTAATGCCCGCAACACCCTTCTCGCGCTACTTGAGGCTGAGGTAGTGCCAATAATCAACGAGAACGATGTAGTGGCAACAGACGAGCTGGAGGGGGCACGCTTCGGCGACAACGACAACCTCTCCGGGATGGTGGCCAATCTGGTCGATGCGGACCTCCTCGTGATAATGAGCGATGTCGCCGGATTATATACAGCCGATCCGGTCATCGACACAAACGCGAAGCTCATTCCTGTTGTGAAACAGATCGATAAGAGCATCGAGAAGATGGCGGGCGGCACGCGCGGGCGCGGCACCGGCGGGATGACCACCAAGATTCAGGCGGCCAAGCTGGCCACCGCTTCGGGCACGGCGGTCGTCATCGCCAACGGCAGCGAGCCCGACCTGCTGCCCAGGCTGGTGAACGGCGAGTCCATCGGCACCATGTTCCTGCCCGCGACCGATAAGATAGAGAGCCGCAAGCGCTGGATACTCTCCGGCCTGTCGACAAAGGGCAAGCTGATAGTAGACGGCGGCGCGGCAGCCGCATTGAGCAAGGGCAACAAGAGCCTGCTGCCCGCCGGCATCAGGGGGGCGGAGGGAAGCTTTAAGCGCGGGGATGCGGTGGATATTACAACGGAATCCGGCGAGCGGATAGCTTGCGGCATCAGCAACTACTCCGCCGCCGACATCGAGAAGATAAAGGGCGCTCGCTCGGACAAGATCGAGGGCCTGCTGGGGCATGGCTACGGCGACGAGGTCGTGCACAGAGATAATATCGTCGTGCTGTGACATGGATTCCGGTTTTCACCGGAATGACGGGTGTGCCCGTAGGGGCGAAAAATTTTTCGCCCCTACACGTTGACCGACAATCAGGGGGTTCATCAATGAAAACCAATAGCACAGAGCTGATAAAGAAAACAACCGCCGCCAAGAAGGCGTCGAAGGTTCTGGCGCGCCTTTCCACTCAGACCAAGAACAAGGCGCTGCACAGCATAGCCGACGCGCTCATCGCCAAGCAGGACGAGATAATCAAAGCCAACAAGCTCGACTGCAGCGACGCCAAGAAAGCGGGCATGGATGCGGCTATGCTGGACAGGCTCATGCTGAACCCCGACCGCATCAAAGGCATGGCGAACGATGTTCGCACCGTGGCCGCCCTGCCCGATCCGGTAGGCGAGTCCATCGAGGCGCGGGTGCTGCCCAACGGACTGCGGCTCGAACGCCGCCGCGTGCCCATCGGCGTCATCGGCGTCATCTACGAGAGCAGGCCTAACGTCACATCCGACATCTCATCGCTGTGCCTCAAGTCCGGCAACGCGGTCGTGTTGCGCGGCGGCAAGGAATCGCTGCGCTCCAACAGCATTCTGGCGAAGGTGATAAAAGAGGCGGCGCAGGCAGGCGGCATGCCCGGCGACGCCATCCAGTTCATCGAGTCAACCGACCGCGCGCTGGTGAACCAACTGCTCAAGCTGAAGGGGACTATCGACCTGATTATCCCGCGCGGCGGAGAGGGCTTGGTATCGATGGTGACCGAGAACGCGACTATTCCCGTGCTCGCCAGCGGCGTCGGCGTGTGCCACATGTACGTTGACCCCACCGCCGATCTGAAGAAGGCAGTTGCCATAGCCTACAACGCCAAGGTGCAGCGCCCCACCGTGTGCAACGCGCTGGACTGCGTGCTCGTGCACAGCAAGGTAGCCAAAAAGTTCCTGCCCATGATGGCTAAAGAATGGGCCAAGGCCGGCGTCGAGATGCACTGCGACAAACAGGCCCTCGACATACTATCCGATTTCAACTCCAAGCGAGCTATTGCCTCCGACTGGGGCAAGGAGTTTCTGGCACTGGTGGCTGCGGTGAAAGTTGTCGATTCGCTGGATGAAGCCATAGAACATATCGAGAAATACGGCTCGGGTCACTCGGAAGCTATTATCACCGAGGACTACTCGGCCGCGATGCGCTTCACCGAGGAGGTGGACGCTGCGTGCGTGTACGTCAACGCCAGCACGCGCTTCACCGACGGGGGGCAGTTCGGGCTAGGGGCGGAGGTGGGCATCAGCACGCAGAAGCTGCATGCGCGCGGCCCCATGGGCGTGAGGGAACTGACGACGTACAAATGGATAATACTCGGTAGCGGCCAGGTCAGGCCTTAGGCGACTGTCGAAAAAAGGTGCAGGGATACTTCCTGCCTACGCATACTCCGTCATTGCGAGCGAAGCGAAGCAATCTCCTGTGACGTCACGCCATACGAACGATAAGATTGCCGCGTCGTCCTTCCATAGAGTCTTATCATGGAAGGACTCCTCGCAATGACAGAACACGATATAGAGGTGTCCTTCCGCGGAAGGACCGGGGTCTTAGGGGTGTCCCCCATCCTAAATAAAAAGTTCCCCTGTAGGGGCGAGCTTATATGCTCGCCCTATCTCATAGTTAACGGGGGATTTAGGGGGTTGGATAATATCTGATCAGTGGTTCCCTAGGACTTGTGCGGGACGAGCTTATCAATCTTTGACACAATGCTATTTTTTGCTATCAGGATGAGACTTGAACTTTTTATAAACCAGACCAATGGCTTTCTCTGCGATATTTGAAGCAGTAAGTCCATGTATTGCAAGCAGCTCATCCGGCTTCCCGGATAAGGAATAGCTATCCTTGATTCCCATCAAGGTCATCGGGACAGGACAATACTCAGCCACTATTTGAGCCACCCTGCTGCCCAATCCGCCCTGTCTCAGGTGCTCTTCCACGGTCAGGATGGCCCCTGTCTCTCTGGCGGCCTTGATTATTGCCTTACCATCCAGCGGCTTGAGGGTATGTATATTCAGCACACGCGCATCGAGCCCGCCTTTGATTAATTCCTCGGCAGCCTGAAGCGCCCGCTCTACCATGAGGCCGGTGGCGATTATCGTTGCGTCTTTGCCATCCCGCATCGTCACCGCCTTGCCCATGACGAACTGATAGTTGTCTCCATATAGAACCGCCGATTTGGGTCGGGGTAATCTTATGTAATACGGCCCGCAATCGGTCGCTGCCGCCCTGACCGCCTGAGAGGTCTCGATAGCGTCAGCGGGCACTATAACAGTAAAACCTGGCAGGGCGCACATGAGCGCCAGGTCCTCGATGGATTGATGCGAAGCGCCATCCTCGCCCACAGTGACCCCGGCGTGCGTAGCCACTATTTTGACGTTGCGATGCGGCTGGGCGATGGACCAGCGCACCTGATCGAAGCAGCGTGAGGAAGCGAATACGGCGAACGTGCTGGCGAACACCGTCTTGCCTGAGGCAGCCAAGCCGGCGGCGATGCCCATCATGTTCTGCTCCGCAATGCCGCAATCGAAGAATCTCTTGGGGAACTCCTTAGCGAACATGAATGTTTGAGTCGATTGAGAGAGATCGGCATCCAGGACAATGATATCCTTATTCTCCTTGCCCAATTCGACAAGGGTTTTACCATAGGCTTCACGCATAGAACTCTCGGCGCACATAATCACTCAAGCTCCTTCAGCGCCTGCGCCGCCTGCTCTTTAGTCGGAGGCTTGCCATGAAATTCAGCCTTGTTTTCCATGAAACTGACGCCCTTGCCCTTTACCGTATTTGCTATGATCATCACAGGTTTGCCCTTAATCATCTTCGCTTCATCGAATGCAAGCTCCAGCTTATAAATGTCATGCCCGTCGACGATGATGACGTGCCAGCCGAAAGCGCGCCATTTCTCATCCAGAGGCTCCGTATTCATGATATCGCAAGTCCGGCCATCGAGCTGAATACCGTTACGATCGATAATGGCTATTATATTGTCCAGCTTATAATGAGCCGCGGACATAGCCGCTTCCCAGACCTGACCCTCATCGCATTCGCCGTCACCGAGGAGAACGTAAGTGTAGTATTTTTGGTTATCGAGGCGTGCCGCTAGGGCGCACCCGATGCCGAACGATAATCCCTGCCCCAGCGGCCCGGAGGACGTCTCCACCCCCGGAGTAGCCATAACATCGCAGTGGCCCTGCATTCTGCTATTCGTTTTTCGGAAGGTCAAGAGTTCCTCAATCGGGAAATACCCGGCCTCGGCCAGGGCCGCATACAGCGCCGGCGCCGCATGCCCCTTGCTCAAAATAAATCGATCGCGATCCGGCCACAGAGGATTCTTGGGATCATGATGCAATACATGAAAATAGAGGACTGTGATGATATCAACCGCCGACAGCGAGCCGCCGGGATGGCCGCTGTTAGCCTCCGCGATCATCTTGATAATATGTCGGCGCAACAGCTTCGCCTTATCCTGCATTTCTTTTATCAGTAGCACTGGAATATATCCTTTACAAATAATCGTCTTGCTGTCGCGACATTTAACTAAAGCCAACTATCTTCCACATACGCATGCAAAAAACAAATTTCACATGTGGGAGCACACGTTTATTATAGACACTCCAGCGTTGACTTGTCCATATACCATTCGAAACAAGCTCGTGAGCCATTACAAGAGTTGCGTATCTTTTCCTGACAATGGTTCTCTCAAACTTGCCCAAACGAGGGCATATCACAATATGCCCCTACATAGACGATTATAAAAAGAGGTGCAGGAGAGTTCCTCCTGCCGCAGTGTCGCATTCCCTTGCAACCGACTTTGTTCGGAACAGGGAAGTCCAGAGGGATCACCCTCTGGCGGGGTATTAGGGGTGTCCCCTAAATCTTCTTAAGTTCCCCAACGTTTGGGGGACTACCAGGGGGTTGGATAAATCATTCGTCAACAAGCAAGGGCGATTCATGAATCGCCCCTACACGATTACCCCCAAGATTGGGGGGGCTTAGGTGGTTGAATCAACGCCCCCTGTGGCTTACGCCACTTCCCCCTCTTTAATAAAGAGGGGGTTAGGGGGAGTTCGAAGTGTCCTTCCGCGGAAGGACCGGGGGAATTGGGGGTGTCCCCCAGATTTCTTAAAGTCCCCCAACGTTTGGGGGACTACCAGGGGGTTCGGATATCTGGAAGCTCTAATCAATACAACATCTCCCATCAACTTTCACTCGTATTGATTTTAATCCTCATGTTCTTTACAATCTAACCGTGATTATCGATTTTCATACACACATATTCCCGCCTCGAATGAGGGATGACCGAGAACATTACATCGGCCGCGACCCGCTCTTTGCCCGCATCTACGCCAATCCCAAGGCCAAAATCTCCGACTGCGACAACCTCATCGCCAAGATGGACGAGGAGGGAATCGACCGCGCCGTTGTGATGAACGCCAACTGGAGCAGCCTGGAACTGGTGCAGGAAACGAACGACTACATACTCGAATCCATAGCTCGATACCCCAAACGTCTCGTTGGTTTCTGCTCCCTGCCGCCGACCTCCGACGATGAGAAGATCGCCGAGCTTGAGCGCTGCATACGCGCCGGTGTCAGAGGCATCGGCGAGATGCGTCCGGAATTCCAGGGCTTAGATAAAGGCGACGAGCCGGCGCTCGATCCAATTATAAAAATCGCGCTGAAGCACAAGCTGCTGCTTTGCATCCACGCCTCTGAGCCTGTCGGGCACGACTACCCCGGCAAATATACCTTTACGCCTGAGAAAATTTACAGGCTGATACTGCGCTATCCCGACCTCACAATTATCCTAGCGCACTGGGGCGGCGGTTTGCCGTTCTACGCGCTGATGCCGGAGGTCAAAGTGGCGATGAAGAACACCTATATCGATACCTCAGCATCGCCCTACCTTTATACTTCCGAAATATTCACACATGTAAGCCAGATAATCGGAGCAGACAAGATACTCTTCGGCAGCGACTTCCCGCTGATGCCGCCGAGCAAGGTACTGAAACAGCTGCACTCAGTGGAGCTGAGCGAGAAGGAAAAGGCTCTTATCCTCCATGTCAATGCCGAAAGGTTACTGTAAATGGAGACGATCCGGTCGTTTATCGCCATCGAGCTGCCCGATGGAGTAAAGGAAACCGTCGCACTGATAATCAAGCGGCTGCGTCCGGCACAATACCGCTATGTTAAATGGGTAGCCCCCGCAGGGATACATCTGACTATTAAATTCCTGGGCAACATCCCCTCAGACCAGATACCGCAAATCACAGGCATCATGAAAACGGCCGCGGGAAGGGTGCCACCATTGGAGCTGCGGCTCGGCGGGCTGGGCATGTTCCCCAACGAACAGCGTCCCCGTGTGATCTGGGTCGCCCTTGAGGGAAACACGGAGCCGCTCGCCGTAATGCAGCGCGAGATCGAACAGGCGCTGGCTCCGCTGGGCTTTGCGCCGGAGAACCGCGCGTTCACGCCGCATCTCACTCTCGGGCGTGTACGCGATAACGCTTCGCCGGAGGAACGCAAAGAAATCGGCAGCGTAGTGAAAGAGAAGAAGATCGATTATGATGCCAGCTTCACACTCAGAGAGATCAGCCTGATGAAAAGCACACTAACGCCCACAGGAGCCATCTACAACCGACTAGATTCTGCACCATTCCTCGCGTAACATCCTCCTATTGTATTCTGGATTGCCCGACTTGGTCGGGCAATGACGGGGAAGGAAAAGAGGTATCCTTCCACGGAATCCTTCCCGTTCAGGGAAGGACGGGGTTTTAGGGGTGTCCCCTATCTTTTTCCTTAAACGATCGTTAATCTGAATTGGGAAGTCCAGAGGGAGCACCCTCTGGCAGGGGTTTGGGGGTGTCCCCCAATTTTCAGAGTCCCCCAAAGTATGGGGGACTAACAGGGGGTTTGGATAACGATTCCCCCAAGAGTGGGGGACAGGGGGTTGATAAGGCCAATTCAGAGCTCCCCTAACCCTATTCGCGACCGCTCATACCGAACGACAAGCGTAAAGGCGCATCGTCGTCGCAGTTTGTAGTGACATAACCAGCTTTAATCTTAATATTTCGGGTTGCGGATTATGGAATGGTTGGTGTATACTACATATCGATATTAGGATGGGAGGTTCGTGTTGGATAGTAATTCATTCCCCAAGTGCCTCAAATGCAACGTCGGAGATTTAGTACCCCTTTCAGACTTTGGAAGCCAAGGAGCACCGATTCACTATAAAGCATGGGTTTGTACTAACCCCGACTGCGGATTCAATCTCAAGATCAGGAACGGCGATCTATATATTAACGAGCCCATCGTCAGCGGTGTTGGACATAACGCCAAGATACGTTAACCAAACGGGTTCATTAATACATTTACTAAATAAAGCAAAAAGGCAGGCTCACAAACGAGGTGAACCTGGATAGTTTATTTAGCTCCCTTAAACAGAAGACCCTTAACTTCTTATTCCCCCCTCGCTGCGTAAGTTGTGGCAAGGGCGGAGCTTTTCTCTGTCGAAAATGCCATAACAAGCTGACCTATCTACAGGCACCATTATGCGTCAGATGCAGTAAACCGATACGCACAGGGACAATCTGTTCTAAATGCCAATCGCAAATCTGGGATATAGACGGTATATGCTCTGTTTTTAAATACGGCGGAGCAATACGGCAAGCTATAATACAATTTAAATACGAAAACATAAAGGCGCTTGATGACCCGCTATCCCATTTCATGATGGAATATTTAAGAAAACATCCCTTGTCATTCGATATCATCATCCCGGTACCGATCCATAAACGAAGGCTCAGAGAGCGTGGTTATAATCAGTCATCACTGCTGGCTCGAAGATTAAGTTATATGACCCGTATGCCGGTTGTGGAAGAAGTTCTTGTCCGTACAAAGCACACCCCTTCTCAGGCTAAATCCGATAACGTAGACCAGCGTAGAAAAAACATAAGAAATGCATTTAAATGTGTCAGTCATGACATATCAGGAAAACGGATTCTGCTCATCGATGATGTATGTACATCGGGAGCGACATTAAATTCGTGCGCCACCTCACTAAAATCAGCCGGAGCTGCATCAGTCTGGGGTTTTACATTGGCCAAGGAAATCTAGTGCACCTCTGAAGTGAACCTCCGCCGACATGAGTCGGTGGCTTCTTTGGCTACACGACTCTTGACTTCCATCCAATCGTCGCGCGCCTTCGGCAGCCTATCCACCACCCGACAGGAGTCTAGTGTTCTAAACGGCAGAAAAGAGGCGCAGGACTCCTTCTGACGAAGGGAATGAGGATGTCTCGTAGAGGCAATTTACAGATGTTGTTTCACAATAGGTGCAGGATACTTCCTGCCGGGGGTTTGGGGGTGTCCCCCATCTTCAATAAAAAATCCCCCGAGTACGGGGGATTTAGGGGGTTGATAAGACTTAATCCTAGGTTTTCTAACTCTATATCGAAGGCAGCGAATAGCTATAGCCCATTGACAGGAAACAGGCTGTGAAGTACACTTACTACCGCCACAAGATTTCGTGGCCTTCTTTTTAATTTGACCCATGAGGACTAACATGGACATTTCTAAGAAATATCTCAAAGGGACAGCACTCGAAAAGAACGACCCCGAGGTGTGCTCGGCGATACGTCGCGAGGCGGAACGGCAGGTGCGCAACCTCGAGTTCATCGCATCCGAGAACCACGCCTCGAAGGCCGTGCTCGAAGCCGCCGGCACCGTGTTGACCGATAAATACGCCGAGGGATATCCCAGGAAACGCTACTACGGAGGCTGCGAGGCGGTAGATATAGCAGAGGATATCGCACGAGAGCGCGTGAAGAAGCTGTATAAAGCTGAGCATGCCAACGTGCAGCCACATAGCGGTGCCCAGGCGAATATGGCCTCCTATTTCACACTGCTCAATCCAAAAGATACTGTTTTAGCGATGAGCCTGGCTCACGGAGGGCACTTAACACACGGCAGTCAGGTGAATTTTTCAGGGAAGCTATACAACTTTGTAAGTTACGGCGTCAGCCCAGAGACAGAGTGCATAGACTACGACGCAGTCGAAAAGTTGGCGAAAGAGCACCGCCCCAAGCTGATCGTTGCCGGGGCCAGCGCCTATCCCAGAACAATCGATTTCAAACGCTTCCGTCAGATAGCTGACATTGTTGATGCCAAGCTTCTGGTAGATATGGCACACATCGCGGGATTAGTTGCAGCCGGCGTGCATCCATCACCGGTCCCATACTCGACAATAGTCACATCAACTACCCACAAAACACTCCGAGGCCCGCGCGGTGGTTTCATATTATGCAAGCAGGAGCTTGCGTCCAAAATAGACTCAGCTGTATTTCCCGGCATGCAGGGTGGACCACTCATGCACATTATAGCCGCCAAAGCAGTGTGCTTCGGCGAAGCGTTAAAACCCGAATTCATTGCATATCAAAAGGCCATCGTCGAAAACGCCAAAGCAATGGCAGACGAATTCAAGAAAGGCGGCCTGAGGCTTGTCTCAGGCGGAACTGACAACCACCTCATGCTTGTGGACCTTACCCCGATCGGCATTACCGGTAAGGAAGCTGAAGAAGCGCTAGATTCCGTCAGGATAACCGTTAACCGCAACGCCATCCCCTTTGATACCAAACCTCCCAGGGTTGCAAGCGGCATAAGGATCGGCACACCAGCCGTGACCAGCCGCGGGCTTAATACATCCGAGGTAAGAAAAGTAGCCAAACTTATCATAAGGGTGCTGACCAACATCGGTAATGAGAGCATCTATAAAGAAGTGCGCGATACTGTAGATGATATTACGAGCCGATTCCCGGTGCCCGGGCTGAGTTAGTTGTGACTATAATATTTTCATGCTATAATCCAATGCATTAAGGCTAGAAATCTGGAGGTAATTGTATTGCACGACTACGAACTCGTGGTGATCGTCAATCCGTCAGTTGCTGATGCTGATGTTCCTACAACATTAGAAAAGCTAAAAACTTTCGTAACTGATCGTGGCGGCGCCGTTGCCGAAGTGAATCAATGGGGACGTAAGAAACTGGCATACACTATTAAGAAGTGCACCGATGGGAATTACGCCCTCATCAAATTTAATTTTGATCCTAAACTAGCCACTGAACTGGAGGCAAGCCTGAAATTATCGGATGACATCATCCGTCATATCCTGGTTAGATTAGACGCCTAACGGAAGGAGCAAAGAATGGCAAGCCTAAATAAGGTCATGATCATCGGCAATCTCGGCGCCGATCCCGAGATGCGCTTCGCTCCCAGCGGGAGTCCGGTAACTTCTTTCACGATAGCCAGTTCGCGCACTTTCACGACAAAAGACGGAGAAAAGAAACAAGAAACAGAGTGGTTCACTGTCGTAACATGGGACAAACTTGCCGAAAACTGCAACCAGTTCCTCAGTAAAGGCCGCAAAGCCTATGTTGAGGGCAGACTTAAGACCCGCTCATGGGAAGATAAAGAGGGAGTAAAGCATTATAAAACTGAGGTCATCGCGAGCCAGGTTATCTTCCTCGATCGTTCTGGATCAGCACCGCTTCCGGAGGAAGCTGCGGAGGGTGGGGAGGAAATCCCGCCAGAAGAACTACCATTTTAAATAATTTAGAGAGGAATAAGAGATGCCGGGAAGGAAGCCAACTCGACCATCATCAAAAACTAAGGGAAGGGACGTAAGGGGCAAGTCCCGCAAATTCATACCCAAGCGTAGGGTCTGTACCTTCTGCGCTAATCATATTGCCGTAATAGATTATAAGGATGTACCAATGCTTCAGCGCTATATTTCAGACCGCGGCAAGATAGAACCCAGACGTCGCACTGGCACATGCGCCAAACATCAGCGTACATTAGCTGAAGCAATAAAACGAGCACGACACATCGCCCTGCTGCCTTTTACTGAAGATCATATTCGTGAGTCCGGCAGAGGGAACATACGGGGTTAGACAATTCCCCGATATTATAATGCTCCTTAACGAGCTCCGAGGTCACCTTGACCGTTGTAAATAAGTCTTTGTAGGAATTGCAGGACGATGGCAAAAAAGGGAAAAGAGCAGCAGAAGCACGTTGCCTCCAAGCATGTAACCACGCGCCGTTTAGCACGCTGGCAGCAGGAGAAGCGACGACAGCGAATCACATTTTTATCCGGGATCGTCATAATTGTAATAGTATTTGGAATCATCGTTGGCGGTATTGCTGCTACCCGCTCCAGCGACTGGCTCAGTAAGGTACAAACAGACTCCGGCACAATAACCATCAAAAAAGCGGATTACGCTGATGAATTGAAACTCTTTCAGGTGGGCATATATAATTCCTCAGCGATGACCAATGAGTCTCCACTACGTACACTTGAAGACAAATATCTGATCAAGGACAAAGCAAAGGAAGTTGGCATAGATGCCTCCGAAACCGAAATCGACAACGTAATACTGGCTAGTTTTGGTATGTCGAACAAATCCATCTCGGATCCAGATTTCCGGCAAGCATATCAGAATGTACTTGGTAATTTGAGTATCTCCGATGAGGAGTTCCGAGGTGTAATAGAAAACTCACTGCTAAATACGAAGTTACAAGAGTATTTCGTTAACCAGACACCTGCCTCCGGCGAGCAGGCTGCAGTAGAAACAATTGTTGTCACCAACGAAAGCGATGCTATCGAATTAACGCAGAGATGGCGTGAGGGAGAAACCTTTGAAACACTATCAGAACAGTACGGCGACTTAAGCGACTCCGGATGGATAATCAAAGGTACAATGGGAGAAGAATTCGATAACGTTGCTTTTTCCATAGACATTGGCAACATAAGCGATCCTATTCCCTCCGAAACAGGATACTACATCATCAAAGTCTTAGATCGAACAGATGGCCCTATCACAGAGGAAATGCGCCAGCAGACCGGCCTTACTGATTACAACAAATGGTTTTCACAAGAGTATGCAACCGAAGTGGAACGCAATCCCAAACTCGATCTAACGGAAGTATATGCCTGGGCAGTGAAACAGTTAAGCTAACGGAGGATACTGAGGTTGGGTAAAAAGGGCGTAATCGGTATCGGTATCCTTGGATACGGGGTCATAGGCAGCGGCGTGACCAAGATCCTCCTTGAGAAAGCCAAGGCGCTTTCATCACAGGCAGGATGTGACTTACAGATACTGCGCATCCTGGAAAAAGATACCGCTAAGATCAAAGCCTCCAAGATCGATAAGTCCCTGTTCACCCAGAATGCTTCCGATATCCTTAATAATGCGAACATCGACATTGTCATTGAAGTCCTGGGCGGAGAATATCCTGCTGCAGACTTCATTAAGAAAGCCCTCAGCAAGGGAAAACATGTAGTAACATCCAACAAAGAGGTCATGGCAAAGCACTTCCCCGAATTCCTGGACATAGCACAGGAAAACGGTGTCGATATCATGTACGAAGCTACCGTCGGAGGCGGCATACCATTAATAGCACCCTTCAAGCAGGACCTGCTGGCTAATGACATATCTGCGATACACTGCATTATCAATGGCACCACCAACTACATTCTTACACGCATGTCCTCCGAACAAATCGATTTCAATACAGCCTTGAAGCAGGCACAGAAGCTGGGCTATGCCGAACCAGACCCAAAGAATGATGTCGAAGGTATCGATGCTGCCTATAAACTCGCGATACTGGCAACCCTGGCATTCCATGTAAAGATAAAACCGGAAGATATATATCATGAAGGAATCTCCCGCCTCACAGCCCGCGATTTCCGCTACGCCAACGAGCTGGGTTATGAAATAAAGCTCCTTGCTATAGCCAAGGAACAGAAGGGCTCAATCGAAGTACGTGTACACCCCGTATTCCTGCATCAAGACCTCCTTCTGGCCAAGGTCAATGGAGTTTATAACGCCGTGCAGGTAGAAGGAGACTTGGTGGGTCGAGTGCTGTTCTATGGGCAGGGCGCCGGTGCCGCTCCCACCTCAAGCGCCATCCTCGCCGATGTCATCGATGTGGCACAGCGCATTAACCGGGGAATCAGCTTAACACCAACGTTGCGGCTTGACCCCAAAAAGCGGATCAGGCCCATGTCGGAAATAAAGACCCGGTACTACCTCAGGATGAACGCTGTGGATCGCCCCGGCGTGCTCGCCAAAATCGCTAAAGCACTCGCTGATAAAGAGGTCAGCATTTCATCAGTGATTCAGAAGGAAAGCGACATATCCAAGAGGGCAGCCGAGATCGTTCTCATGACCTATCCGGCCAAGGAGCAGGCCATGCAGGATGCCATGGCCGAGATATCACGCCTGGATGTGATAAAAGAGATCTCCAACTTCGTAAGGGTCGAAGACTAAACGATAGAACATCAGGAGACCCGCGATGAACTGTCCACCCCCAACTCCGGCTGTACGCAAATGGAAGGTATAAAATCCGTGAAGCTGCAAGCCACACGCATAATATTCGGCCATCGAGGTCAAGTCTACAAGTTCATGAGTTTTGTAACCGACAACAAAGATAATACACTGTACTTTCGCCTTTATAGAAAGCCGACAGGACCCGATATGAAACGTAATGGCGATGCGATTGAGGAATCGGACGTCATCCGCATACAGCTTCCCGAGTCCGAACCGGAATCATTCGAAGGCGGTAGGCTATCGGTTATGGATGACAGATTGACCCAATCCAAAATCATCAAACGCAAAAGACATTCCGCACACGGCGATCCGCTCACCCAATCTGGAGCAAATATCACAATCCTATCGGTAGCTCCGGAGCACCCGTCCAAGATGATTGTTATCTACGACCACGATCCGCACGACATCCACTTTGCGCTCGAAGGCGATGTGCAGCCATTTGTGGTAAACTTTATCGTACATAGAAAGAAATCTTCGGAGATGCCGTTAGCGGACGCTAACGATTTAATGAGTGGACGCCTTATGCAATGCAAATTCGAGGATATGGATTTCGACCTTCTTATAACGATGTCGAAGATTGAAACCGATGCAGATGGCGGCAAAGTGAACTGGCCGCCGCATTCAGTAGTATTAAAAAGGATAGGACAGTAGCAATGAAAACAGGTGTGTTAGAACGATACCGTGAGTATTTACCTATCACTTCAAAGACCCCTATGATAACACTCGGTGAGGGCGACACACCCCTCGTGCGCTCACGATCGATTGAGAAAAAACTGGGCTGTAAGCTTTACTTCAAGCTTGAGGGATGCAACCCCACCGGTTCATTCAAGGACCGCGGCATGGTCATGGCCGTGGCGAAGGCTGTTGAAAACAAGAGCAAGGCTATAATCTGCGCCTCAACCGGCAATACCAGCGCGTCTGCTGCAGCCTTCGGAGCCAGATTTGGACTAAAGACTATAGTTATTATCCCAGAAGGCAAAATCGCGCTGGGCAAGCTGGCTCAGGCTTTAATCTACGGCGCCCAGCTTCTAGCTATAGATGGGAACTTCGATCAGGCCCTCAACATAGTTCGCGACATTTGCGAGAGACATGCTATAACCCTAGTTAACTCCGTAAATCCATTCCGCATAGAAGGACAGAAGACCGGAGCGTTCGAGATAGTTGATTCGCTCGGCGACGCGCCGGATTATCACTTCATACCGGTTGGAAACGCAGGCAACATAACCGCCTATTGGAAAGGATACGTGGAGTATCACAAGGCCGGTAAATCCACCAAGAAACCAAAGATGATGGGGTTCCAGGCGGCTGGTGCCGCCCCCATCGTTCAGAACAAGATTATTGATAAACCGGAGACAATAGCGACAGCGATCCGTATAGGCAATCCCGCAAGCTGGAAGGGGGCTACTAACGCCCGAGATGAATCCGGTGGTATAATTGACGCAGTAACCGACGAAGAGATACTTGCCGCCTACCGCCTTCTGGCACAGGAAGAGGGCGTTTTCGGAGAGCCGGCATCCGCTGCATCAGTAGCTGGCTTAATAAAAGCAACCAAAGGCGGCCTGAGCTTAAAAGGTAAAACAGTGGTGGCTATCATTACCGGCGCCGGGCTTAAAGATCCGGATACGGCTATAAAGTGCGCCAATCCGCCAAAGCTCGTACCGGCAAACGTGGTTGCCATCGAGCAAGCTCTGGGCTTGGGGTAATACTATGTATTACGCTAAAGTAATCGTAAATCCCATGTCAAGGGGCGGAGCCACGGGTAAAATGTGGCCTATCCTCAACAAGCTTCTCAGAAATACCGGCCTTCCCTTCGACTATGAATTCATACAAGCACCGGGGCAAGGTATTGCGCTTTCCAGACAAGCAGTCGAAAAAGGGTATAACCTTGTGATCGCCGTCGGTGGAGACGGAACGGTGAATGAAGTGGCTAACGGCCTGATCGATGAAAACGGTAAAGGCAGAGCAATACTAGGTATTATTGCTGCGGGAACACAGAATGATATCGCTCATATGTTGGGCATACCGCGGGATTATATCAGGGGTTGCCAGCTTTTTGAGAAATTCGAGATGCTCACCATCGACATCGGAGCAGTGTCATATACTAGTCATAATAAAATTATTCAGCGCCATTATATCAACACAGCGGGCGTAGGTTTTGTCTCGGACGTAATCGAAAGTTCCATTCCTCAAACTAAATATAAAGTGCTCGGCGGTGCGGTACCGTATGCCATTGGCTTAATGCCGAAGGTATTAGAATATCAGAACAAAGATATATTGCTGAGTATTGATGGGGAAAAACGAATAGAACGTGACTTTAGTATTGTGATTAATAACGGACGCTACTTGGGCGGAGGAAGGGTATTCCCCAATGCAACACCCTGTGATGGACTGCTGGACGTAGCGATAATTGGAAATATCACTAAGTTAGAGGCCCTGTTGAACTTCCCCCTATTTTATACAGGAACCCACATTGATCGCCAGAAGGTCAAATTACAGAAGGCGAGGAGTGTCATTATTGACTCCCCACAGAGGCTCCCCATTCAGCTCGACGGTGAGCTAGTCGGTGAGACACCAGCAGTCTTTAGAATAATCCCCTCCGCTTTAGATGTAGTAACTAGAAACCCCCAGTTCAAGATCAAACGCCAAGGACACAGCAACTAAGGATAATATTATGACTAACATACAGCGTCATGCTGGAGTTAGTACAATGTCTTGTGCCAAGGTAATAATCAATCCCGCCGCCAGGGGTGGCAAAACAGCCAGGCAATGGCCCATGATCAGCGAACTGCTTAAGCGCAATGACATACCCTTCGATTATGCTTTCACTGAAGGAACCGGACACGGCATCGAGTTGGTAAAAGAAGCGATAGATAATGGATATGAACTGGTGGTAGCAGTCGGCGGCGACGGCACTGTAAATGAAGTGGTTAACGGCATTATCGATAAAGATGGAAAGAGTAAAGCGACTTTAGGAATTATCTGTACCGGCACCGGCAGAGACTGCATCCGAAGCCTGAATATACCGGATGATTTCAGTAAGGCTTGTAAAGTGCTTGCAAATCGCAACTGCATCAATATAGACCTCGGCTATGTTGAATATATAAGCAACGGCCGAAAGAAGCAGCGATATTATATAAATACAGCAGGTCTCGGATTCGCTGCCTCCGTAGCTGAGCGGACCAGGCGTTTTAAAAGGCTGGGCGGTACGATGCCGTTCCTTATCGCTTTTTCAGCAGTATTTGTTCCATACAAAGCTAAAGATATCGTCATAAATATAGATGGACAGATACGGCAAGAACGAAGCCTGCTCATTACGGTAAACAACGGGCGCTACTTCGGCGGCGGCATGAAGATAACCCCCGATGCCGACACTTGCGACGGGCTATTGGATGTTGTTACTATAAGAGATGTGAATAAACTGAGGCTGCTGTATAACTTCCCCAGGCTGTACAAGGGAACACATATTACCCATCCTAAGGTCAATACATATAAAGCAAAGCTCATCGACGTCGGAACATCTGAAAGGTTGCTTCTCCAGTTGGACGGAGAGGTTGTGGGAGAAGCCCCGGCAAATTTTCGTGTAATACCATCAGCCCTGAGGGTGGTATCAGGAGGATTAGATGGCTAAAGTTTATATAGCAGGATGCGGGGATTTCTATCATCATTACCCGCGTATCGCTGCAGTAGTAACGGTACACAGCGAAGGCAAAAACAACGCCATGGCCGCCGCCTGGCACTCTCCGATATCGCACACACCGCCGATATTCGGCGTATCTCTGTCGCCCAAACGCTACACGTATAAGCTCATCAAGAAAGCGAAGGAGTTCGCCATAAACTTCCTCCCCTTCGATAAAGCAGCTCTGGTAGTATCGATAGGCAGCATTTCCGGAGCGGAGATAGATAAGTTCGAGAAGTTAGGGATCAAAACAGAGAAGCCAATTAAAACGACAGCGCCGATCCTCAAGGACGCCTATGCCGCATACGAATGTCGCTTAATCGACAGCAGGGAGTACGGTGACCACGTTTGGATAGTGGGCGAGATAGTTGCCACACATTTCGATAAAGCGCTCTTCACTAAAGATGAAACCATCGACCTGAACCTCGCCTCCCCCGTACTATATATGGGAGCAGACCGCTATACGATGCCATCGAGCGCTGACGTTAAGGTGATCGAGCGGGACAGATAGGACGAAATAAGGAGCATCGAGTATGATCGACCAGGATAAGATTAAACGGGCGGTTCACGATATATTAGTAGCAATCGGCGAGGACCCCTCCCGTGAAGGGATTAAGGAAACCCCCAGGCGCATCGCCGAGATGTACGCCGAGGTCTTCAGCGGAATGAAGGAAGATCCCAGGGAGGTGCTCAGTGTCGGCTTTGAGGAAGGACACAACGAGATGGTCATACTCAAGGATATACCGTTCTATTCAATGTGCGAGCACCACCTTTTACCTTTCTACGGAATGGTACATATAGGTTATATCCCAAAGGGGCGCGTCGTTGGCGCATCCAAGCTCGGGCGCGTCGTCGAGATCCTGGCCAGGCGCCCTCAGCTGCAGGAACGTCTCACTACCCAGATTGCCGACACCATAGTCGAGGCATTACAGCCGCAGGGCGTAGCGGTGGTTATTGAGGCCGAGCACATGTGCATGACGATGCGTGGTGTAAAGAAACCGGGATCGAACATTGTAACATCCGCTATGCGAGGCAGCTTCCGAACGAGGGCGGTTACCCGCGCCGAGTTCCTCTCACTGATAAAGTAATATCAACTTAATGATGCTTGCGTAGCGGTATCTCCTTGAGGAAGAAGTTTACCAGGAAGGCTACTACAATCACGCAAAAGCAGATGAAGAAAACCTCTGACAGTGCGGAACTAAGTGCATTTCTCAGCGTTGCTAACAGGCTATTAAGCATATCCGTGCCCTGTGAACCAAAGCTCGCGAACTGTTCCTGCATTTTATCCAGAGCGCCTGAGTTGAATAATGCCTGAGGGTTGTTCACAAGTTGATTCAGCTGGTCCGAAGGGATGACAGCCTTCACTTGCAGCGAGAGATTGGTGGTGAACTCCGCAGCGAAGCGGTTGTTCATCATTGAGCCGACGACAGCCATTCCCAACACGCCGCCTATGGAACGGAAGAAGGCGGTTGTAGATGTGGCAATTCCCATAACGGAGTACGGGACGGCATTCTGCACCGCGATGGTGTATACCGGCATGGTGATGCCCAGGCCAAAGCCCATTATCACTATATTCACTACAGCCGCCGAATCCGGCGTTTGCGCCGTCATCCGCGATAGCAGGAATATGCCACCGGCCATGATCGCGCATCCTACCATGCCCTGGATGCGGTAGTGGCCTCCCACGCGCGACAGATATTGTCCGGAGAGCAAGCTGCCGGTTATCATGCCCAGCATCATCGGGGTAAGGAAACTGCCGCTGGATGTGGCGCTTTTACCCAGTATCCCTTGAAAAAAGAGGGGGACGAATACGATGCCGGCGAACATGCCGAAGCCGGTGAGAAATATGATCAACGACGATACAGACACTACGCGGTCTTTGAATATCCACAGTGGAATGAGAGGCTCTTTTACATGCTTCTCAATGTTCAGCAGCACAAAGAACATAAGGACTGAGAACTCGAACAATCCAACTATCTGTGGTGAAGTCCATGCGTAATCTACGCCCGCCAATGAGAGGGCAATCATCAACGGTACTACCGTTAACGCCAATGTTATGATCCCGAGAAAATCTATCTTGTGCTTACGAGTTGAGAACCTGAGGTGAGGGAAGAAGAATATAATCAAGAAGATTATTAATATCCCTAGTGGTATGTTTACATAGAATATCCAGTGCCAGCCAAAGTGGTCGGTGATGTAACCGCCAAGCGTCGGCCCGATGATGGAGGACAGGCCGAATACCCCGGCCATGATCCCGGCATATTTCCCTCGCTCGGATGGCGGGAACAGGTCGCCGAGTATGGTGAAAGCGAGCGCCATTATGGCCCCGGCGCCTACGCCCTGTATTGCGCGGTAGGCGATAAGCTGATCTATGGTTTGGCTGGTGCCACAGATAGCAGACCCGACGAGGAATATAATTATCCCGCCGACGAGGAACCACTTCCGTCCGTACATATCGCTCAGCTTGGCGACGATTGGGATGGTGACAGTCGAAGTTATCATGTAAGCTGTGACCACCCATGTGTACTGGCTGAAACCGCCGAGCTCAGTAATTATTTTAGGTAGAGCAGTACCAACTACTGTCTGGTCGAGCGAGGCAAGGAACTGGGCCAGCATTAGGCCCGCCAAGGTGAGTATTACTTCGCGCCTGGCCAGCTTGGGAGGGCCAGCTCTTGCAGCGGTCTCATTATTATTTTTAATATTCCTATTATTTATATTTTCGTCTATATTCTTCATCTGAGACCATGTTATTTTAGTTTGAAGCCTATTTCAGCCAGCTTGCTCAGCGCTGCCGACATCTCCTCAATATCCTTATCATCTAACGCAGCGAGGCTTTCTCTTATGCTATGTTTAATAATAGCATCGCACTGTCTCATAATTTTTCTGCCAGTATCTGTCAGTACCACATTAATCACCCGGCGATCGTCCTCGTCTATGGCTCGTTCCACCATACTCAGGCTAACCAGTTTGTCAACAATATGCGTCATCTGCGGCCGGGAGATGAACTGTTTATCGCCTATTGCGGATACCGAAAGGCTTTCGTGATCCTCAAGCATCCTCATGACCATTATATGCGGATGTGACAGCCCCTCAGCCACACGGTCGAAGTCAATATTGCGGAAGCTCCTGCGAAACAGAGGAAGTACATTTAGTATATTTTCGACTATACGTTCCAGTTCGCTGTCCTTCATGATGACGACTGTTCGATCCTTTATAGTTTACTCTATTAATAGTTCACAAAATGAACTATATAATTACAAAAAGCATTTGTCAATGGACTTGTTGCTTTCTACGACCATCTATGACTTTGCAGCGTCATAGACAGGGGTACACCAACCCATGTACTTCTTATTCTTGCCGAGTATGACATCGAAATACATGGACTGGAGCTTCTTAGTCGTCTTGCCGATGGAGCCTCTCCCCACCTTGCGATGGTCTATCTCTATGATCGGAGTAACATGTGCGGCAGTGCCGGTCATGAAACACTCATCGGCGGTGAAGAGCTCCTCCGGATCGATAGAGCGTTCGACGGTATCGATGCCGAACTCTTTCTTCGCCAGCTTCATTATCGTATCTCTTGTTATGCCGATCAGGATGTCATCGGACACGGGCGGCGTGACCAGCTTGCCGTCGATCACCAGGAAGATATTCTCGCCGCTGCCCTCGCAGACATGCCCGTCCTGTGTAAGGAAGATGGCCTCATCGAAACCCTTTTCAAATGCCTCGGTCTTGGCCAGGGCGCTGTTGACGTAGATGCCGTTTATCTTAGCCCTGATCGGTATCATGCTGCTGTTAACCCGCCGCCAGGAAGCTATGCAGCACCGAGCCCCTTTCTCTATATCCAGATAAGCCCCGAAAGGTGTAGCGAACATGAGAAAACCAGGCTCAAGATTATGCAGCCTGACACCGACCTGCTCCGTCTTTTTATAAGCCATCGGGCGTATGTAGGTGTCTTCACGAAAACTGCAGCGTTGTACCAGTTCCAAGCTGAGAGAACACATTTCATCGATGCTATACGGCAGCTCTATCTTCAGCACCTCGCAGCTCTCTAACAGCCGCTTGTAGTGTTCCTTCATACGGAATATATACATCTGCCCCTGCTCTTTATTCCAGTTGCCGCGTATCCCTTCGAAACAGGCGGTGCCGTAATTGAAGGCATGCGTCATGACCCCGACCTTCGCCTTAGCAAGCGGGACAAATTTACCATCGAAAAAAGCATAGGGAGGCATTTTATACTCCTTATAATTGTAGACTGCGCCTAATTATATAACTTAAATAGACGCAGTGACAAGTTTGAAAAAGAGGGTATCATATTGAAAAGTTAGTGGATGCATTCGATCTGTAGCTGACTCATACAGCATACATACCGCTAATGACTAGCCGTGCGCAAAGGCAACTTCTTACGTCTCTATGAACTTCAAAGCGACCGAATTGATGCAGTAACGCTTACCTGTAGGCTGGGGGCCATCATCGAATACATGCCCCAGATGCGCCCCGCACTTCCTGCAGCGGACCTCCACCCTGCTCATACCTTCCGAATTATCCGGGCGGGTTTCAATACAACGCTCCGAAGCCGGAGCATTAAAGCTGGGCCAACCCGTCCCCGAATCGAACTTGGCCTGTGAGTTAAACATATCTCTGCCACAGCAAATGCACTGGTATATGCCCTCATCCTTGAAATCGTGGTATATGCCGGAAAATGGCCTCTCTGTTTTCTTGCGTCTGGTAACTACGTATTGTTCAGTAGTGAGCAGCTGCCGCCACTGCTCGTCGGTTACCCGCGAGTATTCCATTTCTTTATATTGAAGCTCGTGTTCCTCACTCATAACACCAACATCTTCTGCGGCACACACGGGCCGCTTTGATGATCCTCACCCCCCTCGACCAAAAAGATAATCCAAAACCATAACACCACCCCCAGTTCCTATATTTATTATACAAATCAATCTTAATAATAGCTAGTAATCAAGTATGTGACTTTAGTACCATAAGAGGGGAATGCTTCAATAACCAATAGTTAACTTCAAAGCAACGCACTTGATTAATTAGGTGAAGATATTCTTTGAGCCTAGTCGCAGAAGATAGAAGCAATAATCGCAATGCGGGTATGATAATGTTTATTATGCCATGCCTTGAATAGGTTTCATTTTGTTCAGGTGATAGGCGGCTTCTTCGGCCAGTTCGCTGATAAGCCTTTTTACGGAGACGATCTCTTTGCACCTGTAGGCATTCTCGCCGGCAAAGGCGAATGCCTCTTCAAGGTGGCCCTCCGCCGCCCTTAACAAGACCTTGGCAATACAATACGGAGCGGTCCTGGGATCACAACTCTTCAAACACTTGTAGGTACACTTAAATGGTACCGTTTCGCCCCTCTTTATTTTTTCTACGAACGCGTTATTGATAACCCTTCCCGGCATTCCCACGGGGCTCTTGATAATGGTTATATCCTCCTTCTTGGAATTGATATATGCCATTTTAAAATTCAGGTGGACGTCGCATTCGTCTGTGCAGACGAAGCGGGTTGCCATCTGGACGCCGGCAGCACCCAGATTGAGGACCCGCGCAATGTCCTTCCCGTCAAAGATGCCGCCCGCAGCGATCACCGGAATATGCGGATCGAACGAATTAGCGACTGCGATTACTTCAGTCAGGATTTCATCAAGTTCGCGGGTTGTACCGTTTACCAGGTCCTCATAATCAAATCCGAGGTGGCCGCCTGCCTTGGCCCCCTCCACTATCACGGCATCCGGTTTCTTGTTGTACTGTTTCCACTTTCTGCATATGATGCTGAGCGCTCTTGCAGAGGATACGATCGGAACCAGTTTACTGGTATGTCCCGCAGTGATCACGGGAAGATCGAGGGGGAGGCCTGCTCCGCATATAATCAGATCCGCGCCTTCCTCAGCTGCAGTTCTGACCAGATTTTCGTAGTTTGAAAGCGCGACCAGCACGTTAACGCCGATAACGCCATTGGTCATTTTTTTGGCTTTTCTCATCTCATCGCGCAGTGCCTGCTCATTTAACTTCACAAACTCTGAGCCGGGACGATTCTCGAATTCCCCCAGTCCAACCGTGGAAATGACACCTGCACAGCCCTCTTTGGCCACAGCAGCAGCCAGGTTGGCTTTGGACACCCTGACCCCCATCCCGCCCTGGATAAAAGGAGGATTGATTTCCAAACCACCAATTATAAGCGATGGTAATTTATATTTACGCATAGAATTATGAGGTAACATCTAAGTTCCCTTGAGGAAGTATAACTCTGTGAATCGGGGATATCAATATGAGCTGAATCTCAAACACCCTATTCCCTGTATCAAACGCTCGCCCAAGATATTCGGCAGCGATTTCTATAATCACCCTTAGTCGAAAGCCTGCCGCTCGATTCAGTCCCATCTCCTTTTTAAACAACCGGAATCCATCTCTTATTTTATACTGTTTCAATAAAATTTAATACTACTTTGGAGCCCAAAATCACATATGATTTTACATATTAAAAGTAAACACAGGGTAAAGAAAATACGGGTTGCCATACAGACCCGTTCGTGTTCGACACATTACCGACAATCGATAAGCTACACGTTGTAAATCCTCACTTAGAGAGGACTATTGACATGGGCTCATGCAATAGAGTATAGGTTTAACCACCACACCGATGGAGGGAAAGCGGTATGCTGAAAGAGTACAGTCTAATGGGCAAAGTAGCCATAGTAACAGGCGCCGCCCACGGCATAGGTAAAGGAATCGCCCTGACCCTGGCTGAGGCCGGTGCCGACATCGTCTCCGGTGATATACACACCGACGAAAACGACAGGCTCGCCGCTGAAGTCCAGGCACTGGGACGCCACTGCCTTCCGTTAACTGTAGATGTCACGGATGAGATTCGGGTGCAACGTATGGTAGAGGAGACTTTGTCTAGGTTCGGCAAGATAGATATACTGGTGAACAACGCGGGAAAGGGCAACCGCCGCGTAGTTGTTCCGCTTGAGGAGCAGAATATCAAACCAATAACCGACGAGGACTGGGAATCGGTGATGAACCTCAACGTCAAGGGTATACTGCACTGCGCTCGTGCGGTGGGTCCCCATATGATCAAGCAGCGCAAGGGTAAAATAATCATCATCATATCAGCCACCGCGGTGGCCTCTTTCGATTACAACAGCCTGTACTGCATAAGCAAGGCCGCCGCTGCCAGGTTCGTGCAGACGCTGGCGCGGGAATGGGCTCCGTACAACATAAACGTCAACGGCATCGGACCCAGCTGGACGCTGACCGAAGCGGCTAAAGTGATGCTGGATCGCAAGGGCCAGGAGTATTTCAGACATGAGATGTCCCGGATACCGCTGGGCCGGCCTTCCGAACCGCGTGAGATCGGATTGCTCGCCGTGTATTTAGCCTCGGAGGCATCCGACATGGTCACCGGGCAGAACATATATATCGACGGCGGCCTCACAGGTGCGGTTTGATAAGATGTAAAAATCGAACGAATTGCAGGGAGGGCTGAGATGAAGATATCGCTGGTGTCAGTGGCACAATCGGTGCCGGGCTTTGAGGACATATGGTTCGGGGTGCTGCGCAACAGCTTCAGCAAAGCGTTAAGGCCTGATACCGAAGTGATACCAAAGGCGTTAAAGGTGGGATTAGCCGAACCCAAAGACTTCGTCAACCGCTACTACTCATTTCTGAACTCCGCAAGCATAGTGGAGGCTATAATCGAGTCCGAGCGCCAGGGCTGCGACGCCGCAGTGGTGGGCTGCTTTGGCGACACCGGTGTAAGGGAAGCGCGAGCGGCTGTAGATATACCAGTTATAGGCCCGGCCGAAGCAACGATGCTGCTCGCCTGCCAGCTGGGGCGCAAGTTCGGCATCATCTGCGCCAACCTGCCGGGGCTTGTCGCCGACCATGAGGAACAGGTGCGCTATCACGGCCTCTACGACCGCCTTATCCCCAACGGCATCAGGCCTGATATACACAAGTTTGAGGACACCTGGAGCAAGAGCTTCGTCGACCCCAAGTTCGCCGCCGACGGCGTGGCTGATCGTGCACGCGAGATGGTGGCCGATGGTGCCGATGTCATCGTCATCGGCTGCTGCGGCATCGGTCCATTCTGCAGCCTGGCCGGTCTGCACAGCATCAGGGTTGGCAACCGCAATATCCCGATACTTGATGCACAGATCATCGCCATCAAGACCGCCGAGATGGCCGCCGACCTGCGCACGAGAATCGGCCTGCCGTACAACAGCCTGCCGCGGCCTTCAGCAGAAGACTTCGACCGGGTGAGGGACAGATTCGGCCTGACGAGGTATAATAAGGATTGATTTTACAAATAAATATTATTAACGAGAGGTATCTGTGGATAATCCGAAAAGGGAGAGGCCGGGTAAAACCGAGCACTATTTAAACAGAGCCAAGGTCGCCGCGGAAAGGGGCACCTGCCTTAGAAGAAAAGTAGGGGCGGTTATCATTAGAGACGATGCAGAAGTGAGCTCCGGGTACGTCGGTTCGCCGCGTGACACCGACAACTGCATCGATATCGGAAGCTGCATCAGGATCGAGTTGGGGACACCTTCCGGCGAACGTTATGAGCTGTGCCGCAGCGTCCACGCCGAGCAGAACGCCATCATCAATGCCGCACGGACGGGGGCTATAGTCCTCGACGGCGAGATGTATATTTCCAGCGAGTTGATTGGCAGCGGATACACTCAGAGCAAGGCTAAAATGGCACAGACGAATCGGCCGTGCGCCCTCTGCATGAAGGAAATTATTAACGCGGGAATTAAAAAGGTTCATATGCGGGACGAGTTGACCGGTGAGATAAAGACATATACCATACCACAGCTGACCAAAATGCTCGATACCGAACTGAGAAGGCTGGGCGGCAAGCACAAGAAATCGCGGAAGTAGAACCAGATAAATAATCCATCGAGGTAGATATGGCTTTCGGATCGAAGAAATATAAAGTAATCTCTAAAGGAAGAAGCGGGCTCCTTTATAAAGAGGGCGAAAAAACAATCACTGTGGATTCCGAGCTCCTGTCTGAGTCCCTGGGGATAGCTATCTTCACCAATAGCATCAAGTCCTGGGATCCCCCATTCAATGAAGAGGCTTTATCTGAGGAAGAGCGCAGCCGTATAATTGACAATATTAAGAAAGACCTCGAAAGACAAAAACGCAAAGTTATTCTAGTAGGTGACGGTATTATTAACGAAACTACGCCGGCCCCGACTGACAATTCAGAAAAACACAAAACGCATATAGAGATAGAATCATATTAGTCCTATCTGGCGACGTTCTTTTTACCACGGGAACCTACCACCCACCATACCCCAACCCCAGCAAGCCCCACACCTGAGGCGATCATCATATACATGTATATATCTTGCATATCATTCACAAAGCTGCCTGCCGCATCGATTGCGATATCATCAGCCTTATCTAACATCACTGCCTCGACTCCCTGATGCCCAGAGGTATCTATAGCGTCTTGCATCTCCGCTTCGCCCCACTGCCCCCAGGTGAGCATCACCCCCAGGAACATGACCAGCGACACGAAGAACAGGATAACGAACGGCCCCGCCGCACGGGTCTTCCATCCACGCCCGCCCAGGAAGCCGATACCGATGAGGAGCAAGAACGGCACGACCCACAGCACCCAGAGCCATATCCTTCCTATCTCTATTCCGTTTCGTACATCATCGAAATCCTGCAGCCCACTCGGATCGTCCGACATCGCTTCCCGCATATCGTCCTGATCGAACGTATAGCCATCGTGTATCCAACCGCGAACGTCCTGCAGCTTCTGCACGCTCTCCGCACTCATATCGGCATATAAATCGTTCTGCGTGTATTCCCATCCGTCGCCGAGCCATGCCCGCGCCTCATCCAGGTAATCCTCGTTTCCGGGGCCGAGCAGTGCCAGCAATGTCTCATCGGTTACTCGTTGTTGGACGGGGATACTGATTTCAAAATAGTTTCTATCACCGGAGAGATATGGTATTACCTGATCGACTGCTGCCTCCAACTGCGTTTTCAGCCATGCCGTTGTTAACGAATTCTTGAGCGCCATCTCTATTTCAGATTGTGTTATATCTATATCCGGCGGTAATGCAGGCAGGTTTTCATAATAATATTCAGCTATATAATCTATTAAATCATCATATAAATCGGCATAGGCATTCCCAACAAGCAGGTTATCCTTTATCGCCTGGCCGATATCATCCATCCTGTCCTTTACTGTGAAGGTATATGTAAACCCAGGTTCATTATCAACCACGTATGGTATTAACACATCCGTTACAGATTCAAACTGTTGCTGCAGCCATGAAGGAGGGAATACTTGCTTGGCAGCTGCAACTATCTCATCGTGGAGGGTGGCAATATCGATAGGCAGATCAGCCGTATCTTCAGCATCTATCTCATCGAGGACCGCCGGCAGGATGTTGTCATATACGTAATTGTACATATCAGCCTTTAGCATGAGGTCGTTATAGAAGTCGGGATCGGCAGCCGTATTGTTAACAGCAGTAACGGTAACCGCTGCGACTATTAATACGATAAAGATGAAAATCAACGGCAGGGTCAAAGCTCTTCTTAACCATATCATAGCTCTTCACAACCTCCAGAGACACTGCTTAGTCTGCTATTAAATACACAAATGGTATCGATGTAAATCTGCTTTTAGACAATTAGAAGGACCTCTGGCACTTTGGACACACGAAATGAGATAAGAACCAATGGCTGTCTGTCCTTGTATAATCTGGGATAAGATCCAATTGCAATTCCTCGTGGCATTGTGGACAATTAAATAATTTTGTCAATCCAATATCTGTCTGCATCCGTCCCGCATCCGCTCTTCCTTCCTTCACCTGTAATTTGTAGGATGTAATACCCTTTCTCGCGTCGGCTTGTGTAAATACGGCACGGATCTTTGCTAAAATTTCACGAGGAGTGAAGAAGCCTTTTACCATATAATCGTTAGCCCCGAGTTCAATGCCTTTCCGTATGTCATCCTGCTCCCCTAATGCTGTGGTAATGATAACAGGTATATTCTTTGTCTCAGAATCGCCGCGTACATACTTTAATACCTCGAAGCCATGAAGCCCGGGCAAGACCAAATCCAGCATGATCAAATCCGGTTTTTCCGCCTTTGCCAGATCCCACCCAAGCTCCCCATTTTCAGCTACCAGCACTTGATAGCCCGCTGTTTCAAACATATCATGATAAACACGCCGGAAAGAGGCATCATCCTCAATGATCAATATCTTCCCCTTGTCAGTAGTAGCCATGGTTCTACCTCCTAAATCTTTCATTAGCTCATATTTTGTTTTCTCGGAAGGCTTATGATAAAAGTGCTCCCCTTGCCTATGACGGATTCTACCATAATATCGCCACCTTGAAGTTTCATAAAACCCTTGGCTATATAGAGGCCAAGTCCTGCGCCACCCCCTACAGTAACAGCTCCGCCGAACACTTTTTCTTTCTTGAATAGATCCTTCATAGCCACTTCCGTCATACCAATACCGGTGTCTTTGACCTTTACAATTCCCAGATTTCCTTCCGATGATATTTCAATACTGATCAAACCGGCCTTCGTGAATTTATAAGCATTATGAATTACATTCTTCAGCACTTCAGCTAGCTTATCGCCATCAGCGAGCACCGAGATCCCTTGCTCTACCTCATTAATATCAAGTGTCAGTCCTTTTTCTTCAATGCTGTTCTTATACTCTCGAACAGCTATTTCCACCTTATCCCTCAAATAAGTGGGCTGTATATTAACTGAAATCACCCCGCGCTCAAGCCTAGAAATATTGAGTAGGTCGGCAATTAACTGGTTGCCTCTTGCACACACATTCCGCATTTCACTAAGATATTCAGACTGCCTGTCATTCAATTCACCTGTAATACCCTCCAGCATATTATCGATATAAGCCATCAAACCGGCCACAGGCGTTCGAAGTTGATGGGAGATAAAGGAAACGAAATCGTTCTTCATCTGTTCGATCTTTTTGCGTTCCGTGATATCGAGGATTACACCTCTTATCCCTACAGGCTGCCCATTACGTATAATTGCATTAGTATATATAACGGCAGGATACGTGCTGCCACCCTTCCGCAACACGGTGTACTCATGATCATCATATTCTTCCCCTCGCAATATCTTTGCCATATTCTCAGTTACTCTCTGCCTCTGCTCCGGAACAAATAAATCAATAGCATTGACTTCCTTTGTCATCTCATCCCATGTATATCCGTGAAACTCAAGACCATAGCGGTTCGCATAGATAAAACGTCCTTCAAGATCAATTTCAAAGATCGTTTGCGGCAGCTGCTCAGATAGATCCTTGAACTTCTCCTCACTCTCGCGCAGCGCCCTCTCAGCCCGCTTGCGCTCAGCGATTTCCCACGCCACATCCGCCAGATAAGAGACAACCTCTACATCCATATCGGTATAATCTGTTGGTTTGTTGCCAATGCCGAGAATCGCCACAACATATCCACCCCTCATGATAGGCACAACCAGTTCTCGAACCACGGGGGCATGACCTTCAGGAAAACCTTTGCGATGCGGCAGCGAATCATAATCGTTATGGATCACCGGCCGCCGTTGACGCACGCAGTCCACCCACACACCCGCCTGATCAATCCCGTAATGCATCCCCTGCCCCTCCGCCTTACAGAATTCATTGGCCGTCCGCGTCGACCATGCCTGAAGCGAAAGCGTCTTCTGATCCTTGTCGACAAAGTGGTAAAATCCGATAGGGCTTTCAGTCAACGCCCCGACTTCATCCAGTGTCTTCTGCAGCAGCTCTTCAAGAGAATGTGTCGCGGCGAACTCCAGTAAAGACAGCCGTACTCGGATCAGGTTCTCAGCCCGCTTGCGTTCACTGATATTTTTAGCTATATGGATGGAACCTATTACTTCGCCTGCCTTATCGAAGATTGGTGAGGTAGACACCTCAAGATAAGCGCCGAGCCTCGGTTCGAAAATTTCCTGAGTCATTGCCTTTTTTGTCTCAATCGTCCGGTGATGAGGGCAATTTAGAATATGAGAAGCTGCATTGTGTACTACCTCATGACAAGGCCTGCCGATAATGTCCTCCATTTTCATCCCAACAGCATCCGCATACGCTTTATTAAGCCTGATAAGCTTATAGTCCCTATCTTGAATGGATACCATATCATTGATGGAATCAAACGTTGTCTGCCATTCCTCAGCTACCTGTCTTACTTTCTCCTCTGCCTGCCTGCGGTCAGTTATATCGCTCAAGAAATTAAGGGTCGCAGGCTTTCCTTCCCAATCTATTACAACAGTGCTTAACTCGGTCCAGCGAATACTGCCATCTTTCCGATTAATGCGGAAGGCATAAGTAGAAGGTAGACTTTCGCCCTTCAAGCGCCGTCGGTGACGGTCAATAACCATCTCCCTATCATCGGGGTGAATAAACGCGATGAACGGCTTCGCCGATAACTCCGCGGCGGAATAACCGAACATTCTGGTCAGCATCGGATTGATGAACACCAGCTTCTCATTCTGGGCCACAAATATGGCTTCGTTTGCATTCTCGAAAAGATCACGGTATTTCTTCTCGCTTTCCTTTAGTACCTCCGCTGCCCGCCTGAGCTCTGTTATATCCTGCGCTATCGTTGAAGCGCCGATTATCCTTCCTGACACATCCTGAATAGGTGAAATAGTCAACAGAACATTGATACGTTTCTTGTCCTTAGTGATTCTTACCGCTGCATAGTCCTTTACAGCTTCCCCGCGCCTTATTTTCCCCAGCAACTGTTGCGTTTCACCAGGAAACTCTGGAGGAACCAGTATAGAAACCGGACGCCCTATGACCTCCTCGGCGGTATACCCATAAAGCATCTCGGCGCCCCTGTTCCACGTTGTGATAATCCCGTCCAGCGTCTTGCTCAGAATCGCATCGTGAGAAGACTCCACAATAACAGCCAGACGATGCTGTGCCTCTTCGGCCCTCTTGCGCTCGGTGATATCGACAATAACACACCTAAATCCAGCAGTCTTCCCTTCTTTGTTGATAATATTGCCAATATGCACGATTGCAGGAAATTTGCTGCTGTCCTTACGAACCAGTGTATATTCATCTGAACCCAACGCTTCCCCAGCTATCATCCTCTGTATATTAGTTGCAACCCTGCCCTGATCCTCCGGAGCGATCATTGCATACATGTTCAATCCCTTTTCAAGGTCTGCTCTATCATAACCAGCCATGAGGGAAGCCTTATTATTTGCCAGGAGCACATTGCCAAATGTATCAATCTCACAAACTGCTTCCGGCAATAGCTCGATGAATTGTCTGAACCGTTCCTCGCTCTGCCGGAGGGCATCCTCCGCTCTCTTGCGTTCAGATATATCATGAAGCATGATCAGATAACCGGATAATTGGTTGCGCCGATTAAATAACGGCGCGATAACGACATCGAGCCAAAGCGGCTTCTCGCGATCCCTTAATGAAGCTTCCAGCCTTTGATGAACTATTGGTAATGGGAATGGTATACTAAGCCGATTCTTTAGAACCGCTTCCAGATTTTGACCCACTTCCACCTTTGCGCCGATCATGCTTTTGGCAGCTAGATTGATGTCAACAATCGTACCCCCATAATTTACGACCAAAACCCCACTTTCTATCTGTTTATATACAACTTCCTTAGCAATCGGCAGTACCTTGAATAATTGATACTTCACGATACCAAACGCCAGGAGCAAACCCGTTACTGAGGCCATGATGGGAGCTATATTCAGGCCGCGTACCGGACTGAAACCAAAGAGAAAAAGTGCGTTTGCTATCCAGGGAATGACTGCTGCCACAAGCACGATAAGCGCTTGGCGCCGATATATCTTAGAAAGACTCGTCGCGGCCCTGAACAGAAACACCACACCTACCCACATTGTTAAAAAATCATAAGTCATGGTCACATAGAACCATGGCCCGTGTTCGAATAGAAGGATATTAGCATTCTCCACACTTGGCGGGATTTCACTCAACAGGAAACCATGCAATCCACTTGTGAGGGCTATGATGATTGTCGCCACAGGTATCAGCCATATCAGGATTTGATACTGCAAACGTATACGTATATCAGGACGCCAATAGCTCAGCGCAAAAAGCATGAAAAACACGGGCATAGTGCAGTCACCGAGGGTAGATAGCTGTACCCATAGGGACTGATCGTCGCTGAGCGCCTCAATGGCGTATGTCATTGCCCACCAGGCGCCAGAGAGCATCATCAAGGTAAAATAAGTACTGCCGGGAACGGAGCGCCTGCGCCATGCTACTGCCGCCAGTGTCAAGTATACCCCTACAGTTACCACAAAGGCTGTGGCATAGTATGTTGTTTGTGGCATAAAGCTACCTCCACAGACACACCATCTTCATCTTAAGAAGCTGGCATGCCCCGACGACGGAAAACCAAATACGAATCAGAAACCTCTCAGCGTACCAGCGAACACCTGCCACGCCAGCGCTGACTTGGCCGTCAGGCTCAGTATCATATAAACGCGCTCGCCGAAAAGGTAATTCTTCCATGGGCCGATCTTTTTATACTGCAGCCACATGTTCAACGCGAAGCTGAAGAAGAAAACGAACAATATGCCGAGGATGAAATAAACGAAGGTCGGAACCGCCTCAGTAGAGCCGGACAAGGCTGCGAAGAAATACCACGCAACCACGATCCAGGGGATGAAGCCGATGATCGAGCCGAACACAAACGGCGTCCAATCGACCCTGTCTTTTCCCTGATTGCGCAGTTCCATCTCAAGACCAAAGAAGTTCATCCCCGCTGTAAGCGCGAAAAGCAGTATCATTGTTGGCACATCGAATATACCGCTCAACATGCCGATCAGCACTACCATAAGCGAAGCACTGAGGGCATATTCATACCATCTGAGATAGTTGATCCCCTTTTTTAGATTGCGCACGTACCAGGGATAGAAACGCGGCGATGCCATGATGAAATGCGCCACTGAAGAGATCAAGAGGAAAGCCGCTACCATCGGCCCTATCGGAAAATCGAGGAGCGATTTAGTGCTGGACTCCAGGGATTGCGTAGCCGTATTGTAAGAAAGGAATGACGTCGTGCCGGGGACCGTGTAGCTGTTGCTCAGCACCAGTATCACTACAGCCTGAGCCATATGCAGAGCCCCCATTACCACATTGAACACCCGTAACCGCTTGAACGCAGTTGTAGCAGGCACTTCACACCTCCTTGCTCCATACGAGAGTTCTGGAAGTATGAAATATCAAGCCGTATTTGTCAATATCGACGAGCCAAACTTGCTGGTTTTCCCCAACAAATGTTATTATCTGTCAGCATAGAGGCCACTTGGAGGAACAGCGATGAAGGCAACGGAAGGCAAGATCGGACGAGTGTTTGTTACTCGACTTGAGGATGGCGATGTAATACCGGAATGCATCGAGCGTTTCGCCAGGGACAAGGGCGTGACGATGGGCCATGTGATCCTGGTAGGCGGCATCGGCGGCGGACAGATAGTGGTAGGCCCGCGCCGCTCGGAGCAGATGCCTCCCGAGCCAATGCTGCTCCCTGTGGACGGTGTTCATGAAATAGCAGGCGTGGGTGTTCTTGCACCCGGCGAGGATGGTAAACCAGTACTTCATATACATGCTTCACTTGGCCGCTCCGGCCAGACTATGACCGGTTGTTTGCGACCCGGGGTGATGACATGGATTGTCGCCGAGGCAATACTATACGAGATCGTCGGCGCTAAAGCGATGAGGGTTAAGGATAACAAAACCGGTTTCTCCCTCCTCGAACCGCTCTAACAGAATGTCTTTTACAAGCGATACTTTCTCATGCTCAGCGAATTCGTCACCACGCTCACCGAACTGAAGGCCATCGCCGCGCCCGCGATTATCGGATTCAGCAGGAAATGCATGGCAGGATATAGCGCTCCGGCAGCGACCGGTATAGCGACAACGTTGTAGAAGAAGGCCCAGAACAGGTTCTGCTTTATCTTGCGCATAGTGTAACAGCTCAGATCCAGCGTTCGTACGACATCGCGGAGGTCGTCCTTCACTAAAACGATGCCCCCCGACTCGATGGCAACGTCGGTGCCGGAGCCGATGGCGATGCCGACGTCGGCCTGCACCAGCGCCGGCGCATCGTTCACCCCATCACCCACCATAGCCACCTTGCTGCCGCCCGCCTGGAGCTTCTTAATCTCTGCGGCTTTATCCTCAGGCAAGACCTCGGCCAGCACACTATCGATCCTGAGTTGACGCGCGATGCTCTCCGCGCTGCGGCGGTTATCGCCTGAGATCATGACGACCCGCTTACCCATTTTCTTAAGCCTGGCGACTGTCTCGGCCGCGAACTCCTTGGCTGTATCCGCAACCGCGATGACGCCGACTGCCTTGCCATCGATTCCTACAAGCACCACCGTCTTGCCCTGTCCCTCGAGTTTCACAACATCAACCTCGGCCTTCGATATATCAATGCCCCTCTCTATAAGCAGCTTGCTGTTCGCTACGAGGACGGAACTGCCGTTATATTTCGCCTCAACGCCTTTGCCTGCTATGGCTGAGAAATCCGCAACTTCGGAGATCGAGAGTTTTCTCTCAACAGCTTTGGCGACGATGGCATCGCCTATGTGGTGCTCGGAACGCTGCTCGACCGCCGCGGCCAGCCCCAGGATCGCATCCCCCGAGTATGATTCCGACAAGGTGATGATATCCGTGACCGCCGGTTTGCCTCGCGTCAGCGTGCCCGTTTTGTCAAAGACAATGGTGTCCACCTTGCACGCCAGCTCCAGGGTGGCCGCATCCTTTATCAATATCCCGTTTTCCGCCCCCTTGCCCATGCCCACGATCACCGCCGTAGGCGTGGCCAGGCCAAGCGCGCATGGGCACGCGACGATCACCACCGCGATAAATGCCGTTAAGGAAAAGGCCAGATCGGAGCCGGACAGATACCAGGCGAGGAAAGTGATCACCCCAATTGCCAGCACGATGGGCACGAAATAGGCGGATACCTTATCCGCCAACCGCTGCACGGGAGCCTTGCTGCCCTGAGCCTCCTCGACAAGCCTTATGATCTGGGCAAGCGCCGTGTCAGCGCTGACCTTCGTAGCCTTAAATTTAAGCCATCCACCTTTGTTTATAGTTCCGGCGATCACCTCGTCGCCGACAGCTTTATCGACCGGGATGCTCTCACCCGTCAGCAGCGACTGATCGATAGAGGAACTGCCTTCTACAACGATTCCGTCCACCGGCACCGCGCCTCCCGGCTTCAACACGACCTCGTCCCCTACCAGCACCTCATCGACAGCTATCTCTAACTCCTTGCCCTCTCGCACAACCAGCGCCGTCTTGGGCTGCAGCTCCAGCAGCTTGCGGATGGACGCCGACGTCCTGCCCTTAGCCACCGCCTCCAGATACCTCCCCAGCAGGATGAACACGATGAGCAACCCGGCCACCTCAAAATACAGATCGTTAATATCATAAGCCGCGTTGCCGCTCCAGATCAGAACCGATATCGCCAGGCTGTACAGGAAAGCCGTGCCCGTGCCCAGCGCCACCAGCGTATCCATGCCGGCGCTGCGATTCTTCACCACCGTCCTTACCCCGACCGTATAGAACTGATAGCCAGCCGCGACGATAGGAGCCGTCAGTGCGAGCTGGATGATAGCCATCGCTGTATCGCTGAGCGATGGAAGCGGCAGCCCGACATGATACCCCATAGCAAAATAAAGCAGCGGTATAGCGAAAACAGCAGACACTACGAGCTTAATCTTCAATACATCGATATTGCGTTTGCGGGCCGCCTTCTCGCTGCCGATGGCGGTTTCCTTTGGCGATACAACCCCGGCGTCACGAACAGCTTTCTGCTTAATGACGCTGTAGCCGGCATCCTTCACCGCACGCTCCAGGTCATGAACCGACAATGCCGACGGATCGTACTCCACATACGCCTTCTCAGTGGCGAAGTTGACCGCCGCCTTGGAAACGCCCTCGACTTTTTTGAGAGCGCCCTCGACAGACATAGCGCAAGAGGCGCAGTGCATCCCGGAGATATCAAGGGTGGCCTTCTCCGATAGTAATCCACCTCCAGTATTTGACGGCGGAACTTCCTCGGAAAGCGTTCTCGATTCACCCTTCATCTTGAGGAACTCGTCGCGGCAATGCGGATGGCAGAAATAATACTTCTGGCCTTTATATTCCAGACTGAGGCCGGTTCTTTCGTCGACTTCCATCCCGCATATCGGGTCTCTTGCCATTTGTTACATCCTCATCCGACATCTACAGGCAAAGTGTAATCCCAATAGATCGAACGTGTCAGTGATATATATCGCAAATTAATATTGCATTCGAGGATTCAAGCGCGACTAATCAGGCTTCGATTCGTTATCTCAGATAAAGGAAAATAATCGCCCTACACAACCACCTGCATCAGCTCAACCTGCACGCCATTCGGATCAAGCACATACCTCATTTCAGCGTGTGCGCCGCCGTAGCTCGCCAGATCGCTGCCGAAGCTCCACACCAGGCTCCTGAATTTGTA